>OHMA01001195.1_pt1 | contig 11462 bp, 9 predicted proteins | sample 1569171 | NCBI WGS metagenome assembly OHMA01 (sample SAMEA3879580, study PRJEB24766) | human gut metagenome | biome: human-associated habitat; feature: feces | place: USA | collected 1985/1987
CCCGGCGAAAATCGCCAGCCGTAAAGCCTCGCAGAACGCCATCGAAGCCTTCGGCCCGCTGCTGCCGGAATTCCTCGGCGGCTCCGCAGATCTCGCGCCGTCCAACCTGACCCTGTGGTCTGGCTCTAAGCCGATCAACGAAGACGCTGCCGGGAACTACATCCACTACGGCGTGCGCGAGTTCGGTATGACCGCTATCGCCAACGGTATCGCGCTGCACGGCGGCTTCCTGCCGTACACCTCCACCTTCCTGATGTTCGTGGAATACGCGCGTAACGCGGTACGTATGGCCGCGCTGATGAAACAGCGTCAGGTGATGGTCTACACCCACGACTCGATCGGTCTGGGCGAAGACGGCCCGACTCACCAGCCGGTAGAGCAGGTGGCTTCCCTGCGCGTGACCCCGAACATGTCCACCTGGCGTCCGTGTGACCAGGTGGAATCCGCGATTGCGTGGAAATATGGCGTGGAGCGTCAGGACGGCCCGACCGCGCTGATCCTCTCCCGTCAGAACCTGGCGCAGCAGGAGCGTACCGCAGAGCAGCTGGCGAACGTGGCCCGCGGCGGTTATGTGCTGAAAGATTGCGCCGGCCAGCCGGAGCTGATCTTCATCGCCACCGGTTCAGAAGTGGAGCTGGCGGTTGCCGCATGGGACAAACTGACTGCCGAAGGCGTGAAGGCGCGCGTGGTTTCCATGCCGTCCACCGACGCGTTCGACAAGCAGGATGCGGCTTATCGCGAATCCGTACTGCCGAAAGCCGTGACCGCGCGCGTTGCCGTGGAAGCGGGTATCGCTGACTACTGGTTCAAATACGTTGGCCTGAACGGCGCTATCGTTGGCATGACCACCTTCGGTGAGTCTGCGCCGGCTGAGCAGCTGTTCGAGGAGTTCGGCTTCACCGTTGATAACGTGGTCGCTAAAGCGAAAGCGCTGCTGTAATCGCTGGTACGGTGCGGGCTGATGCCCTCACCCCAACCCTCTCCCACAGGAGAGGGTGCAAACACCAAAACGGTAACCCCTGGGTTACCGTTTTGCTTTTATCTCGCCACCCGGCTTTTTTGTATCTGCTATTCCTGAACCATGTAATACGGTTGTAAATTATTCCAGCAAAAATGTGATGTGAGTCATATAGCTGGTTTATTGCGCTGGACAAACATTCCTTTTATTCCTCATTTCGCTTATTCTAGCTGAAGCGTTTCAGTCGTTTAAATGTTCGACAATTAATCAATCAGTCGCAGTTTGCAGCTGGTAAGGTTCCCCTCAGAGCGTTGCTGGATTACTCTGTCAGCCACCTCATAACAGGGACAGCCTTGCAGGAGATCTATGACCATTCGCATCGCGATTAATGGCTTCGGTCGCATTGGACGCAACGTGGTTCGTGCTCTATATGAATCCGGGCGTCGTGCGGAAATCACCGTGGTGGCAATCAATGAGCTGGCGGATGCCGCGGGCATCGCGCATTTATTGAAATATGACACCAGCCATGGCCGTTTCGCCTGGGATGTCCGTCAGGAGCGCGAGCAGCTGTTTGTTGGCGACGATGCCATCCGTCTGCTGCATGAGCCGACCATTGCGGCGCTGCCCTGGCGCGAACTGGCGGTGGACGTCGTGCTTGACTGTACCGGGGTATACGGGAGTCGTGAACACGGTGAAGCCCATCTTCAGGCGGGGGCGAAAAAAGTGCTCTTTTCCCACCCCGGCGGCAACGACCTCGACGCGACGGTGGTGTACGGCGTAAATCAGGATGAACTTCGCGCCGGGCATCGCATCGTCTCCAACGCCTCCTGCACCACCAACTGCATTATTCCGATCATTAAACTGCTCGATGACGCCTATGGCATTGAGTCCGGCACCGTCACCACCATTCACTCGGCGATGCATGACCAGCAGGTGATTGACGCTTATCATCCGGATCTGCGGCGTACCCGCGCGGCCAGCCAGTCGATCATTCCGGTGGATACCAAACTGGCGGCAGGGATCACCCGTATTTTTCCGCAATTTAACGACCGTTTTGAAGCGATTGCCGTGCGGGTGCCGACGATTAACGTGACGGCAATTGACCTGAGCGTGACGGTGAAAAAACCGGTAAAAGCATGTGAAGTCAACCAGTTGCTGCAAAAAGCAGCACAAGGTGCATTTCATGGTATAGTTGACTATACGGAATTGCCGTTGGTCTCTGTAGATTTTAACCACGATCCGCACAGTGCCATTGTCGATGGCACCCAAACCCGGGTCAGTGGCGCACACCTGATCAAAACGTTGGTCTGGTGCGATAACGAATGGGGCTTTGCTAACCGAATGCTCGACACGACGTTAGCGATGGCGGCTATTGGTTTCAGGTTCGACGCGTAAACGTCGACAAAACTTTATGAATCAACGAGAGGATTCACCATGTCTGTAATTAAGATGACCGATCTGGATCTGGCTGGTAAACGCGTTTTTATCCGTGCGGATCTGAACGTACCAGTTAAAGACGGGAAAGTAACCAGCGACGCACGTATCCGTGCATCTCTGCCGACCATTGAACTGGCGCTGAAGCAGGGCGCGAAAGTCATGGTTACTTCTCACCTGGGTCGTCCGACCGAAGGCGAGTACAACGAAGAATTCTCTCTGCTGCCGGTTGTTAATTACCTGAAAGACAAACTGTCCAACCCGGTACGCCTGGTTAAAGACTACCTGGACGGCGTGGAAGTGGCTGCCGGTGAACTGGTGGTGCTGGAAAACGTTCGCTTCAACAAAGGCGAGAAAAAAGACGACGAAGAACTGTCTAAGAAATACGCTGCGCTGTGCGACGTGTTCGTGATGGACGCTTTCGGTACTGCGCACCGCGCGCAGGCTTCCACCCACGGCATCGGCAAATTTGCTGACGTGGCGTGCGCAGGCCCGCTGCTGGCCGCTGAACTGGACGCGCTGGGTAAAGCGCTGAAAGAGCCAGCTCGTCCGATGGTCGCTATCGTTGGTGGTTCTAAAGTGTCCACCAAACTGACCGTTCTGGATTCCCTGTCTAAAATCGCTGACCAGCTGATCGTGGGCGGCGGTATCGCTAACACCTTCGTTGCCGCTCAGGGCCACAACGTCGGTAAATCCCTGTACGAAGCAGATCTGGTTGATGAAGCCAAGCGCCTACTGGGCACCTGCGATATCCCGGTTCCGACCGACGTTCGCGTAGCGACCGAGTTCTCCGAAACCGCAACGGCAACCCTGAAGTCTGTTAACGACATCAAAGATGACGAGCAGATTCTGGACCTTGGCGACGTTTCCGCACAGAAACTGGCTGAAATCCTGAAGAACGCCAAAACCATCCTGTGGAACGGCCCGGTTGGCGTATTCGAATTCCCTAACTTCCGTAAAGGGACTGAAATCGTGGCTAACGCTATCGCGGACAGCGAAGGTTTCTCCATCGCCGGCGGCGGTGACACCCTGGCAGCGATCGACCTGTTCGGCATCGCTGACAAAATTTCCTACATCTCCACTGGCGGCGGCGCATTCCTTGAATTCGTCGAAGGCAAAGTCCTGCCGGCAGTAGCGATGCTCGAAGAGCGCGCTAAGCAGTAATTCAGTTCAGGCGGGGAAACCCGCCTGTTTTTCAGCGCGCTTAAGGGCTCGCGAACCTTCTTCAACGGTCGAAGATACAGATACAGGACTAAGTAACATGTCTAAAATTTTTGATTTCGTAAAACCGGGCGTCATCACTGGCGACGACGTTCAGAAAGTGTTCCAGGTAGCGAAAGAAAACAACTTTGCACTGCCGGCGGTAAACTGCGTAGGTACTGATTCCATCAACGCCGTTCTGGAAGCTGCAGCGAAAGTTCGCTCTCCGGTTATCGTTCAGTTCTCTAACGGCGGCGCAGCGTTCATCGCAGGTAAAGGCGTGAAAACTGACGTTCCTCAGGGTGCTGCTATCCTCGGCGCTATCTCTGGCGCCCACCACGTGCACCAGATGGCTGAACACTACGGCGTGCCGGTTATCCTGCACACTGACCACTGCGCGAAGAAACTGCTGCCGTGGATCGACGGCCTGCTGGACGCCGGTGAAAAACACTTCGCCGCTACTGGCAAACCGCTGTTCTCTTCCCACATGATCGACCTGTCTGAAGAGTCCCTGCACGAAAACATCGAGATCTGCTCTAAGTACCTGGCTCGCATGGCCAAAATGGGCATGACCCTGGAAATCGAACTGGGCTGCACCGGCGGTGAAGAAGACGGCGTGGATAACAGCCACATGGACGCTTCCGCCCTGTACACCCAGCCGGAAGACGTGGATTACGCCTACACCGAGCTGAGCAAAATCAGCCCGCGCTTCACCATCGCCGCTTCCTTCGGTAACGTACACGGCGTGTACAAACCAGGTAACGTAGTTCTGACCCCGACCATCCTGCGCGACTCTCAGGAATATGTTTCCAAGAAACACAACCTGCCGCACAACAGCCTGAACTTCGTGTTCCACGGCGGTTCCGGTTCTTCCGCTCAGGAAATCAAAGACTCCGTCAGCTACGGCGTGGTGAAAATGAACATTGATACCGACACCCAATGGGCAACCTGGGACGGTATCCTGCAGTATTACAAAGCGAACGAAGCTTACCTGCAGGGCCAGCTGGGCAACCCGAAAGGCGAAGATCAGCCGAACAAGAAATACTACGATCCGCGCGTATGGCTGCGTGCCGGTCAGACTTCGATGATCGCTCGTCTGGAAAAAGCATTCCAGGAACTGAACGCGATCGACGTTCTGTAAGAAAAATCTGTTTCTTACCCGGAAGCCCGCAGCAATGCGGGCTTTTTTATTATCTTAACAACAGGATAGCGCGGCAGAAAACTGTGATCCATTTGGCAAAACGTGCACTTATTGTTTACCCTATAACCTGACTGCCCTGTCGCAGGCTGAGTTATTTACTTCCCCCCAGGGGATTCATAAGGAATGTTAAATGGAAGATTTGAACGTTGTCGATAGCATCAACCACGCCGGGACGTGGCTGGCACGCAACCAGGAGCTGCTGCTGAGCTATGCCGTCAACATCGTCGCGGCTATCGCTATCCTGATCGTCGGGATGATCGTGGCGCGCGTCGTCTCTAATACCGTCAACCGCCTGATGCTGGCGCGTAAAATTGACGCTACCGTGGCCGATTTTCTCTCTGCGCTGGTGCGCTATGCGGTTATCGCCTTTACGCTGATTGCCGCCCTGGGGCGGGTAGGCGTGCAGACCGCCTCGGTGATTGCGGTGCTGGGTGCTGCCGGTTTGGCGGTGGGTTTAGCGCTGCAGGGATCGCTGTCGAACCTTGCCGCAGGCGTACTGCTGGTGATGTTCCGCCCGTTCCGCGCTGGCGAGTATGTCGACCTTGGCGGCGTGGCAGGTACGGTGTTGAACGTGCAGATTTTCTCCACCACCCTGCGTACCGCGGACGGTAAAGTAGTGGTGGTCCCGAACGGGAAAATCATCGCCGGCAATATCATTAACTTCTCCCGGGAGCCTGCGCGTCGCAATGAGTTTATTATCGGCGTCGCTTACGATGCTGATATCGACAAGGTAAAGCAGCTGCTGACCTCGATTATCGAATCTGACGATCGAATTCTGCGCGATCGGGAAATGACCGTTCGTCTGAACGAACTCGGCGCCTCGTCGGTGAACTTCGTGGTGCGCGTGTGGAGCAAAAGCAGCGATCTGCAAAACGTCTACTGGGATATCCTCGAGCGTATCAAGCGTGAATTTGACGCCAACGGCATCAGCTTCCCTTACCCGCAGATGGATGTTCATGTGGTGCGCCTGCCGGAAAAAGCAGAGTAAACCGCCTCTCAATAACTTAGGCCGGCCATGCCGGCCTTTTTCAATAGCTCATCATTAGTTGTTCTAATTAATGATTAATTCTTTCAATTTCCGCTAATAATTCATTCGCGCTATAGTCAGCGCCACTCTCGAACTCAGCGGATAAATCCTTATGTTTACTTATTACTTTCAGGGGCTTGCCCTGGGAGCGGCTATGATATTGCCGCTTGGCCCTCAAAATGCCTTTGTGATGAATCAGGGGATCCGTCGTCAGTATCATCTGATGATTGCCCTGCTATGCGCGGTCAGCGACTTGCTGTTAATCTGCGCTGGCATTTTCGGCGGTAGCGCACTGCTGATGCAATCCCCGTGGCTGCTGGCGCTAGTGACCTGGGGCGGCGTGGCCTTTTTGCTGTGGTATGGCTTCGGCGCATTGAAAACGGCGTTCAGTCAGAGTCTTGAACTCGCCAATGCAGAGGTAATGCAGCAGGGGCGCTGGAAAATCATTATCACCATGCTGGCGGTGACCTGGCTTAATCCGCACGTTTATCTGGACACCTTTGTGGTGTTAGGCAGCCTGGGAGGTCAGCTGGCGGTGGAGCCGAAGCGCTGGTTTGCGCTAGGGACCATTAGCGCCTCTTTCCTGTGGTTCTTTGGCCTGGCGCTGTTAGCCGCCTGGCTGGCGCCGCGACTACGTACCGCCAGAGCCCAGCGGATCATCAATATTGTGGTCGGCGCCGTCATGTGGTTTATTGCGTTTCAGCTGGCAAGAGAAGGCGTCAGCCATATCCAGGCGTTGCTTAACTAAGCGTTGTCCGATGGACTTTCCTGCTGTACGCGCTAAGCTTGCTGGCATGCGTCCCGTAAGGGCGATTTAAGTAACATGGAGAAACGACAGTGAAGTTAAAAGTCTTAGCCCTGGCGGCAACACTCGGATTGACCACGATGGCGGCACAGGCCAGCGAATTGCCGGATGGCCCGCACATTGTGACTTCAGGCACAGCAAGCGTTGCCGCGGTTCCGGACATCGCCACCCTGGCGATCGAAGTGAACGTGTCGGCAAAAGACGCCGCGTCGGCAAAAAAACAGGCTGACGATCGCGTTGCGCAATATCTCTCTTTCCTCGAAAAGAGCGGTATTGCTAAAAAGGACATCAACTCGGCGAATCTGCGTACCCAACCTGATTACGACTATCAGAACGGGAAAAGTATTCTGAAAGGCTATCGCGCGGTGCGCACAGTGGAAGTGACCTTGCGCCAGCTGGATAAACTCAACGGTCTGCTGGATGGCGCCCTGAAAGCGGGTCTCAACGAAATTCGCTCCGTCTCGCTGGGCGTTGCGCAACCGGACGCCTACAAAGATAAGGCGCGTAAAGCGGCGATCGACGACGCCGTGCATCAGGCGCAGGAGCTGGCCGCAGGCTTCCACAGCAAGCTGGGTCCGGTGTACAGCGTGCGCTACCATGTCTCCAACTATCAGCCGAGCCCGATGGTTCGCATGATGAAGGCCGCTGACGCTGCGCCGGTTTCTGCCCAGGAAACCTACGAGCAGGCGACTATCCAGTTTGACGACCAGGTCGATGTAGTCTTTGAGCTGCAGCCGGCGCAAGCCGCTGCTCCAGCCACCCCGGCGAAACCGGCGGAAACGCCGAAACCGGCCCAGTAAGCGATAGAAACAAAAAAGCCACTTCAGCGAAGTGGCTTTTTTATGCCCGCGGTTTAATCCTGACGCAGCACCTTGTGTCCGTAGTCAATGAGCGCATCGGTCACCCGGCGCATCATGCGGCTTTCCGGGGCGAAGCGGTGCCAGTAGAGCATGCGGCGCTGGAACAGGCCCGGGGTGAGATCGATAAGTTCGCCGCTGTTGAGCTCTTTTTCGATCTGCAGATGCGGGATCATACAGCAGGTGGTGCCCTGGCGCGCCAGCTGCACGAAAGCTTCCGACGAGTTGACGATGTGGCAGGGGACGCTGCCCGGCGGCAGGTCGAAGTTTTGCTGCAGGAACGCCTGATGCATATCGTCCAGATGGTCGAAGGCGACGACCGGCGCCTTAAGCAGCGCCGAACGCGTCACGCCATTCGGGAAATAGCGTTGCGCAAACTCTTTTGATGCGACAAACAGGTAATCGAGCGCCCCCAGCTGATCCACCAGGCAGCTTGGCAGCGCCTGCGGCTGGATACTCACTGCGCCCACTACTTCGCCACGGCGCAGGCGCTCCTGGGTGCGGGTTTCATCTTCCACCTGCAGGTTGAGACGAATAGGGGAGTCTGACAGAACGTTGGCCAGCGCCGGCAGCAGCCAGGTCGCCAGACTGTCGGCGTTCACCGCCAGCGACAGCAGCAGCGGCGTAGAGCCGGTTTGTTCATCGCCCAGCCACTCTTCCTCCAGCAGTTCAACCTGGCGCAACAGAGCCAGCAGTTTCTGTCCTTGCTCGGTGGGGCGCGGCGGCACGGTACGCACCAGCAGCGGCTGGCCGAACATATTTTCCAACTGCTTAATACGCTGTGAGACGGCGGACTGGGTAATACATAGCTTCTGCGCGGCGCGCTCAAATCCTCGTTCCCTAATCACCGCATCCAGCGCTTGTAGTGTCCTGTAGTCCGGTCGTTTCATTATTCTGGCGTGCCCCCATAACTAATCGTTATCTCGCACTATGACATAAATTTTTATTTGATACAGACGAAATTGGTCTGTTCAGTTGTGTGATCTGCATCGCAGGGACATTTCCACTATCGATGTTCTATAATGCGCCACAGGCATTCACATCTCGGACCAGAATTATGACGCAGGATGAACTGAAAAAAGCGGTAGGTTGGGCAGCACTGCAATATGTACAGCCAGGGACTATTGTCGGCGTAGGCACCGGCTCGACGGCGGCCCATTTTATTGACGCGCTGGGCACCATGAAGGGGCAGATCGAAGGGGCGGTTTCCAGCTCCGACGCCTCCACCGAGAAGCTGAAAAGACTCGGGAACGGCCATATGCAGATGATCAAAGGCGGCGGTGCGGCGCTGACCCGTGAAAAGATCATCGCCTCGGTCGCGGATAAGTTTATCTGCATCGCCGACGCCTCCAAGCAGGTCGATATTCTGGGCAAGTTCCCGCTGCCGGTGGAAGTCATTCCGATGGCGCGCAGCGCCGTGGCGCGTCAGCTGGTCAAGCTGGGCGGCCGTCCAGAGTACCGTCAGGGCGTGGTGACCGATAACGGCAACGTGATCCTTGACGTGCACGGCCTGGAAATTCTCGATGCGATCGCGCTGGAAAACGCGATCAACGGTATTCCTGGCGTCGTCACCGTGGGGCTGTTCGCCAACCGTGGCGCCGACGTGGCGCTGATTGGCACTGCCGACGGCGTGAAGACCATCGTAAAATAGTCTGTCCGCAGGGAGCCGACCGGCTCCCTCGCAAATATTTTTTCATCAGGTGCAATTTGGTGACTTCTGTCACATTTATGCAACCATTCTGATTTACACGCTACCATTTCTTCTCTTTCTGGTGTTTTGTCCTGCGATTTCCCTCTGGATGACATTTCTTCAGGACGGCGACGCAAACGTTCATATTGCCGCGATAGTTTTTTTTGATATGTTGCTGAGACGAACTTTCGTTCAGCACGACATCAGTTAAGACAAAACAGGACGGGGAAATGGCTAAGGTATCACTGGAAAAAGACAAGATTAAATTTCTGCTGGTTGAAGGTGTGCATCAAAAGGCAATCGATAGCCTTCGCGCAGCGGGTTACACCAACATTGAATTTCATAAAGGCGCGCTGGATTCAGAACAGCTGAAAGCGTCGATCCGTGATGCCCATTTCATCGGCCTGCGTTCCCGTACCCATCTGACTGAAGAGATTTTCGCCGCAGCGGAAAAACTGGTTGCCGTCGGTTGCTTCTGCATCGGGACCAACCAGGTCGATCTGAACGCCGCTGCGAAGCGCGGTATTCCGGTGTTTAACGCGCCGTTCTCTAACACCCGCTCGGTGGCCGAGTTGGTGATCGGCGAACTGCTGCTGATGCTGCGCGGCGTGCCGGAAGCCAACGCCAAAGCGCACCGCGGGGTGTGGAACAAGCAGGCGGTCGGCAGCTTCGAAGCGCGTGGTAAAAAGCTGGGCATCATCGGTTACGGCCACATCGGTACCCAGCTTGGCATTCTGGCGGAATCGCTGGGAATGCACGTCTTCTTCTATGATATTGAAAACAAACTGCCGCTCGGCAACGCCACTCAGGTACAGCATCTCTCCGACCTGCTGAACATGAGCGATGTGGTCAGCCTGCACGTGCCGGAAAACGCCTCTACCAAAAATATGATGGGCGCGGAAGAACTGGCGCTGATGAAGCCGGGCGCGCTGCTGATCAACGCCTCCCGCGGTACCGTGGTGGACATTCCGGCGCTATGCGATGCGCTGGCCAGTAAGCATCTGGCCGGGGCGGCTATCGACGTCTTCCCGACTGAACCTGCGACCAACAGCGACCCCTTCACTTCGCCGCTGTGCGAGTTTGATAACGTGATCCTCACACCGCATATCGGTGGCTCCACTCAGGAAGCGCAGGAGAACATCGGTCTGGAAGTAGCTGGCAAGCTGGCGAAATACTCTGACAACGGGTCAACCCTGTCGGCAGTTAACTTCCCGGAAGTTTCTCTACCGCTGCACGGCGGCCGCCGTCTGCTGCATATCCATGAGAACCGGCCGGGCGTCCTGACCGCAATCAACCAAATCTTCGCCGCGCAGAGCATCAACATTGCCGCCCAGTATCTGCAAACGTCGCCGCAGATGGGCTACGTGGTGATTGATATTGAAGCGGAAGAAGATGTTGCCCAGCAGGCGCTGCAGGCAATGAAAGCGATCCCGGGGACTATCCGCGCCCGTCTGCTGTTCTAATCATTTTTGCCTCTCGGGCAGGTCGCGTACCTGCCCGTTTTTTTGTTAATACTTTCCAGGCTGAATTTCTCGTCCCCGCGTACCTACCAACACCAGGTTTTTCCCGGGGTGATGACCGCCGGCAGCGGGATATCCCACTCTTCGCTCGGCAGGCTATCCACCTGCTGGCAGTCGTGCGCGTAGCCCACCGGCTGCAGGCGATACTGCTGCCAGTTTTGCAGCGTCCGGTCGTAAAAACCGCCGCCCATTCCCAGCCGTTGGCCACTGACATCGAAGGCCACCAGCGGGGTCACCAGCACATCGAGTTCAGCCAGCGGCAGCACATCCCGCACATCGAGCTTCGGTTCGCGGATCTTCAGGCGATTCACGATCAGTTGGCTCTGCGGATGGTAGTGTAAAAACAGCAGATTGCCGGGGCTAAAGGGATGCAGCACCGGGAGATATACCCGCTTGCCGGCGCGCCAGAGCTGGTCGATCAGCGGCTGGGTGTCCAGCTCGCCGTCAAAGGAGAGAAACAGCGCCACGTTGTGGGCGAGAACTACCGGCGGCCAGGCCATCATCCGCTCGGCGGCCTGTTGGGCAAACAGGCGCTGTTGCTCCGGGCTGAGTGCGCGTCGACGATCGCGGATCTGCTGGCGAATATGCTGACGGGAGAGCAGGGTATCGGGCTGTATAGTCATGCAGGTCTCGTTACGAGCTGGCGAAACAATAGGAGCAAGTGTAATACAGGGCGGCTTCAGCCGAAAACACGTATGGGGGATGATGCGAAGTAAAGAAGGGAATCTCCGAGATGCCGCCGCAGGCTGTAACCCTTGAACCCTTGGTTC
>OHMA01001201.1_pt1 | contig 11432 bp, 10 predicted proteins | sample 1569171 | NCBI WGS metagenome assembly OHMA01 (sample SAMEA3879580, study PRJEB24766) | human gut metagenome | biome: human-associated habitat; feature: feces | place: USA | collected 1985/1987
CCGTAGTAGGGGGCCACCCAGTTCCAGAGGTAGTTGTTGTCGGCGTCGCTCTGGACATGGCTGGAGGTGTTGCTTTGCAGCCGGGGGTAGGGCGAGCCCTCTGCCAGACGATTGCGGAACACCTGCGCCACGTTGGAGTCCTGACTGTTGCCCGCTTCCTCCTGCACAAAGGAGGCAAGGGTGACAAGCTCCGGCAGGGTCATTCCCTGCTTTTTGAGCGCTGCGTACATTTCGGCGGTGAACTGTGCATCGAACTGGGCGTAGAAGGTAGCCACATAGTTGTGCACCGTATCGTCCTTCAAAAACTCGTAGGTCTCCGGGAAAAGATAGCCCTCGCACTTCATAAAGCGGTTCGGAGCGTCTTTATCCTCCGGGACGTACTGCCAGAAGGTATAAGCACTGAAATCGCCTTCGTTGGCTTCCTTCAGAAACTCCTCGGCGGTGCACAGACCGGCGGATTCCATCTTTTGGGCGATGGCAATGGCCGTGGTGCCCTCCGGGATGGTCACACGCACCGTTTCTGCCTTGGCGTACTGGGAAAGGGTGGCAATGATCGCGTCGTAGGAAATCGCACTGGTTTGTAAAACAAAATCACCGTACTGTAGTTTCCCGGCTGCGCCTTTTTCCCCAACATACCAGCGGAACAGATAGGCAGAGCGGATGACGCCCGCTTCCTTCAGCTTGTTGGCAATCGTAGCTACGCCGCTGCCCTGCGGGATGCTTACAGTCACCTCTGTGCTGCCGGGTGCACCATTGCCGTGAATCTCATTGTAGGCAAACAGCACTGCTGCGCCCGCTGCCAGAAGAAGCAGCAGAAGCACTACCAGCAGAATTCTGCCTGCACCGCCCTTTTTGCGGGCTGCGTGTGTATCGTTGTGTGCCATACGCACCTTCCTTTTTTCAGTTTTCCAGCATCAGACGCAGATAGCTTTCGCTTACGTCAAAAGGCTCTGCGTCAAAGCGGATCATGCCGTATTCCTGCCGGGTGCCCTCGCCCAGAAACAGCGGCTGGGCAGCACCTACCGTGATGACTGCCTTTTCCACGATGACTTCCTTCTCGCGGGCGGCTTCCATCAGGATCTCGGCGGCACGGTCGCTGTCGGCCATCATCTCCACAAAATACAGGGTATCCTCCTTGCGGAAGTAGATGCCGTAGCCATGTTCGTTGGACACGATGGTCGCACCACGGGAATACAGGTCCCGCAGAACTTCCCCCATCTGCTCCGGCGGCAGCTGAACGGTGTCGGGCCAGTATTTTGCCCGCAGCTCGCAGAGTTTTTTTGCCGTCACGGAATCGAATTCCGCCTGGCTCCACAGGTTGCGGCTCACCTCACGGGGCAGGCAGCGCAGGGCAAAAGCCTTTGCAAAGCCTTTATCCTGCAGCAGAGCGGCCTGTGCTGCATCTGCCGGGACTGTCACGGTAAAGCCTGCGCCCCGCAGCTTTTGCTGGGCGCACAGGGTATCCAGCAGACCCGCCAGCAGCAGACTGCCCTCGCCGCACAGGCACAGGTAATTGCCCGTGCGCCCCTGCAGGGTGACCGGCACAGCCAGCGCAGCCGCCACGATGGCGTCGTTTTCATCGGCCACATAAATGTTCTGCATACCGGCAAAGCGTTCCAGTACCATTTTTGCAAAATCTTCGGTATCATGATGCTGGCTCTGCCACAAAGCCAGCACTGCCGCCTCATCGGACGGCTGCATCAGACGATACATCGTTCAGGATGCCCCCTCTTATCATATTTTATCGTTCAGCCCAGTGTTTTCCGAGCAAGCTGCTGTACCTCTTGCTGGATATCTTCAATGCTGCGCATGGCGTCCCCGCTGGTGCAGTGCACGGTATCCCAGCCAAGATGCCGGGCGCAGAACTCGGCAGCAGCGCGGCTGCGCGCCAGATAAGCCGTATCCTTTTCGTGCACGTCCTTTTTGCTCTCGTCGCCGTGGTAGCGCTGGGTCATCAGCCGCTGGCTGACCGCCGGGTCTACCTGCAAATAGATGACCCTGTCCGGTGCGGGCAGTCCCAGCAGACGGAACTCGTAATCAAACAGCCAGTGCAGATATTCCTCCCACTGCTCCTGCGGAAGCTTCGAACACTGGTGCACCGCGTTGGAGGTGGTGTAGCGGTCGGCGATGATCACACCGCCCTGCTCGTAAAAGCTGCCCCAGCTGGTTTTATAGCTGGCATAGCGGTCCACCGCGTAAAAGCTGGAAGCCGCATAGGCGTTTACATCGTCCGGGTGCTGGCCGAACTGCCCGGCCAGATACATCTTGACCAGTGCGCTGGAATCACTGGCATAGTCCGGGAAGGTGATCTTTTGTACCGGCACACCCTGCGCGGCGAGATGCTCTGCCAGCAGCTTTGCCTGTGTGGCCTTGCCGCTGCCGTCCAGCCCTTCCAGCACAATCAGTTTGCCCTTGCTCATACGGCGGCACCTTCTTTAATGGCGGCATATTTTGCGCGCACCTCGGCGGTCTTGCCGCAGCACATCTTGCCCTCCGGGCAGGCGCCGCACAGGCAGGCGGGGCCGGCCTTGGCAAAGATATGGGGTGCCACCGGGTACACCAGCGTGAACATCTTTTCAGCCAGTTCCCGGATCTCCCACTGGGCGCGGTTGCAGCAGCGCAGCTGGAAGAAGTTCATCAGGCTGCGAGCGTTCATGGTGACCACCATTTTGGTCTCGCAGGCGTTGGGCAACACAAAGCGGGCGTCCTCGTTGGCCTGCTTGGAGGCCTTAGCGCGGGCCTGCTTTTCCGGCATTCCCTCAGCCATCAGGCGGGCGGTGTGCCCCTCCTCCAGCTTGTGGGCAAGGTCGAGATAACGCTGGGCGTCCTCCTCCATGCTGGCAAGGAAAGCCGCCTTTGCTTCCGGGATAGCCTCGATCTCCGGGGGCGTCACATAGCGGAAATCATCCAGACGCACATAGCGCTGGCTCTGCACGCTGAAGGACGCGATGCGGTGCCGGGTGATCTGGGCAAGCAGAGTGCGGCTGACCCCCTCGATGCCAAAGGTAAAGCTGGCGTGCTCGATGGGACTGGCATGGCCAAGGTCGCTGAGCATGGTCAGGAATTTTGCAGTTTTTTCCTCGTCCAGACCGTCCAGAAGGTCGGTGATGTGGGCGTCGGAATAGCAGAGCTTTGCGGCAGCCGCCACCACCTTTTCCGGTTCCGGGGTGTGGGCGATCAAACGAACAGTCATCATAGGGTCATTCTTCCTCCGTAATCTTGGTCAGGGGCGCAAAATTGGCCATCGTTTTCTTGATGCCCACTTTTTCAAAGTTGATCTCTACGATCTGATCCCCGGCAGCGGGCTTTACCTTCAGCACCGTGCCGCGGCCGAACACTTTGTGCTCCACGATGTCACCCGGTTCATAGTGCTTTGAACCGGAAGCTGCTGGTTTTACGGCAGAATTTGCTGTAAAGGTTGTTTGCTTTACAGTATTTTTTGTCGCATTTCCGCCGGAATATGCGGAGCCAAATCCGCTGCTTCTTGTGGTCGGCTGGGTGGAGCTGTTGCCATAGTGACTGCCAAAACCGGAGGAAGCAGGGTTTCTTCCTCCGTAAGAAGAGCCGAAACCACGGCTTTCGCCGGCGTTATATTCCCGGTTCAGGTAGCCGCTGCGGTTGCCCGAACTGTAACCCGAGCCATAACCGCCGCCGTAGCTGCTGCGGCTGTAACCGGAGGGGCCGGAGTAACCGGATGCTCCACCGGGCACGGTATCACTGTACTCAGAGCCCCAGCCACCCATGCGGGAACGCTGTTCCAGTACAGGGCTGCGGGTCTCCTCGATATACTCCGGCTCGATCTCCCGCAGAAAGCGGCTGGGCTCGTTGCGCTGGGTGCGGCCGTACAACATCCGGGTGACGCTGTTGGAGATGTACAGCTCCTTCTTGGCGCGGGTGATGCCCACGTAGGCAAGGCGGCGCTCCTCTTCCAGATCGGCCTCCGAGTATTTGCTCATCTCACTGGGGAAGACCCCCTCTTCCATGCCAATGAGGAATACATAGGGAAACTCAAGGCCCTTGGCCGAGTGAATGGTCATCAGCACCACCTGGTCGGCGCTCTCGTTGTAGCTGTCGATGTCGCTGATGAGGGCGATGCGGCGCGCGTGGCGCCCGCCCTCAAATTCGGTGGTCAGGAACGTGTCCACGATCTTGAGCGCGAGGCCCGGACCGAGCACGCGCGCGCCCATGGCGAGGATGTTCGCGTCGTTGTGGCGGCGGGTCATCTCGGCGGAGTAGCAGTCCCCGCACAGGGCGGCGCGGATGCCCTTGACCTTGTTCGCGGAGATGGAGATGCCGATGCCGGTGCCGCAGATGAGGATGCCGCGCTCGCACTCCCCGCCCGCGACGGCGCGGGCCACGGCCTCGCCGTAGATGGGGTAGTCGCAGCTCTCTTCGCTGTAGGTGCCGAAGTCCTTATAGGCAAGGCCCAGCTCGTCCAGATGGTGCATGACCTCCTGCTTGAGGGCAAAGCCGCTGTGGTCACATCCGATCGCAATCATATACAATACCTCGATTTCTGTAAGTTTCCCCGGCGTTAAAACGGCCAGTCCGGGAGCCATTTGAGCACATTCCATGCGTAGTCGCGCGGGATCGTCACACCCGTGAGCACGGGGTAAAACAGCGCGAAGAGCACACCGTTTGCCGCCGTGAAGGCGTATACGATGCCGAGATAGCCGCGCTGCCGCAGCCGGTCGAACACGTACCCGAGCGCGAGCACGAGAAAGAGCGTCGCCGCGAAGTAGTGGTATTCGAACGTCAGGCGCGAGATGAACACCCATGGCAGCACCTGCGCCAGATAGCCGACGAGGAGAAACAGCGCCGTGCGGTCGCGCTTCCATGCGCGATACGCGAGCACCGGCAGCGCCAGCAGCCCGCCCCAGCACAGCAGGGGATTGACGAACGCGCCGATGGTCGACACCGTCCCGTCGCCGTACGACAGGTAGTAGAGGATCGGCCGCAGGTCGAGCAGCCACTGCCACCAGCGCGAGGAATACGGATGCGTGGCGACAAGGCCGGAATGATACGTGAACATGAAGCGCTGGTTTTCCAGCACGATGGCGGCGTATTCGCGCGTGAAGTACATGCCCGCGCCGTGCAGGCCGCGCGCGGTGAATCCCCGTTTGATCTGCTGCTGATCGATGCGCAGATCGTCGATATGGCCACGGGCGAAATTCGCCCCGCTGACGTCGGTATCGTCGGCGAGATGATCGCCAGCGTCCATCCGCGCGGCAGTCGCGAAGACGCCCATGAAGTGCGTTCCCTGGCCGGTGGCTACCTGTCCCCCGGCCTGATGGACACCCACGTGCATCTCGAAAGCTCGCACCTGCCGCCGGAGCGCTATGCGGAAATCGTCCTCACCCAGGGCACCACCGCGGTGTTCTGGGATCCGCATGAGCTGGCCAACGTCCTCGGCGTCGCTGGCGTGCGCTATGCGGTGGACGCCAGCCGCCATCTGCCGCTGCAGGTGATGGTCGCCGCCCCGTCCAGCGTCCCCTCCACTCCCGGCCTCGAAATGTCCGGCGCTGATTTTGCCGGCGCGGAGATGGAGACCATGCTCGGCTGGCCGGAAGTGCGCGGCGTGGCGGAGGTGATGGATATGCACGGCGTGCTGCACGGTAGCGAGCGGATGCAGGAGATTGTCCAGGCCGGTCTCAACAGCGGCAAACTGATTGAAGGCCACGCCCGCGGCCTGAGCGGCGCTGACCTGCAGGCCTACCTCGCCGCCGGCGTCACCTCCGATCATGAACTGACCTCGGCGGACGACGCGCTGGAAAAACTGCGCGCCGGGCTGACGATCGAGATCCGCGGCTCGCACCCCTATCTGCTGCCGGATATCGTCGCGGCGTTAAAAACGCTGCCGCACCTCTCCTCGCAGATCACCGTCTGCACCGATGACGTGCCGCCGGATATGCTGCTGGAGAAAGGCGGCATCATCGCCCTGCTTAATCTGCTGATCGAGCACGGTTTACCGGCGGTTGATGCGCTGCGATTCGCCACCCTCAACGCCGCTATTCGCCTGCAGCGCCACGATCTCGGGCTGATTGCCGCCGGGCGGCGCGCCGATCTGGTGGTGTTTGATTCCCTGGAGAAACTGGTGGCCCGCGAAGTCTACGTAGGCGGTAAGCTGCTGGCCCGTGCGGGCAACCTGCTGACACCGATCGCGCCCGCCGCGGGCGTCACGCCGCCGCGCGATACTTTGCAGATCGCCCCCCTCCGCGCCGATGACTTTATTCTGCGCGTCCAGGGCATTCGTCACGGCATCGCCCGCCTGCGCCATATCCGCGGCGCGCGCTTCACCCAGTGGGGCGAAGTGGAAGTGCAGGTTCGTGACGGGAAAGTCCAGCTACCCGCCGGCTTCAGTCTGATCTGGGTCAAGCACCGCCACGGCCGCCATCAGGCGACGCCGCAAATCGCCCTGCTTGAAGGCTGGGGTGAGCTGCGCGGCGCCATCGCCACCAGCTACTCCCACGACTCGCATAATCTGGTGGTGCTCGGGCGCGACGCTAATGATATGGCGCTGGCGGCCAACCAGCTTATCGCCTCCGGCGGCGGGATGGCGCTGGCGCAACAGGGCGAGATCCTCGCCCATGTGGCGATGCCGATTGCCGGCATGCTGTCGGATCTCCCGGCCGCGGAACTGGCGCGTCAGTTCCGCGAGCTGCGCGATCTGAGCAGCCAAGTCGCCGACTGGGAGCCGCCGTACCGGGTCTTCAAGGCCATTGAAGGCACCTGCCTTGCCTGTAACGCCGGGCCGCATTTAACCGATTTGGGTCTGACCGACGGCGGCAGCCGCCAGATAGTCGACCCGTTGATAGCCTGCCGGGAGATCCCGGAGCCAACCGATCACAACAATAATCCTCAGGGAGCCTGAGCATGGCCGATAACACACTTCACTCTTCCGCCCGCGCTAACTGGCTGGAGCGCCGCTTTGCGCTGCGCTCGCGCGGCGGCACGCTACGCACCGAATGCCTGGCCGGGATCACCGGCTTTCTCGCCGCCGCCTATTTACTGGTGGTCATCCCGGGGCTGCTGGCGATCGGCGGGATGGATAAAGGCGCCGCCACCACCGGCACCATTCTGGTCTTCGTCGTCGGCTCGCTGCTGATGGCGTTTTATGCCAACCTGCCGTTTATCGTCGGCCCGGGCATTGGCGGCTCGGTGCTGGTGGGGGTGACGCTGGCCGGTAGCGAAGGGATTGGCTGGCAGACTGGCCTCGGAATTGCCTGCTGGTCGGGGATCCTCTTCTTCCTGCTGACCCGCTTTGGCCTGCGCGAAGTGGTCACCCGCTCGGTGCCGCAGTCGATCAAGCTGGGATTGACGGCCTCCATCGGCCTGTTTGTCGCCGTCCTCGGTTTTCGCAATGCCGGGCTGGTGCTGGCCAATGCGAAAACCAACGCCCTGATGCTCGGCGACTTTCTCGCCCCCGGCGCGCTGGTGGCGCTGTGCGGCCTGTTCCTGGCGATAGCCCTGCAGGCGCGTAAGGTACCGGGCGCGATTTTGTGGGCTATTTTGTGCGCCACGCTGGTGGGTATCCCGTTCGGCGTGACTAAACTGCCGACGCATTTTATCGATGCCCCCCACTCGCTGGCGCCGGTGCTGGGACAGGTTGACCTGCTGGGGGCGTTAAACATCGCCTTCCTGCCGTTCCTGTTCGTCTTTTTCGCATCTGAGTTTTTCTCCACCATGGGGACAACGCTGGCGGTGGGCGGCGAGGCGGGTCTGCTGGATGAAGAAGGCAACATGCCGCAGATTAATCGCCCGTTCATGGTCGATTCGATTGCCGCCGCGCTCGGCCCGTGGGTGGGCATTCCGGCGGCTACGGCGCTGATTGAGTCTTCGGCGGCAGCGGAAGCGGGCGGCAAAACCGGCCTCACCGCCCTGTCGGCGGCGGTAATGTTCCTGCTGATGCTGCTGTTCACGCCGGTGGCGTTGATGATCCCGAAAGAAGCCACCGCCCCGGCGCTGATCCTGATTGGCCTGAACATGTTCAGCGGCCTGCGCAAAGTGGATCTTGCCAACTTCACCGACGGGCTGCCGGTGCTGATGATGGTGATGATCACCCTTATCGCCAACAGCTTTGGCACCGGGATTGCCGGCGGGCTGCTGTTTTATATTGTGATCAAGGCTATCGCCGGTAAGTGGCGGGAGATCCCGATTGGCCTGTGGGTATTGGCCGTCCCGCTGGTGTATTACTTCGCGACCTTAGTCAGGCATTAAGCCCTTCACAATGTGATTTCACCTCTTCATATAACAAACGCACCGCGGCAGAGAGCTGTTTGCGGTGCGGACAAATCAGATTCAACGGCACTACATCCCCCTGATAACGCGGCAGCAGGCGCCGCAGGCGCCCCGCCCGCAGATCGTCGCTGACGTCGAGCATCGATTTATAGGCAATGCCCTCCCCGGCGATCGCCAGCCGACGGATCACCTCGGCGTCGTCGCTCATCACCGTGCCGGAAACCTTCTGCTGCTGAACCACGCCGTCGAGGCTCAGCGACCAGCGGTCGAACGGACGGCCGCGCAAAATGTAGATCAACGCATTGTGCTGGCTGAGTTCCTCGAGGGTCTGCGGTTCGCCATGGCGAGCGATCCACTCAGGCGAGGCCACCAGCACCCGACGATTTTCCGGCGCCACCGGCAGTGAGATAAACGAGGCATCGTCGTTATTGCCATAGCGAAACGCAACGTCCACCGGATCTTTAAACACGTCGGTCAGTTGATCGGAAAAGAGCAGCCGCAGGCGCAGCGCCGGGTGGCGTTGGCGGAAATCGCGGAACAGGGTCAGGAGCAGGTTACGCCCGAGGTCCGACGGCACGGCAATCTGCAACATGCCGCGAACTTCATCGTCCGGGGTCTGGATCTTCTGCAGACCGGCCTCGAGGGTATCGAGCATCTGGGTGGCGTAGGGCAGCCAGGTCTCCCCCTCCGGCGTCAGGCGCAGGCTGCGGGTCGAACGGGCAAACAGGCGAATATTGAGGATCGTCTCCAGACGCTTAATTGCCGCGCTGACCTGCGCCGGCTGCTGCCCGGCCTCGCGCGCCGCGTCGCTAAAACTGCCCAGCGCCGCGGCGCGGACAAATAAGGTCAGATCTTCCAGCCTGAACATGCCGATTCTCCCCTGCTTCAGATTGCTCCCAAAATACGCATCACCGTCGCTGCAACGCAAGCGGCACAAGACTTGCGCCGCGTTTTGCTTACACTTTTTAAAAATCCAGTGCTTGCCATTTCAGCAACGCATCAGGAATGATACGAGGCTGCTATTTTGAGTCCAGGTAATATTGAGGAAACTATGCGTAAAACAAAAATGATGCTTCTGGGCGTACTTCTTGCCACCGCTGGCGCCAGCTGGACGGCTACTGCCGCGGGGATCGATCAGTATGCGCTGAAAGAGTTCACCGCCGATTTCACCCAGTTTCACATCGGCGACACCGTTCCGGCGATGTACCTCACCCCGGAATACAACATTAAACAGTGGCAGCAGCGTAACCTGCCTGCGCCGGACGCCGGCAGCCACTGGACCTATATGGGCGGTAACTACGTGCTGATCACCGATACCGAAGGCAAAATCCTCAAAGTGTATGATGGCGAGATCTTCTATCATCGTTGATCCGCGCAATCTCCACGTCCGCCCCGGCGAGCCAGCGGACTCTCCGGCGCTGCGCCAGATCTTCCTGCGGGCGCGCAGTTTATCGTGGACCTGGCTTCCCGCCGCGGCGTGGCGGCTGGAGGATTTCGATGCCGCCACCGCGGATGAACAGCTGTGGGTCGCGGAATGCGACGGCCAGCCGGTGGGCTTTGCCGCCGTATGGACCGCCGATAATTTCCTTCACCATCTGTTTGTCGACCCCGACTGGCAAGGCAAACATATCGGCAGCGCGCTGCTGGCGCAGGTCGAACGGACCTTTACCGCTAGCGGAACGCTGAAGTGCCTGATGGAAAATAAAAACGCCCTGCGCTTCTACCAGCGTCATGGCTGGACCATCGAAGCACAGGGCGCGTCGCCCGAGGGCAGATACTGGCTAATGCGCTCGCCGCGGCCTTAAACGGCGCGGAAGGCAATCTCACCCGGGATCACTTCTCCCTGCCAGTACATCTGGGCCGCCACCCGGCCCGCCAGCTGGCGGTAGATGTCGGTAAATTCGCTGTCCGGACGCGCCACCACCGTCGGCGTGCCGTTATCCAGATCTTCCCGCAGCGTAATATGCAGTGGCAGCTGGCCCAGCAGCTGGGTGTGGTATTTCTCGGCCAGTTTTTGCGCGCCGCCGGTGCCGAAGATAGGCTCGTGGTGCCCGCAGTTGCTGCAGATATGCATGCTCATGTTTTCCACGATCCCCAGCACCGGCACTTCCACTTTCTCGAACATCACGATGCCTTTTTTGGCGTCGATCAGCGCGATGTCCTGCGGCGTAGTGACCACCACCGCGCCGGTCACCGGGATGTTCTGCGCCAGGGTCAGCTGGATGTCGCCGGTGCCCGGCGGCATATCCAGCACCAGGTAATCAAGATCCGGCCACAGGGTCTCCTGCAGCATCTGCATCAGCGCCTTGCTGGCCATCGGCCCACGCCAGACCATGGCGTTGTCGTCGGTCACCAGGTAGCCGATGGAGTTGGTTGCCAGACCATATTTCATGATCGGCGCCATATGGGTGCCGTCCGGCGAGGTCGGGCGGCTGTCTTCCGCACCCAGCATGGTCGGAATCGACGGACCATAGATATCGGCATCCAGAATGCCCACCTTCGCCCCTTCCGCCGCCAGGGCCAGCGCCAGGTTTACGGCAGTAGAAGATTTACCGACGCCGCCTTTTCCGGAGCTGATGGCGATAATGTTTTTCACGCCGTTGACCCCGGGCTGGTTTTTCACCCGCTTGAGGGTCGCGATGCTGTGGGTCAGCTTCCAGTCGATGGCCTTCGCGCCGGTGATGCGCAGCAGTTCGGCGCTGCACTGTTCTTTCAGCGCTTCGAAGGCGCTGCTCCAGACGAACGGCATTTGCAGTTCAATATGGACGGTATCGTCCAGCCAGGCGACATGGTGCAGCGCCTTAAGGACGGTGAGATTATGCTTCAGGGTTGGGTGCTGGAAATTGGCCAGCGTCCCGGCGACCATCGCACGTAGGCGCTCAGGGGATTTGGCCTGGGATTGCGAATTCATCCCGACTCCTTTGTTGTTTTGAGATGCTTTCAGTAATCACAGAGTTTATCACAGGTAACGATTATCCATATATGGGCAGCCATTTATGGCGCACCCACAGCCCTTTTGGTAATATCGGAAGCCCTTTTTACAACAGAAGATGTAATGCTCACTATGACTCAAGTCGCGAAGAAAATTCTGGTAACGTGCGCCCTGCCGTACGCCAACGGCTCCATCCACCTCGGCCACATGCTGGAGCACATCCAGGCTGATGTCTGGGTCCGTTACCAGCGAATGCGCGGCC
>OHMA01001209.1_pt1 | contig 11381 bp, 9 predicted proteins | sample 1569171 | NCBI WGS metagenome assembly OHMA01 (sample SAMEA3879580, study PRJEB24766) | human gut metagenome | biome: human-associated habitat; feature: feces | place: USA | collected 1985/1987
ATATATCACCAGTTTTATTTTTAGTAAATCATTATATTTTCACATCAAAAAATGCCAGCCTCCATTTACTGAAGACTGGCATCTAATATTTTTAATTATATGATATGATGTCGTGGGAAAAAGCCCCCGACTTTGATACCTACGAATTGCTCCGTGCTACACACTCCCACAATTCACCCACCTATGAGCAAGCTCATGTGGTTGAAAGACCTTTTGACCCTGGTATCATTATTATATTAACCTTATTTACATAACAGCAAATATAACGGCAGCCGCAATGACTATCTGCATAATAGCAAATCTGAATACAACCTGTGCATCTGACCAGCCCTTATTCTTTCTCATATGATCATGTATAGGTGTTCTTATATTCTGCATAAGATTAATATGAAGAAATCTTATGAATGAAACCTTAATCAGTCCAAGACCTCCATCAACTATAAGAATAATGGCAAGCGGTATGAACAACAGTGGACAATGCAGCTTAAGAAATGAAAATGCAATAAATATTCCTATTGCCCTTGAACCTGCATCACCCATAAGAAGCTTGCTTGGAGATGCATTAAACCACAGATAACCAAGTATACATACAACCATTATAAGTATTACATGTCTAAAAGAGCTTTCTATGTCAAATATTCTGAACAGTAAAAACACTGAAGTAAGTGTAATCGCTGAAAGAGTTCCACATAATCCATCAACTCCGTCTGAGCAGTTGGTTACATTGATGCTTACCCATATGAGAATAACGATAAGTATTCCATATATAACAGGGTTAAGTGTGACTGTAAGCTTAAAAAGTGCTATATCAAATGTGCCCGGGTTGTAGTGAAGATATGTTATGGCAGCCATAACTGCAATAATAAAGTCTATAATACCCTTTTTCAGCTCTCCCCATGGAGATGAGGATGCATCATCAAGATATCCTGAAAGCATGGCAGCAAGCACCAGTATCAGATATATAATAATCTCTGATGTAAGATTTACGAAAATCATACATGTTATCGTGAATACAAGTATAAATATAATGCCCGCCCCACGTGGTTTACCTACAGACTTTGAACCATTGATAGCATATGCTCTTCCGCCATCTCTTGGAAGTATATTCTTTCCCATATATATCGCGAAGCATGTTAGTGCAAATGCAAACAATATGCTGACAAATGTGACTACATTTATGTAGTTTGGACTTATTAAATAATAAATCATAATATTTCTCCTTAATTAGTATTACCTTTCATATAAAGGTATAAGTGGCAAATGGTTTTTTAACGCTTATATCATAATATGAAACCAGTATACTTTATGATAAATTCCTGCAATTATGATGTCAAGTGTTACATTAAACTCATTATAATCATTTATTATGTAACATTTTAACATTAAACTTAAAAAGGCAATAAAAAATGACCAATTGTCAAAAAATTAATAGTATTTAATTGAATATTATGATAAAATATTTTTATACAAATGAGTATGTGAACTGATATATGATATCAGTTAAATATAAGTGGAAGGGCGGAGTTATATGGCTGATATATTGAATTACAATGATGTGCGGATAAGCGAGTTGGATTCCTATCTTTTTGGACAGGGAACACATTATGAGATTTACAATAAAATGGGAGCACATGTTGCACAAAAGGATGGTAAGACAGGTGTATATTTCGCAGTATGGGCACCAGCTGCCAAGGATGTGTATGTTATAGGTGAGTTTAATGACTGGAAAGCCTATGGATATGACATGAAAAAGATTTCCGATGGCGGCATATATGAACTGTTTGTAGAAGGTGCCATGAAGGGACAGATGTATAAGTATCTTATTATAGCACAGAACGGAGAAGCTATATATAAGGCTGACCCTTATGCCAATGCAGCGCAGCTAAGACCTGAAACAGCATCTATCGTAGCAGACCTTAACAGTTTTACATGGACAGATAGTGCATGGGTAGAATCCAAGAAAAAAGAAAACCATCTTAAGTCACCTATGTCTATATACGAATGTCACCTTGGTTCATGGAAAAAGCAGGAGGATGGCACTGAAGATGGCTATATTAACTACAGGGATATAGCACCTGATCTCGCAGCGTATGTTTCAGAAATGGGATATACACATATTGAGCTTATGGGTATTGCAGAGTATCCTTTCGATGGCTCATGGGGTTATCAGGTTACAGGATATTATGCACCTACTGCAAGATACGGAACACCAGAGGACTTCATGTATTTCGTTAATTATATGCACAGCAAACATATTGCCATCATACTTGACTGGGTTCCTGCACATTTTCCAAAGGATGCACATGGTCTTGCCAACTTCGATGGAAGCTGTGTCTACGAGTATGCAGACCCTCGAAAAGGTGAACATCCTGACTGGGGCACTAAAGTATTTGATTATGGTAAGAATGAAGTATCCAACTTCCTTATTGCAAATGGTATGTTCTGGGTAGATAAGTTCCATATAGACGGATTAAGAGTTGATGCTGTGGCATCCATGCTCTATCTTGACTACGGAAGAACAGAAGGTAACTGGGTTCCTAACAAATACGGCGGTAATGGTAACCTTGAAGCCATGAGCTTTTTAAAACATTTTAACAGCATGATGAAAAAACGTTTCCCTCAGGCTGTTACAATAGCAGAAGAATCAACAGCATGGCCTATGGTAAGTGGTGATCCTGACAATGGTGAATGTCTTGGATTCACATTTAAGTGGAATATGGGATGGATGCATGATTTCCTTGAATACATGAAACTTGATCCTTACTTTAGAAAGTTCAATCATGGAAAGATGACCTTCTCATTAATGTATGCGTACAGTGAGAATTTCATACTTGTTCTTTCACATGATGAGGTTGTCCACCTTAAATGCTCTATGCTCGGCAAAATGCCAGGTGATAAGGATGATAAGTTTGCCAACTTAAAGCTGGCCTATGCATACATGAGTGGTCATCCTGGTAAAAAGTTACTCTTTATGGGACAGGAATTCGGTCAGTGGAACGAATGGAGTGAAAAGAAAGCTCTTGACTGGTACCTGCTTGAAGATCCTTCACACAAGGAGCTTAAAGAATTTACCAAAGCATGTATGATGCTTAACAAAAAGTATAAATGTCTGTACGAAACAGATTATAGTCCAGAAGGTTTCCGCTGGATAAACGCAAACGACAGAGATAACAGTGTATTTTCATTTATAAGAATAAGTCCGGATAAAAAGAGGCATCTTCTGTTTGTCTTAAACTTCACACCAGTAGAACGTATGCATCACAGAATCGGTGTTCCTATAAAAGGAAAATACAAGCTTGTTCTTGGTGATGATTTAAAGAATCAGAAGAAAACACTCACAAGTATTCACGGAGAATGTGATGGATATAAAGATTCACTGCTTATTGACTTACATAGATACGGCATCGCTGTTTATGAATTCAATGGGGATGTGAACGCGCATAAACCTACGAAGATATCATAAATCTTTTATCTAGCTGTTACGCCATCATATCTGTCAATGGCTTAATCATATTTATCTTATAAGTACATATTAAAACAAAAGGCTGGGAGACAACAACCTACAATCAAGGTTATTGCCTCCCAGCCTTCTGTTTTAATATCACTTATTACAGCTGTTTCTTGCTTCTACTTTCCTTTTATGTTCTTCCATTCTCTTACGTCTTCTGTGTTCCCGCTCTTTTTTCTGCTTATCTATTATTTTATTAACACCAGCTTCATCTGTATGCTTTAATATCCTTACATCATAATATTGTCCATCATCACTCTGTTTAACCTTCATTCTACCCTTAAACAATCCGTGCTCATCACACACAAAAACAGAATAATAATTCTTTGAGGATGTGGCAAACCACTTTATACGCCTTTTCATCGGACTTTTACATATATAACAACTGCACGATCTTGCTATCCTGTCCTCTGCCGCCTTATCTCTTGTCTTAAAACCCTTTGATATATACTTTTCATAAGTTTTGAAATTCATATATATCTCTTCTTTTCTTGATGATGGGATTCTATATGTATCTATACTTTCATATATGCTCACACTGTCAAAATCCATATTAGAAAAGATTCTTGCTGTATATATAGCATCATTGATTGCTGAATGATACTCTGCATCTTCCAAAAATCCAAGCTCTTCAATCGCTATTTTCAAGCTCCTTCTTGTCTTTCCGTCAGAGTATACCTTACTATATAACTTCTGAAGATCATAATATGTTAATGGAAAAGGAAAATGATTTTCCACACCAAAATACTTCATATTTCTCTGGAATTCTGTAAGATCTGAACCTCCCCATGTTATAAACTTATAATCTTCACCACACCATTCAAGGAACTCACCTGCAGCACTCTTAAAATCCTGTCCTGATTTAAGGTCATCAGCTGTAATCCCAAGCATTTCTGATACTTTTCCATGAAGTCTCGTGTATACAACAGGCTTTATTATGCGTTCCCACTTTCCTGTTACTTTCTTATTCTCATCAAGCTTAACTGCACCTATCTGTATAATCTCAAATGGTAGTCCTAAAACAGTATATTGCTTACCCCTGCTGCTCTGATTCCACTCAAGATCCAACACTATATAATTCATACTCATCCTCATTTCTGTGCACATTCTTTGTACATATCGGGTTGTGTCACAAGTCAAAAAATCTATAGTGCATGCTCGAATGCCTTTTTACCTTTTGACCATCACATCATCATAAAATACTTTATCACATTTTTTATATTTTATCACCTATATGTTATGATGTTATGGTGTCAAAAAATATAATTCCTGTAGAGCTTGTAAATACCGTCTTATACTTTTCAGAAATAATAAAGTCATCTACTCTGTTATTTCTTCTTAAAGTCTGCAACCTTAAATCTTCGTATCATTTCACGCAGATTCTCTGCTTCGCTGCTCATCTGCTGACTAGCTGCTGCACATTCCTGTGATGTTGCTGAATTCGTCTGTACAACATCATTAATCTGCTCAATTCCTTCGTTAATCTGCTTGATCTCACTGGTCTGGGTCTCCAGTGTATCAGCTATATTAGTCACCTCTTTTGTAATCACCTTAGAGTTCTCTGCTACTTCTTCAAGCTGTGAAGCTGTCTGCTCTGCAATATTCATGCCTTTTTCAACAGCCTGCACAGATGTCTCTATAAGCGCAGCTGATTCCTTTGCAGCCTGTGCACTTTGATCGGCAAGCATATTTACCTGATTTGCCACAACCGCAAAGCCTTTTCCTGCTTCTCCTGCTCTTGCTGCCTCAATAGAAGCATTAAGCGCAAGAAGATTAGTCTGTGAGGATATATTCATAATAACATTAGTTATATCGGATACTTTACTTACGTGCTCAACAAGATTGCCAATAGTTTCGGATATCTGCAGGGCTGAGGAATCTACTATGGCAGACTGGCTGGCAAGCTCATCAGATTCTTCCTTTCCCTTCTCTACAATCTGTTGAAGCTTTCTTGCTGTATTTACTGCTATATCGGTAGATTGATTAGTATTATTAAGTCTTGTCTGGATTTCTGTAGTTTTTTCAGACTGAAGAATACTTTGTTCTGCACTACTGGTAGTTCCGTCAGAAATAATATCAATAGTTTTGTTAGTATTGTTAATTATTTCTGCTATTTTATCAAGGTCATTTCGTACCTGTTCAAACTGGGTATTTACGCTGTTTGATATTTCATTAACACGTTTTGCTATTTCAAGCTGCTTTTCAGCCTTTTCTTTAACTGCGTTAGTTTCTTCCTCAGAGAATTCTACAAGTCTTTTAATAGCCTTGCATCCTCCTAGAACACATACTATAAGACATGTAACAACAAGAAAAATAACCTTTATCTGTTCTGCTTTATCTGCAGGGTTAGTGGTATTTATGTATAAGATTTTGGTAATTACAAAGAAAGAGGTTGCACCTGTTCCCCATATTATCAGGTATTCATTCATATAAACAGATAGTGATAATAAAGCAGGGAATATAATCATCATAGTTCTTGCAGGCTGTATGAAGGTTATTATACCGAAAACAGCAAGAAAACCATATGCAATTGACAACTCAGCCTTTTTTTCATAAATATGTTTTCTGACATAGATAGCATTGCAGGTGTATAAAAGAAAATAGACACACGTAAAAACAATCTTTTCAATAACTGTTTTATCAGATGTTAAAGTAATAAAAAGACATATAAGGTATGTTAGTGTTATGGTAGTGCTCGCTGTTATATTGGCACGTTTCATCTGATCAGGTGTCAGACTTTTTCTTGTTAAATTAAACATGAATAGATACTCCTTATCTTATATTTAAGTAGGTTTAGTTAACACCATGCATAAATAGTGTGTAGAAATAAGATTTGATACACACCTAGCATTAAAAATATATGGTTGTCCGTAAGTAGTTTAATAACTATAACATAATTATGTAAAAATAACAATATGATATTAATTGTCAGATAAATGATAAATGATATTAATTATCAGATGAGCCTTTTGATCATGGTATCATCAAATTATATTTATATATTGACAATATGATATCATAATGATATCATCAAAATATCAATAAAGATAAGGCTGTCATAAGAATATATTCTTATAGAATGTAGTACAGAAGAATGGAGGATTATTATGGAAGAAAAAGTGTTGAAAAAGAATAAGAATGGTATGGCAATGCTGATGTTATTCATTGCTTTATATGTGGCAGCCATTGCGGCTATCGTGTCAGGTGCAATGATGACAGAAACAGCAGAAGCCTCCAAACCGGTTATTGCAATTATACTTATAGTTGTTGGTGTTGTTTATGTGGGCTTAGGATGGATATTCTTTCTGGGACTTAAGGTATTAAAGCCTCAGGAGGCACTTGTATTAACACTTTTTGGTAAGTATGTCGGAACCATTAAGGATGCAGGGTTTTATTATGTTAATCCATTCTGTACAGCAGTTAATCCGGCAGCGGAAACAAAGCTTAACCAGAGTGGTGATGTAGCAGCCAACAATAAAAAGATTGATTTGTCAGGCATGTCTGGGGTAACACTTTCGGCAGGTGGTAATGCACAGATGGCTAATAAGAAGATCTCACTTAAGGTTATGACTCTTAATAACAGCAGACAGAAGATTAATGATTGTCTTGGTAATCCTGTTGAGATAGGAATTGCGGTTATGTGGAAAGTGACAGATACCGCCAAGGCTGTATTTAATGTAGATAACTATAAGGAATATCTCTCACTTCAATGTGATAGTGCAGTCAGAAATATAGTTCGTATGTACCCATATGATGTAGCTGAGAATGTAGATACAACGGGAGATGGAATGGCTGATGAGGGAAGCCTTCGTGGTTCAAGCGAAGTTGTAGCAGAAAGAATAAGGAAAGAGATTCAGAGTAAGGTAACGGATGCCGGATTAAATATAATAGAAGCAAGGATAACATATCTTGCTTATGCACCTGAGATAGCAGCAGTTATGCTCCAGCGCCAGCAGGCATCAGCTATTATTGATGCAAGAAAGATGATAGTTGATGGTGCCGTAGGTATGGTAGAGATGGCACTTGACAGGTTATCAGAAAAGCAGGTTGTTGAACTTGATGAAGAACGAAAAGCAGCTATGGTTTCTAATCTGTTAGTTGTTTTATGTGGAAATAAGGATGCCCAGCCAATAGTTAATTCAGGCAGCTTGTATTAATGGCAGATTCAGGCAAAAAACAGATTCCCCTTCGTTTATCAGGTAAGCTCTATGATGCCATTGCAGCATGGGCAGAGGATGATTTTAGGTCTGTCAATGGTCAAATAGAATATCTTTTGACGGAGTGTGTACGACAGAGAAAGAAAAATGGAGCACCAGTACCACATGAACTGGATGTTCCGCCAGAATTAGATATTAAATAAAATGTTATTAAAGTAGTATTTAAGCGGTATTACTAATTTTGATTTATTATCAATTTATTATCAAATTTGTTATTAATTTGTTTTCAATTTTTTAAAGCTACATATTTTTTATAAATCTATGACCCTAATTGTAAATTTAACGATTAGGGTCATAAATTTATGGCATAATTTTCCAGCGAGTTATGACTCAGATTAGCTATTTCGCAAATGAGCGTAAAGAAATATATACAAAATATCTGAACATGTATTATAATGAGCTAAGAAAGCTGCGTAGTAGTATTGCAATGAGAATATATGAATGAAAGCATATTAAAGCGAATCAGAATTGTGATTAATTAATGCAATAATAGCATATCAATGATAATCAGAATTGTGATTCATTAAAAGCAGCAATGAACGATAACGAAAGGTAAAGGTATATTATAGTGAATATTACAGTATATCTGGGAGCTAATAAAGGTATAGATTCATCGTTTACTATGGCGGTAAGAGAGTTAGGAGAATGGATAGGAGAGAATGGAAACACACTGATATATGGCGGCTCTAGGACAGGTCTTATGGGTGAAATAGCAGAGAGTGTTCTTATGGCTGGTGGCAGAGTGATTGGCGTGGAACCACAGTTTTTTGTTGAGGCAGAACTTCAATATGATGAGATAACAGAGCTTATTGTAACTAAAGATATGACAGAAAGAAAGACTAAGATGATAGAGTTAGGAGATGCATTTATTGCATTTCCTGGTGGAACAGGAACACTTGAAGAAATAACAGAGGTTATGTCAAAGCTTTCCTTAAACCAGCTTAATGCTCCGTGTATCTTCTATAATCTTAGTGGATATTATGATAGCATGAAAAAACTGCTGTTACATATGGTTGATATGGGATTATCAACCAGTGAACGTCAGAAGGGTATATATTTTGCTTCTGATTTAGAAGAAATCAAAGATATACTTGATAAGTTCACTATATAGATGAATATTAGTAAAAAGATAAGAAACGAGGTATACATGAAAGTTACAGAAATATTAAAACAGGATAAACCAACAATATCTTTTGAGGTGTTTCCTCCAAAAAAAGATACAGATTTTGCTGATGTTGAGGCAGCAGCCACCAGTATAGCAGAGCTTAATCCAAGCTATATGAGTGTTACATATGGCGCAGGAGGAAGCACCAAGGGTTTAACAATAAAGCTTGCAGAGGGTATCCAGAGCAAGTATAATGTGCCAACTATAGCACACCTTACATGCGTATGTGCGGATAAGACGGGTATCAGTCAGGCATTGGAGGATATGAAAGCAGCAGGCATAAAGAATATACTTGCATTAAGAGGTGATATACCTAAAGATTACGCCGGGGAGATATTTACAGAGTTTGCACATGCATCAGAGCTTGTGAAGCTTATAAAGGCAAGCGGGGATTTTTGTGTAGGAGGTGCCTGTTATCCAGAAGTACATCCGGATTCAACAGATAAGAAAGCAGATATTGATGGTCTTAGAAAAAAGGTAGAAGCAGGCTGTGAATATCTTACAACACAGATGTTTTTTGATAATGATATATTTTATAACTTTATGTACAGAATCAGAGAGGCTGGAATAATGGTTCCGGTAGTGCCTGGAATTATGCCTATAACAAAGAGAGCACAAGTTAAAAATGCTGTTAAGCTTTCAGGCTGCAATGTTCCAGAAAGGTTTAAGAATATAGTAGACAGATTCGGTGATACAGAAGCAGCGATGAGGCAGGCAGGAGTATTATATGCAACTGACCAGATTATTGATCTTATAGCTAATGGAGTTAATCATATTCATATATATTCTATGAATAAGCCAGAAATAGCCAGAGCTATATATGATAATCTTTCTCATATAATTATATAATATTAGTAGTACATAGCACGGAACAATTCGTAGGTATCAAAGTCGGGGACTTTTGACCCTGACATCATTATATGATGTCAGGCATATAAAGATATGACAATATCAGGATGAACTTGGGAGGTATACGAATATGTATTTTGATGAAGTAAAGAAGAATTTTGGTTTCGGCTGTATGAGACTTCCGATGGTAGAGAATGGTAAAGCTGTTGATATCGAACAGACAAAAAAGATGGTAGATACATTTATAGAGCAGGGCTTCAATTATTTTGACACAGCGCACGGATATCTTGAGGGAAAGAGTGAGCTTGCATTAAAGGAATGTCTTACAAGCCGATATAAGAGAGAAGAATATATACTTACTGATAAGCTTACTATGACTTATTTTAATAAGCAGGAGGATATCCGTCCATTCTTTGAGAGCCAGCTGGAGGCATGTGGTGTTGAATATTTTGATTTTTATCTTATGCATTCACAGTCAAAGGATACATTTGAGCATTTTAAGAAATGTCGTGCATATGAAACAGCGCTGGAGTTAAAGAAGGAAGGAAAGATACATCATTTTGGAATCTCATTTCATGATAAGGCGGAGGTGCTTGAGGAAATATTAAAGGAATATCCACAGATTGAAGTTGTGCAGATACAGTTTAATTATCTTGATTACGAGGATCCTGCTGTACAGAGCAGAAAGTGTTACGAGGTCTGCCGTAGGTATAATAAGCCGGTTATAGTTATGGAGCCGGTAAAGGGAGGTAATCTTGTAAATCTTCCAGAGGATGCAGCAAAGATACTGGATAACCTTAATGGTGGAAGTGCAGCAAGCTATGCGGTACGTTTTGCAGCAAGCTTTGATGGTGTGATGATGGTTCTTTCTGGAATGAGTAATATAGAACAGATGGAAGATAATCTAAGCTATATGAAGGAATTCAGGGCACTTGACGATACAGAGATGGCTGCAGTTAAAGCAGTTGCAGAGGTTTTTAATTCAAAGCATATGATTGCTTGTACAGCCTGTCGTTATTGTGTTGAAGGATGTCCAAAGCATATTTCTATACCAGATCTTTTTGCCTGCATGAATGCAAAGACAGTATTCCATGACTGGAATGCAGATTGTTATTATAATGATGTACATACAATTAATAATGGTAAGGCAAGTGATTGTATACGCTGCGGAAAATGTGAGAAGGTCTGTCCTCAGCATCTTCCAATAAGGGAATTGTTAGAGAAGGTCGCTAAGGAATTCGAGAAGAAGGCAGATTAAAAAAGTATAATGATATATATAAATAAAAGATTTGTAAAAAGCAAGATAGTTTTAGATGCTATAAGTGAAGCTTATAAAGGTATTATACCTATAAACAAACATTCAATATGTTTTATACAATTAACTATAAATCCTGCTAGTATAGATGTTAATATACATCCAACAAAGCTTGAAGTTAAATTTGAAAATGAAAAGGAAATGTATATTGAACTTAGAGATATACTAAGAAAAACTTTACTCTCGGTATCATTAATAGGAAAATATGAAACATATGATAAAAAAGAAGAAACTAAAAATATTTTAGTAAAAGAAAATAGCAATCAAAGTAAAAACATATATAAAAATAAAGAGTACACAGCCGGAAGTGGATTCCGGGTCAGCCGG
>OHMA01001211.1_pt1 | contig 11365 bp, 10 predicted proteins | sample 1569171 | NCBI WGS metagenome assembly OHMA01 (sample SAMEA3879580, study PRJEB24766) | human gut metagenome | biome: human-associated habitat; feature: feces | place: USA | collected 1985/1987
CAACCTCTCAGTCTGCTTCGCAGACAGCTCCCCTAGTAGGGGAGCCTCTGGCGAAGAGGCGAGGCTTTACGGAATGCCAAGGCCTCCCCTCGATAGGGGAGGTGGCACGCCGCAGGCGTGACGGAGAGGTTAAAAAACAACACAAGAGGGGTAAGAAATATGTGCTGTGTGATAGGCTATACCGGGCATGATATGAGTGCCGACAAGTTCAAAGAATATCTGATGCGCACCGTCTCGCGCGGGCCGGACGACCAGCGTGTAGTGGAAGGGCCTTTCGGCCTGATGGGCTTCGGACGCCTCGCCATCATGGGTCTGACGCCGGAGGGGATGCAGCCCTTCTACCGCGGGGCCGACTGCGTGGTCTGCAACGGCGAACTCTATGGCTTCCGCTTCGAGAAAGAGATTTTGAAGCGCCGGGGCTACAAGTTCACCTCCGACTGCGACTGCGAGATTTTGCTCGGCATCCGTCCGCTGTTCTACGGCTACTCCAAGTCCAGCCACAAGATCGCATTTGCCTCTGAGATGCAGAACCTCATTGGCTGGTGCGATGACATCCGCCCCTTCCCCATCGGCAGCTACTACTGCGACGGCCGCTTTGTCCGCTACGAGGACATCGCCGACGTTCCCGCCCCCATGCAGGACGACATGGACACCATCCTGACCAACATCCGCGAAAAGCTCATTGCAGGCGTGGAGAAGCGTCTGGACGCTGACGCACCCGTGGGCTTCCTGCTGTCGGGCGGCCTCGACTCCTCGCTGGTCTGCTCCATCGCCGCCAAGAAGCTGGGCAAGCCCATCCGCACCTTTGCCATCGGCATGGACACCGATGCCATCGACCTGAAATACGCCCGGCAGACTGCGGACTATCTTGGCAGCGAGCACCACGAGATCATCATCAACCGCGAGATGGTGCTCAGCAGCCTGGAAGAGGTCATCCGGCTGCTGGGCACATGGGATATCACCACCATCCGCGCCAGCATGGGCATGTACCTGCTGTGCAAGGCCATTCACGAGCAGACCGATGTGCGTGTGCTGCTGACCGGCGAGATCTCGGACGAGCTGTTCGGCTACAAATACACCGACTACGCCCCCACCGCCGATGCTTTCCAGCAGGAGAGCCAGAAGCGCATCCGCGAGCTGTACATGTACGATGTGCTGCGGGCAGACCGCTGCATCTCCTCCAACAGCATCGAAGCCCGCGTGCCCTTTGGCGATTTGGATTTTGTGCGCTACGTCATGGCCATCGACCCGGAAAAGAAGCTGAACCGCTACGGCAAGGGCAAGTACCTGCTGCGCAAGGCCTTTGAGGGCGACTGGCTGCCGCCGGAGATCCTGTGGCGCGAAAAGGCCGCCTTCTCGGACGCCGTGGGCCACAGCATGGTGGACGACATCAAGGAGTACGCCGAGAACCTGTACACCGACGAGGAGTTCCAGATGCGCCGGGCAAACTACTCGGCACACTGCATGCCCTTTACCAAGGAGAGCCTGTTCTACCGCGAAATTTTTGAGAAGTACTACCACGACCAGAGCCGCACCATCGTAGGCTTCTGGATGCCCAACAAAGCATGGCCGGGCTGCAACGTCAACGACCCCTCTGCCCGCGTGCTGGCAAACTATGGTGCCTCCGGCGTATAACGGCCAGAGCATTTTCAGCAGAAAAAAGTCTTTATCATTGCGGAATACCGGAGCATCTGCGGACGCTCCGGTGTTCCATTTTTGCGCAAAAAAGCCCCCGCCGACAGAGGGAAAAAAGTGTCGGCGGGGGCTCAGGAAAATGTCAAATCAGGGGTTCAGAGCTCAGTCGTCTGCGGCCTCGTCCAGATTGCCCAGCTTCTTGGCCTGCTCCACAACGGCAGGCACCAGCATCTCGGGCAGGGTCTCATAGCGGGCGAACTCGGTGGTGAACCAGCCGCGGCCCTGCGTGGTCTGCCGGATGAAGGTGGTAAAGTTTGCAAGCTCTGCCAGCGGCACCTCGGCGATGATGGTCTGCAAGCCGTCCTCGTCCGGCTCCATGCCCAGCACACGGCCACGGCGCTTGGTCACATCACCCATGATGTCGCCGGTGTTGTCGTTGGGCACATGGGCCTTCAGGGTGTGGATAGGCTCCAGAATGACGGGGCCGGCCTCCGGCATAGCGGCTTTATAGGCCAACTTTGCAGCCATGATAAAGGCCATTTCAGAGCTGTCCACCGGGTGGTAGCTGCCGTCCAGCAGGGTGGCCTTCAGGCCGACCACGGGGTAACCGGCCAGCACGCCCTTTTCGGCTGCCAGACGCACGCCCTTTTCCACGGCGGGGAAGAAGTTCTTGGGCACGCTGCCGCCGAACACCTTTTCCTCGAACACCACCTGCTCGCTGTCGCAGGGCTCAAAGTTGATGATAACGTCACCGAACTGGCCATGACCGCCGGTCTGCTTCTTATGGCGTCCCTGCTTCTGGCAGGCCTTGCGGATGGACTCGCGGTAGGCAATGCGGGGAGCTTCCAGACCGATCTCCACGCCGAACTTGTTCTTCAGCTTGGCCTTGACCACATCCAGATGCTGCTCGCCCAAGCCGCCGATGACCTGCTGATGGGTCTCGGCGTTGTTGATGTAGCACAGGGTGGGATCCTCTTCCATCAGGCGTGCCAGTGCGCTGGAGATCTTGCCCTCGTCGCCCTTCTTGGCCACGGTAACCGCCATGAACAGGCTGGGCTTGGGGAATACAGGCGCGGGCAGCTTGACAACACGGTCTGCATCGCACAGGGTATCGCCGGTCTTTGCGCTTACCAGCTTTGCCACAGCGCCGATATCGCCGGCACCGATGCCGTCGTTTTCGATCTGCTTCTTGCCAAGGACCGTCAGGGGTTTAGTGATCTTTTCCACCTCGCCGGTGCGGGCATTGGTCAGCGGTTCGCCTGCGGTCACCTTGCCGCTGATAACGCGCAGATAGCTCAGCTTGCCCACGAACGGGTCAGCCACGGTCTTAAAGACGTAGGCGGCAGTGGGCTCATCCTCGGTGCAGTGCAGTTCCACCGGCTCACCGTTGGCGTCCTCAGCCAGCGTGCTGGCCTCGTGCTCCGGGCTGGGCAGCAGCTTGTGCATATTGAACAGCAGCATATCCAGTGCCTGCATGTTCACGGCGCTGCCGCAGAACACGGGGGTGATCAGGCCGTCCTTAACGCCCTTGCGCATGCCCTCCACGATCTCCTCGGTGGTAAAGGGTTCGCCGCCGAAGAACTTTTCCATCAGCTCATCGTCGGTTTCTGCAATGGCCTCGCCCATGGCCTCGATCAGGCCCTGGAAGCGGTGGCCGATGTCCGGCAGGTCTACCTGAATCTGCTTGCCACCCTCGTACTTGAAGGCCTTCTGGCTGAACAGGTTGATGTACACAGGGGTGCCGTCATCCAGCTTTGCAGGCACGACACAGGGGCAGATGGTGGAGCCGAAGCGGATCTTCATATCCTCAAGGATCTTGAAATAGTTGGCGTTTTCCAGATCGCACTTGGACACGAACACCATGGTGGCCTTGCCGTTCTTGCGGGCCAGCTGGAACGCCTTTTCTGCGCCCACAGTAACGCCGCTGCGGCCGGACACGCACACCAGCACGCTCTCGGCGGCGCGGATGCCCTCGTACTCGCCTGCTTCAAAGTCGAACAGACCCGGTGCATCGATCAGGTTGTACTTGATGCCCTCGTACTCCACCGGCACAACGGAAGCCGACAGGCTGGCCTTGCGCTTTGCTTCCTCGGGATCAAAGTCCGAAATCGTGGTGCCGTCCTCGACCCGGCCCATACGCTCGGCAGCGCCCGAAAAATAGACCAGTGCTTCGGTCAGCGTGGTCTTGCCGCTGCCGGCATGGCCGGCAATCAGAATATTGCGGATGTTGTTGCTTGCGTATTTCATATCGGTTTTTCCCTCATTTCCGCCGCACGGAGCGTTCTCTCCGTTTTTGTGGCATATTTTACAAAGATAATACCACATCTGAAACGATTTTTAAATATATCGTTTCAAATTTTAGCAAAAGCGCCTGCCAAACTTCCGGGCACTGTTTTGTGCAAGTTGACATTCGGGTGCAAAACGGGTGGGTAGAAAAAGCAGAACTCCCGGCAGCGCGTACAGGCGCGGAGCCGGGAGTTTTCGTTGCAAATATGCGGTTTTTGTGGTATGCTGTAAGTGCCGCTTCGGCGGTAAGGGCGTTGATTGCATAATCGGTGGTCTAGCTCCTTCCGGCTGCGCGCCAGAGGGGGACGAAAAACTTTTTACTTCCCCTGACGCGAAAGCGGAAAGGGGGGGATGCCTCATGACGTTCGAACAGGTCGTGCTGTTGCTCACGCTGCTTGGCGGAGCAATCTGCATTACCTTCGAGATCACATGGACGATTTCCAACGGCAAAAAGAAATGACCGCTCATGCCCTCAGAAAGCAAGCGGTCATTCTTTACGACTGATTAGCCGGATGAGGAGCTGACCATTGCAGTCAGCGCTCTTTCTATTCGTAGTATAGTCTATTTTTTCGGGTTTGTCAAGCCGCAGACCCGCCGGAAGAGGCAGGAGGTTTTACGCGATGAAGCGCGAGGATTATATCAACTGGGACGAATATTTTATGGGCATTGCGCTGCTTACCGCCATGCGCTCCAAGGACCCCAACAGTCAGGTGGGCGCGTGCATCGTAAGCCCGGAAAATAAGATCCTTTCCTTAGGCTACAACGGGATGCCCATGGGCTGCAGCGATGACGAGATGCCCTGGGAGCGGGAGGGCGCCCCCCTGCAGACCAAGTATATGTACGTCTGCCACGCCGAGCTGAACGCCATTCTCAACAGCGCCCACAACAACCTGAAGGGTGCCCGGGTGTATGTGACCCTGTTCCCCTGCAACGAGTGCACCAAGGCCATCATCCAGTCCGGCATTGCCGAGGTGGTGTACTACGGCGACAAGTACCACGACAGCGATTCCAGCATTGCGGCGCGCTTCATGTTCGAACACGCCGGTATCCGGCTGACCCCCTATAAGCCCACCGGACGCCGGGTAGAGCTGGAGCTGTAAGCTCCCTCTTGACCTTCCCGATGCAACGTACTATAATAGAATCATAGCTTGAATAAATATTCAAGAGCGTTTGCATAGAGAGGGAAATATACAATGAAACTGAAAAATCGCAGCTTTTTGAAGCTATTGGACTACACCCCCGCCGAGATCGGGCAGCTGCTGGAGCTGGCCGCTGACCTGAAGGCCAAAAAGAAGGCCGGTATCCGTCATGACCAGCTGCGGGGCAAAAATATTGCTCTGATCTTTGAAAAGACCTCCACCCGCACCCGCTGTAGCTTTGAGGTGGCCGCCCACGATCTGGGCATGGAAGTGACCTATCTGGACCCCTCCGGCAGCCAGATTGGCAAAAAGGAGTCCATCGCCGACACCGCCCGGGTGCTGGGCCGGATGTTTGACGGCATCGAGTACCGTGGCTACGGCCAGCAGATCGTGGAGGATCTGGCAAACTACGCCGGTGTTCCGGTGTGGAACGGCCTGACCAATGAGTTTCACCCCACCCAGATCTTAGCCGATTTCCTCACCATTCAGGAGCATTTCGGCCATCTGAAGGGCATCCACTTCGTTTACTTCGGCGACGCCCGCTACAACATGGGCAACAGCCTGATGGTGGGCTGCGCCAAGATGGGCTTGCACTTTACTGCCTGCGCCCCCAAAAAGTACCAGCCGGATGCCGCACTGGTGGAGCAGTGTCAGGCCATTGCCGCCCAGACCGGGGCGACCCTCTCCTTTGAGGAGGATCCCGTCAAGGCAGCAAAGGGCGCGGACGTGCTGTACACCGATGTGTGGGTGTCCATGGGCGAGCCGGTTGAGGTGTGGGCAGAGCGCATCCATGACCTTGCACCCTACCAGATCAATCAGGATCTGATGAATATTGCAGGCCCGGATGCAGTATTTATGCACTGCCTGCCCGCCTACCACGATCACAAGACCACCGTGGGCAAGGAGATGGGCGAGCGCTTTGGCCGCGACGCCATGGAGGTGACCGACGAGGTGTTCGAAGGCCCCCAGAGCATCGTCTTCGACGAGGCCGAGAACCGGATGCACACCATCAAGGCGGTCATGGCAGCCACCTTGGGATATCAGGAATAAAGAGATAAGCCCGGAAGGTTCGCAGACCTTCCGGGCTTATTCTGTCTAAAAATAATTTCCCGCTCAGCGATCATTCCGAAACTGCATTCTGCAGTTTCAGCACGCCTGCCTGCGTCAGGCGCTTACGCAGCAGCGCACCCACGATGCAGGACACCACGATCTTGCCCAAGTCCAGCGCAATAAAGGGGTAGACGCAGACGGTCAGCGCGTAGCCCAGCTCGCACTGCATCTGGAACACGAACCATGCCGTGCCCAGCACATAGCAGGCGGCATCGCCCAGCACCAGACCCACAGCGGAGATCACCGGGTTGCCCTTGCTCTTTTCAATGAACATCCCGCCGATGAAGGCCAGCAGCAGATAGCCCACCAGATAGCCGCCGGTAGGGCCTGCCAGCTTGGCAAGGCCGGCACCATAGCCGGAGAACACCGGAATGCCGATGGTGCCCAGTGCCAGATAGAGGACCACGCTCAGGGTACCGAACTTCGGCCCCAGCAGCCATGCGGTCAGACAGATAACAAAGTTTGCCAGCGAGATGGGCACGGCTCCGATGGGCACGGTCAGCGGGCCCAGCACGCACAGCACGGCAGCCATCACAGCGGTGACAGCCATCTGGTAGGTGGTCAGTTTTTTGTCTTTCATAGTCAGTTTTCCCTCTGTTTTTTCGTTTTGTAAGGCATCTGTGCCCGAGTATACCGCACCGGTGCGCCGCAGGTCAACGGAAAAGTTTGCAAAGGGTTTACAATCAGAATTTTGATTGTAATACTGTGGAAAGTATGTTAAAATAAAAATGCCGCCGGAAACGGCGGCGGGTGCTGTCTGCATAAAAAGGTGGTCTAACGTCCTCCGGCAAGTGTCCGGGGGCTGTGAAACCTTATTGCTCGGTTCCCCCGGACGCAAATGCGAAAGGGGGGATGCGTCATGGTGTTGAACGATGTTCTGCAACTGCTTGTCGTCATCGGCGGTACAGTGGGAATCACGTTTAAAATCTCATGGGCGATCTTTCAGGAGATCTATAACAATAAGAAATGACCGCCCACAGTCTCACAAACACTGAGCGGTCATTCTTATTGACTACTTAGCCGAAGGAAACTGACCCTTGCAGCCAGCACCCTTTCTATTTGCAGTATAGCCTATTTTGCACGAAATGTCAAGAAAAACACGGAGGTTCCCATGGGTGGAGGTCATGTATCGCGGCCAGATTTCGGGATGCCGCAGCCGGATGCGGCGTACCCGCTGACCGAGTTCTATCTGTTGGCGCAGCAGGCGCTGGAAAAAAGCGGCAGCTTTATGCTGCCCGCCCTCTACGCAGGGCTGCAAGCCCCTGCCCGGCGCATCTACCGGGAGGAGGCCGCCGGGTATTTACAGCTTGCGGCTGCTCCGGCAGAGGGCCTGACCCGGCTGCTCTCCCCTGCCCGGATGCAGCTTTTATACAGCAGCTTGCAGGTGCAACCGGACGGCGCCCCCGCCGCCCTTTTGCTGACCGAGGAGTGCACCCGCCTGACCGTGGCGGTGCAGCTGCTGCCGCCCTTTGTATGGGAGGACCCGCTGCCGCCGCTGCCGGATGTTCCGGCGGCGCTCACCCTGCAATTGACCATGCAGGACGTGGTAGCCATCGACACCGCCCCCGCCGCACTGGCGCAGAAACTGGTGCACAGCACCGATGGCAAATGCTGGCTACATCACCCCAAGGCCGAGACCTTTCTCTCCGAGCGGCTGGCGCTGCTGCAAAGGGTCTATAAATAAAGAAGGAGCACCCTCCCCCTCTTTTACTTTTTTGCGATTCCGTGGTATACTGACCGGTAAACCGACAGGATATCCAACCTCTGTCGGAGAACGTGGACGTGCCTTGCGGTCCGGTGCGTCCGGTACACAAAAAATGGAAGGAACCGGGTTTTGTTCTGCAATAATCGGGGATGCTGAGCCGTATATCAAGTGAACGTCCCCGTGAGAACCACAAACATTCCATCGAGAAGCCCGCTTCCGGGCATCCAAGGAGAGTTTATAACAATGGGACAGCTGACCAGAAACGAAGTATTTACCTTGGCGGTGCAGCGTTACAGCGACACCGTCTACCGCACTGCGGTACATAATTGCCGCTGCACAGCCGATGCTGAGGATGTGGTGCAGGATGTGTTTGAAAAACTGCTGCACTACAACGGCATCTTTGAGAGTGAGGAGCATCTCAAAGCATGGCTGCTGCGGGTGGCCATCAACCGCTGCCGGGACCTGACCCGCGCCGCCCACCAAAAGGACACCGAGCTGGACGAGAACCTGCCCGCCCCCGATGTTCTGGAGGAGGACGGCAGCGTGCTGGATGCCATCCGCACCCTGCCGGAAAACTACCGCAATGCCATCTATCTGCATTACTACGAAGGATACACTGCGGCAGAGATCGGGCGGATGATGGCGGTGCCCACAAACACGGTACTAAGCTGGCTGCGGCGCGCACGGGCACAGTTACATACGATGCTGAAGGAGGAGATCGAAGATGAGGTGGTATGAATATAAGATGGAGGTCGATGACCTGACTGCCCCGGACGATCTGAAAGCAAAACTGCTGGCCATGACCGACACCCTGACTGCGGAGGAAAAGGCTGAACCCATGATGGCTGCCCCTGCCCCGCAGACCGCTGCACCCGCAGCACCCCTGAACACCGAAGCCAAGAAGAAAAAGCCCATCCACTTCCCGGTAAAGCAGCTGGGCACGCTGGCTGCCTGTCTGGCCGTGTGCGTGCTGGGTTACAGCACCCTGCATCTGGGCATCGGGATGGGCAGCGCAAAAAGCAGCGCGCCCACCCTGTACGCAGCCGAAGGCGCTGCCGACAGCTCCGCTGCCTCTGTGGCAGCGGGCGGGTTTGATCTCCAGCATGCCGCGCTGGACAGCACCCCCGAGGCGGTGAATTACAGTCTGGAGGCAGGCGACCGCTCTTTGGAAACGGAATACAGCGGCACCGGCAGCACCGAGGCTGCTGCCCCTGCGGTGGACAGTGCCAAGATCATCTACACCGCCAACCTGACACTGGAAAGCAAGGACTACGAGGCAGCCCGCAGTGCGCTGGACAGCGCTCTTGCCGAGGCGGGCGGCTATCTGGAATCCAGCAGCGAATATTCCAGCAGCGGTTCCAGCCGCTCGGTCAACCTGACCTACCGGGTGCCGCAGGCCAATTACCAGAGTTTTTTGGACGCTGTGGCCGCTGCCGGTAATGTGACCTATCGCAGCCAGCAGGCCGATGATGTGACCACCCAGTATATGGACGTGTCCGCGCGGCTTTCTAATCTGCAGGCACAGCGCACCCGCTTACAGCAGCTGCAGGCACAGGCCGAAACTCTTTCGGACTTGCTGCAGATCGAGGACTCTCTCACCGAGGTGCAGTCCCAGATCGAAAGTTGGCAGAGCCAGCTGGACTGGTACAGCGATCAGGTGCAGCAGTGCACCGTGTATATCGACCTGAACGAGGTGCAGACCTACACACCCGCCGACGAGGGCTTCTTCTCCCGCATCGGCACGGCCCTTGTCTCCGGCTGGGGCAACTTTGTGAATGGCTTGCAGCAGCTGGTAGTTGCGCTGGCCTCCGTCTGGCCGCTGGCAGTGCTGGCGTGCGCTGCTGTTGCCGTGGCGCTTGCATGGCGCAAAAAGCACCCGAAGAAGTGACCCCATAGAAATCCATTTTCCGCATAAAGGCTTCCCCCGGCCGGGGGAAGCCTTTTGTTCAACCCTGCTGAAAACAACCACCCCTGTCCCGCCGGGCTGCTGCACCGGGAGACAGGGGTGGTTTTGTATATTTTGCAGTACTTATTACACGCCGGAATAGGCCGAGAAGCCGCCGTCCACCGGCAGGCAGATGCCGGTGATGAAACCGGCTGCATCATTGTTCAGCAAAAACAGCAGTGCGCCCACAAGGTCTTTCTCGCTGTCGCCGAAGTGTCCCATGGGGGTGGCGGCAAGGATCTTTTTGGTGCGGTCGGTGGGGGTGCCGTCCTCGTTGAAGAGCAGCTTTGCGTTCTGCTCGCTGGCAAAGAAACCCGGAGCGATGGCGTTGACCCGGATGCCCACCTTGCTGAAGTGCACCGCCAGCCACTGGGTAAAGTTGGTCACAGCAGCCTTGGAGCCGGAGTAGGCAGGGATCTTGGTCAGGGGCAGGTAGGCGTTCATGCTGGAAATGTTCAGGATGTTGCAGCCCTCGCGGCCTACCATCTGGCGGGCAAAGGCCTGCGTGGGCAGCAGGGTGCCGATGAAGTTCAGGTTGAACACCATCTCCACGCCGCTCTCGTCCAGATCAAAAAAGGTGACGGTGTCGCTTTCCAGATCGGCCATCTCAAAATATTCCTTGTCCGTATTGGCGCGGGCGTTGTTGCCGCCGGCACCGTTCACAAGGATATCGCAGGGGCCAAAGTCTGCCAGCACATCCTCGGCTACCTGCAGACAGTTGGCCTTGTTCATCACGTTGCAGGTGTAGCCCTTGGCGGTGCCGCCCTCGGCTTCGATCTTGTCCGCAAGCTCCTTGAGCTTATCCATGTTGCGGCCCAGCAGCGCCACCTTTGCGCCCGCCCGTGCCAGCGCCTTGGCAAAAATGGAGCACAGCGTCCCGCTTGCGCCGGTGACGACAGCCACCTTGCCGGTGAGATCGGTGTTCAGTACATTCTTTTCCATAACATCCTCCTGTTACAGCTGTATTCATTGGCTAGAGTATAACAGAAAAAGACGGTCTTTGCCAGAACGTTCTTATTATAAAATGGGAAAGTTTTATTCTTTTTGCCGGGCAACAAGCACGATATCCTCCGGATGCGGTGCAGACGCAATCGCGCAAAATCGCAAAAATGACCGTTTTTACCTTGAAGATCTTCTAACTCTTCCAAAGCAAAAGCAGTATGATAAATGCATGACAAACACATACTGACTTCGGCTGCGCAGCCCGCAGCGGGCTACACTGTTCAAGCCGCAGCGGGCTGCGCCTATGACCCACAGAGTTTTGAACAATGTGGGCATTCAGACCTGGAAACACAGCATTCCGCACCCACAATGTTCAACCCGAGCGATGTGAACATTTAACGTAGGACAGTTTCTTTTTGCACACTGATCAAATATAAAAAGTTATAATAATATTCTACACTGTTCACGCTGCACAATGTGCAACAGCGGCGGCGCTTCCCACTTTGATGTGAACACAAAAAAACAGGTTGAATTTAAAAAATTCAACCTGTTTGGTGGTTGCGGGGGCCGGATTTGAACCAACGACCTTCGGGTTATGAGCCC
>OHMA01001215.1_pt1 | contig 11328 bp, 6 predicted proteins | sample 1569171 | NCBI WGS metagenome assembly OHMA01 (sample SAMEA3879580, study PRJEB24766) | human gut metagenome | biome: human-associated habitat; feature: feces | place: USA | collected 1985/1987
CGTCCCCGTTATAACAGTGAAGGTGGCGACCGTCCTCAGCGTCCTTACAACCGCGAAGGTGGTGACCGCCCGTATCGTCCTCGCTTCAATAGTGGCGAAAGTGGAGGCTATCGCAGCAACAACGGTGGTGGCTATCGTCCGAGATTCAATAATGACCGTCAGGGCGGTTACCGTCCTCGTCCACGTACCGGCGATTATGACCCGAATGCTAAATATAGCATAAAGAAACAAATCGAGTACAAGGAACAGTTTGTTGACCCGAACGAACCGATTCGTCTGAATAAATTCCTGGCTAATGCCGGTGTTTGTTCACGTCGTGAGGCTGATGAATTTATTACAGCAGGTGTGGTTTCTGTAAATGGTGAAGTTGTTACTGAATTGGGTACAAAAATCAAACGCTCGGATGTCGTGAAATTCCACGATGAACCGGTTAGCATCGAACGTAAGGTATATGTATTGCTGAATAAGCCGAAAGATACTGTTACCACATCGGATGATCCGCAGGAGCGCCGTACGGTAATGGATTTGGTAAAAGGCGCTTGTAACGAACGTATCTATCCGGTAGGACGTCTTGACCGTAACACGACTGGTGTACTGTTACTGACAAATGACGGTGACTTGGCTTCCAAGCTGACACATCCGAAATTTCTGAAAAAGAAAATTTATCATGTTCATCTGGACAAGAACCTGACAAAAGCGGATATGGATCAGATTGCAGCCGGCATCCAGTTGGAAGACGGTGAAATCCATGCAGATGCTATCAGCTACACAGATGATTTCAAGAAAGACCAGGTAGGTATCGAAATTCACTCCGGTAAGAACCGTATCGTTCGCCGTATTTTCGAATCACTGGGTTATAAAGTAGTAAAACTCGACCGTGTATTCTTCGCCGGACTGACTAAAAAAGGTTTGCGTCGCGGAGACTGGCGTTACCTGTCGGAAGCAGAAGTAAACTACCTCCGCATGGGTTCGTTTGAATAATAAGTTAATAAATAACAACTTGACAGAGGACGGGGAAAGAAAGCAGGAAAAAATGAATCTTGCGTTTTAAACCTCGTCTTCTTGTATCTAAAAAGAATAAGTTAAATGGAAAAGATTGGTAGAACAAAAATTGTTGATCTGTTGAAGCGTACGGATATCGGCGCTATGGTCAATGTGAAAGGATGGGTTCGCACCCGCAGAGGTAGCAAACAAGTAAACTTTATCGCACTGAATGACGGTTCTACAATAAATAATTTGCAGGTCGTAGTAGATTTGGCTAATTTTGATGAAGAGATGCTTAAACTGATTACTACCGGCGCTTGTATCAGCGTGAACGGTGAAATGGTGGAATCGGTAGGCTCCGGCCAAAAGGTGGAAGTGCAGGCTCGTGAAATCGAAGTGCTGGGTACTTGCGATAACACATACCCGTTGCAGAAGAAAGGGCACTCTATGGAATTCTTGCGCGAGATTGCCCATTTGCGTCCGCGTACCAATACTTTTGGTGCGGTGTTCCGTATTCGTCATAACATGGCAATTGCTATCCACAAGTTTTTCCATGACAGAGGATTCTTCTATTTTCATACGCCAATCATTACAGCTTCAGACTGTGAAGGTGCCGGACAGATGTTTCAGGTGACTACCATGAATCTGTATGACTTGAAGAAAGACGAAAGAGGTTCTATCTCTTATGATGATGATTTCTTCGGCAAGCAGGCAAGTTTGACTGTTTCCGGTCAGTTGGAAGGTGAGCTGGCTGCCACAGCTTTGGGAGCTATCTATACATTTGGTCCTACGTTCCGTGCCGAAAACTCCAATACTCCCCGTCACTTGGCTGAGTTTTGGATGATTGAGCCGGAAGTTGCTTTCAACGACATCGCAGACAATATGGACTTGGCAGAAGAGTTCATTAAATATTGTGTGAAATGGGCGTTGGATAACTGTGCGGATGACGTGAAATTCCTGAATGATATGTTCGATAAGGGATTGATTGAACGGCTGCAAGGAGTATTGAAAGATGATTTCGTACGTTTGCCTTATACAGACGGTATCAAGATTCTGGAGGAAGCTGTTGCAAAAGGCCACAAATTTGAGTTCCCGGTTTATTGGGGTGTGGACTTGGCTTCCGAACACGAACGTTATTTGGTGGAAGAACATTTCAAGCGTCCGGTAATCCTGACTGACTATCCGAAGGAGATCAAAGCCTTCTATATGAAGCAAAACGAGGATGGAAAGACGGTGCGTGCCATGGACGTGTTGTTCCCGCAAATCGGCGAGATCATCGGTGGTTCCGAGCGTGAAGAGAACTATGACAAGTTGATGGCCCGTATCGAGGAGCTGAATATCCCGATGAAGGACATGTGGTGGTATCTCGACACCCGTCGTTTCGGAACATGTCCGCATAGTGGTTTCGGTTTGGGTTTCGAGCGTTTGATTTTGTTCGTCACCGGAATGCAGAACATCCGCGATGTCATTCCTTTCCCCCGTACCCCGAAGAACGCAGAGTTCTAAATGCTATACTTCTTCCTCTTGGAGGAGGGAAGGTCAAGAAGAAAGTCCGGCATTTTGCTGGGCTTTTTCTTTTTCGGTATACCTGTTTTCTTTATACTCCTTGGGTGACATGCCGGTAAGCCGTTTGAAATATTTGCCGAAGAAAGATTGAGAGGGAAAATTCAGTTCATAGCTGATTTGTTGTATGGTCAGGTTAGTTGAGCGTAATAGAGCTTTTGCTTCCAGTATCACATAATCGTCAATCCATTCCGCTGCACTTTTTCCGCTGCATCTTTTTATGATTGTGGATAAATATCCGGCAGACAGGTGCAGTAAATCTGCATAGAAGAGTACTTTCCGCTCTTTCCTGTAATTCTGTTCCACTTCCATGGAAAACTTTTGCATGAGGATTTCCTCTTTGGTCAATTTCCTGCTTGCCATGAGCCTGTGGAAATAATATCCCATCCCGTACAGGAACGCGCATGTCAGATGCTTGATGACTTCTACTTTGTTGGGGTGGTGTACCTTGAACAGCTTACGCACCATTGCACAATACGTCAGCATCGCATCCATTTGTCCCTGTTGCAATTTCAGGATGGGACACTCTTGTAGTGCCATGTAAGTTTGGTAGTTGTAAGGAAGGCCTAAGCCGCTGACAAACCGCTCGGACATCAATATGCATATACCATGGTAGTCTTCACTCATAAACTCTTGTTCCACAATCTGTCCGGGAATATTGATCGCCATCATGTCGCTTTCTATGTCGTAAGGCGAGAGGTTTATCTTTCCTTTGCTTTCTCCGCAGAGGCAAATGTGGCATACATATATGTTGATTTTAAATGGGTCGGAGGGGATTTTTTGCTTCGTCACATCGTAAATGAAAAAGTCTTCGCCGATGTTTAGCACCGTTCGGTTGTTGCGTACGGTCAGAGGCAAGTTCAATTGTGCTATTGAATCCATAATTCCATATTTTGAATACAAATATAGGCCGTTTTATCGATATAAGGCAAGATTTTTGAACTTTCGTCCAATTTATTCAATGAAAAGGACTTTGTTGCAGTTTACAAAGCTCGTACCTTTGCATCGTTTTAAAAATGATGCAGATGAATAATAAACGGACTTTCGCCATTATTGTATTCGCGTTGGTTTGTGTCGGTACAACTTGTGCCCAATCTGAGGCAATAACGGTGTCTGAAACCCCATCTCAGGAAAAGCAAAACATAGTATTTACCGGAGGGGCAATATTGGAAGGCAACTTATCCGGTTTTTTCCATTCCGGGATAAAAGACGGGAATAACGTCATGAAGGCCGGATTCTCCCTTGGGGGATTTTTGAATCTGGGTGTTATACGGTCGTTTTCAGTACAAGGCGAGATGTTGTTCCATTATAAAAATTCCGAGTTTGAGCAAGGAAGCCAACGTGGGGACTTGGTTTATGGGGAGTAGAAATACCGGTCTATGCCATGTACCATTATACTTTTTCAAGGGGCGGTTGTCTGCAAGTCGGAATAGGCCCTTATACGGAGTTCGGTTTCGATGCAAAGTTCAAGCATGGAGGGAAGGAGGCAGACCTTTATGAAAAGGACGGGAGTACGGGGCTGGCGGCCTTTCAAGAGTCGAATAGCGGTTTTGGGGCAAAGGTCGGATATGAATTCGTGTCCGGTTTCCAAATTAACGCAAGTTATAAGGCCAGCATAAGCAACCTGCTTGATGCCAACAGCAGCCAAGTTAAAATCCATCCCCATGCCATAAGCGTCGGAGTGGCTTACCGTTTTGGAAAGTAGATAACGCTATACCTTATAATAATGATGAAACAAATTCTGATTATAATAGTTCTGTTATTGGGCAGTGTGTCTTTGGCTTTTGCGCAAGAATCCGGAGGAAACAAGTTCAAGAAGTATTGGAATAGCCTAGTGAACGGGAATGTGGACCGTACTTATGAGAAGAAAGTCGATATGAGTTATGCTGTGGCACCTTGCTATACCCGTGAGGGAGGCGTGGGCATCGGTGTAGGTGCAACGGGATTATACCGTTTGGATCGCAGAGATTCCACCATGCAGCCGTCTGACTTCTCTGTGACAGGAAGTATGGCGGTAAAAGGCTTTTATGGAATAACTGTAAAGGGGAACAATAATTTTAAAGGGAATAGAACTCGTTTGTCTTACCTATTGCAGTTCCAAAACAAGAATTTGGATTTCTGGGGTATATCTTTTGATGCGTGCAGCTTGAATTCCATTTCGGCTTATAAGCGGCAGTTCGTGAAATGGGAGTCGGACTATGTGTACAAACTGGCCAAGGATTTCCATATAGGCGTGGCTCTTAATTTGAATTATACGAAAGCCTCAGATGTGATAAGTCCGTCTTATTTGGAGGGGCAGAAAAGCTCTTATTTCTTTACCGGAATCGGTGCTTCCATGTCGTATGACACCCGGGATTTCATATTGAACCCGAAGGAGGGAGTTTATTTCATGGTGAAAGAAGTCTATTATCCCGGCTTTGTAAGTTCGCATGGGAAAGACATATTTGCTACGACTTTGATTTTCGACTATTACCAAAGGGCGTGGAAGGGCAGTGTGTTTGCCCTTGATTTGTACGGTCAGTTCAACGGGAACGATGTGCCTTGGGCTTTGCGCGAGGAACTTGGAGGCGGGCCGAGCCGTATGCGTGGATATTATGGAGGACGTTACATTGACAATAACCAAGTTGCAGTACAATTGGAACTTCGTCAGCATATTTACACTCGTGTCGGCTGTGTGGCTTGGGTCGGCGGCGGAACAGTCTTCCCGTCTTTTGATAGGTTGATGGTCAAGAATATCCTACCAAATTATGGGGTGGGGGTGAGGTTGGAGTTCAAGCATAATGTAAATATCCGGTTGGATTACGGTTTCGGAAAAGAAACCGCAGGTTTTGTGTTCCAGTTTGCCGAAGCTTTTTGATATCTTTTTATACTGGAATGAATTCATTCCGGTAGGATATTGAAATATTGTGGATGGCCCGTCATTGACAGAGTGGATGTCGATGGCGGGCTTTCTTGTCCGTTACGGATGTGCAGACCCACGTTTTCCGCTCTTTTCCTTTTGTAAAATCAGGTAAATGTAAGGGGATGGGAGATTCCGATAGGCTTCCGTTCGCTTTCGTCTCCTTCAGAAAAGTTTTTCCTTAAAAAGGTTCGCTTCTTTCATACTCTTTCTGTATCAATGCTTTAAGGTGAATGTTCTATCCTCGAAGCCTTCACCGAGGTTTCACCTCGGAAAAGGGGAAACGTGTAGAACTTTCGCCAACGAGTCTGTATTTGGACAGATATAATATAGTGTTAAAACAACAATAAAAATAGATTAAAAGATGTCGATAAAATACAAATGTTTGCCTGATTTGTTCAATATGAATAAAAGATAAAAGGGATAATTTTGCATATTAGATAAAGAAAACACAAAAATCAACCTTAAAACAAACATTTATGAGAAGACATTGGTATGAAGTATCCAAGCTATGCTTTGCGTTGTGTTGCATGGCATTTTTCTTAAACTGTTCCGAGGTGGAAATCGAACACAATGAGGAAAACGTGATTTATGTGAATGAAAGTTCATTGGAACTCTTTTGCGGGGAAACACGCCAATTGACGGCAAGTCCTACGGAAAGCACGTTCAGTTGGGTGAGTGAGGACCCGGAAATTGCGGATGTGGATGTTCACGGGATGGTCACCGTAAAAAGTAAGGGAAACACGAGGATTGTGGTGTCCTCCGGGGATAATAAGGAATATGTGGAAGTAGATGTAGAGGCGCCCGCTTCCAAAAGCGTGCAAGCTCATGCAGGGAAAGGGAGAGTCCAATTTGAAGTCGTCATAGACAATGAGTATGTTCAGACAGTGAAGGTGGAATGCATGACCAACCATACTTCCATGGAGTATATGGTGGATGGGCAGAGTGGCGTGTTTAAGTTCTTCTACGAGGGTTTGGATGAAGATGCGCATAATTTTTTCGTGACTTGCATAGACCGGTTCGGTAACGTGTCAGACCCGGTGGAAGTTTCGGCCAATGTCTATGGGGCTGAATACCAGTCAGCGTTGCGGAACCGTGGTGTGGCGGTGGTTACGCGTTTCGGTAACGGGCTTGTCATCCAGTGGAAAGACATTCCGGGTGATTGTGTGTTGAACTACAAAAACGCGCAAGGCGAAGAGGTGGAAAGGATAGTTCCGGCTTCCGAGACGAATACCTATTTATACGATTTTTCTTCGGATTTGACTTATACCAGTCGTGCTCTTCCCGAGGTGGGGGCTGTGGATACTTTTACCGTGGGGCCCGACAGGTTGGAAGCCTTTGAAGATTTGCGTGCCGTGCTGACATCTTCCACTCCTTGTGTGATTCACGCATTCAACTTCGATTTAGGCGGCGAGGGCGTGGGCTACCACGATGATGACCCCGGCAATAATTCCGGTAATAATTACCGTGCGGAGAAGGGGGACGTGAATAGTCCGGGTGTGGATTTGGAAGCCGGAGGCAACGTCGGTTACACTTCTCACGGTGAATGGCTCATGTATACGGTCCATGTGCAGTATGCGGGCACCTACGCCTTCGACCTCGAACGCTCGGTAAACAACGAGGGACGGAACGGTTATTATTCCTTGGAGATAGATGGCGTGTCTACGGATTATGTGTTCATGCAGGACGACAACGATTGGAATGCTTACAAATGGCAGCATGAGACGTATCCGGAGAACCAACCCAAAATATACTTTACGGAGGGAAAACACACGGTGAAGTTTGTTTTGGGGAAAGATGGAGACCACGGAAAAGTGAACTTCCGCAATCTTCGTTTCACCTTTGTGGGCGAGTGATATATAAAACAATCAGAGCAATCTAAACAGTCTAAACAATCTAAATTAATTTAATAACTATGAAAAGGAACTTTATCCAACAGACGTTGGTCTTTTCCGGCATGGCCGGCTGCATGGCAGCTTGCATCATGGCTTCCTCTTGCAAGGATGAGGCACGTGGGCAAGTGTACGACCCGAATGTACCGGTGACCGTGACCGATTTCTATCCCGATTCGGGAGGTGTAGCCACGCAGATGATCCTGAACGGCAGTAACTTCGGGACGGATTTGAACAACATTCAAGTGTATTTTAACAAGAAAAAGGCAGCCGTCATCGGTTCTTTAGGAGACAAACTCTATGTGATTACTCCACGTCGTCCGGGCGACGGCATGCCGGACGACGGAGACCCGGACCACGACCAAGTAGACATTACGGTGCAGGTAGGGGAGCAAAGTGCTACTTACAATAAGAAATTCAATTACCACATACAGACTCTTGTTTCCACTTTGTGCGGACGTCCGGGTACGACAGAGACTAAGGTCGGTACGTTGGGTGAGACGGAATTCAAGGGAGAAATGGGCTTTCTGGCCGTGGATGCCGAAGACAACCTTTTTGTGGCTCCGCGCGAACTTTGGGGGGCAAACAAACTGATTATGGTTAGCATGGAGACCAACCAGTCTTCGATTATTATAGACAATGCCGGGCAAGCACCTCTCAACCAACCTTGCGTGATAGACCATGGGAACGGGTTGGTGATACCGACGGACCAGAACAACACTTACTGGATGGTTCATTCGGCAGACTTCTGGCAACCCAAGAGGCGTGACTATATGGCTGCCGAAGGGGAGGATGCCGACAAAGTGAACACAGTGTATAAACATTCGTTTGCCTACTGTGAATTGGATGGCTACTTCTATTGCAGAAGGAAGGACGCCAGTAATTTTTTCCTGAAGATAGATGCGGATACGGGTAATGCCTGGGTGGTGGACACGGGCAACAACGACCTTTTGGGGTCGTCCGACTGCTATATGACGTTTGGACGTAAGGATCCTAAGAAACTCTACATGGCGTTGACCAACTTGCATTGTATTGCCATATTCGAGGACATTACAGACCCGACACGCGAGGGGAATTTCAAGATATATGCCGGTATGCAGGGGCGTCCCGGGCATGCCGACGGCTTGGCATCCGATGCGCAGTTCCACAGTCCGCGCCAGTTGGTGTTGGATGAAGAAGAGAACCTTTATATCGCGGATTCCGAAAATAACTGCATCCGGAAGATTACGCCGGAAGGTGTAGTGAGCACGGTAATCGGTATTCCCGGTAAGAGCGGTTATAAGGACGGCACGCCCGACGTGGCCTTGTTCACGCAGCCATGGGGACTGGCCATCGACAGCGAGGGAATCATTTACGTCGGAGACAAGGACAACCTCTGCGTACGCCAGTTGTCGATAGAATAAAATTGTGGTTTCTTTAAATCGAATCATCATGAAACATATTTTTATTGTCGTATTATTATGTTGCTTGGGCATCGGTTTGCACGGGCAGACACAAAAAGAAGCAGGAATTACGGTGTCGGGTGTAGTGCTTGACGAGACTAAGTTACCCATTCCGGGAGCCAATGTATATTTGAAAGACCGTGCAGGAGTGGGTACCGTGACCGATATGGATGGAAAGTTCTCTCTGAAAGGCGCAGAAGAAAACGATGTGTTGGTCGTCTCTTTTTTGGGGTATGAGAAAGAAAGCATTCGCGTGGGGAAGAAAACGGCTATGCAGAATCTGCAAGTAAACCTTCGTCCGTCTGAAAATACGTTGGATGAGACTGTGGTGGTCGGTCTTGGTTCACAGCGTAAGGTCAGCCTTGTGGGGGCGGTAACCACAGTGGATGTGAAGGACCTTCAGGTACCGGCCACTTCCATCCCCAATATGTTGGGCGGCCGCGTGCCGGGTGTCATTTCATTGCAGACCAGTGGCGAGCCGGGAAAGAACATCTCGGACTTCTGGATTCGCGGCATCGGCACGTTCGGAGCCAACCAAGGTGCTTTGGTGTTGATAGACGGTTTGGAGGGTGACTTGAGCCAGATAGACCCTGCGGATATCGAGAGTTTCTCCGTCTTGAAGGATGCTTCGGCTACGGCGGTATATGGTTCGAGAGGTGCGAACGGTGTCGTATTGGTCACGACGAAGCGCGGTACGGCGGATAAATTGAGGATTACGGGGCGTGTCAACCTCACGGTATCCCACCTGCAAAAAATGCCGGAGTATCTGGGGGCATACGACTACGCCGTGTTGGCCAACGAGGCCCGGTTGGCCCGTGGGGAAGAAGAACTGTATTCTCCGATGGCGTTGGACTTGATTAAATACCAGTTGGACCCGGATCTTTATCCGGATGTGAACTGGCGTGATGAAATCCTGAAGCACAATTCCTTGCAACAGACTTATTACGTGAACGCGCGAGGCGGAGGCAGCGTGGCCCGTTACTTCTTCAGTCTGGGCATGTCGAACGAGCAGGCGGCCTACAAGCAAGACAAGAGTTCGAAGTACAGCGCGGACGTGGCCTACCGTACCTATAATTACCGTAGTAATATCGATGTGGATTTGACCAAGACGACCACGGTGTATTTGGGAACAGAAGGGTACCTTTCTCAAAAGACTGAGCCGGGAAACGTGTCCACAGACGCACTTTGGACAGCACAGCGTACGCTGACTCCTTTAACCATTCCCTTGCAATACTCTACGGGACAGCTTCCGGCTTGGGGCGCCAACAACGAGTATTCTCCTTACGTCATGCTGAACCATACCGGTACGGCAAAGTGGCGTCGTTTCACCAACAAGGTGACGTTGGCCGTAACACAAGACCTTTCAGCTATAACAAAGGGACTGAAGGTCAGGGCGCAACTGGCATACGACACGGAACAGTATTTTAAAGAGGTGCGTAAGGTATTGCCTGAAATGTATTATGCCAGTGGGCGTACGATAGACGGAACGTTGATTATGCGTAAAGTGGTGGATTCTCAAACAGCTTCTTATAGCAATGAGGAATCCCAATGGCATAAGTTGCACTTTGAAACCACGATAAATTACGACCGTCTTTTCGGGAAGGACCATCGTGTAGGCGGATTGCTTTATTATTATATGAGTGACTATCAAAATTCATGGTGTGATATAGATGGATATAATTGCACCAACAGCATGCACAACATTCCCAAGCGTTATCAGGGTTTGTCCGGACGGGTCACTTACGGTTTCCGGGACACGTACTTGCTTGATTTGAATTTCGGTTATACCGGTTCTGAGAATTTCCAGAAAGGTCGCCGTTTCGGTTTCTTCCCTTCCGTGGCTTTGGGGTGGATTCCCACCAACTATGAGTTTATCCGCGACCGCTTGCCTTGGTTGGATTATTTCAAGATACGCGGTTCGTGGGGTCAGGTCGGCAACGACCAGATAACTAACAAGCGTTTCCCTTACCTGACGCTTATGAACGAGAATGCTTCAGCGGGGTGGAACGGTTCCAAAGGTGTGACGGAGTCTTCCATCGGTGCCGATAACCTTCAATGGGAAAAGGCCACCAAGTTGGATCTCGGTATCGATGCGAAGCTCTTCGGGCAGCGGGTGAACTTTACGGTCGATTTCTTCCGCGACCGCCGTGACGACATCTTCCAGCAGCGCACGATGGTGCCCGACTATGTGGGATTGGTGGAACAGCCGTACGGTAATGTGGGTAGTATGGTGAGCTTCGGTGCGGACGGAAATATTTCCTATACCCAGGACTTCGGGCGTGATTTCACGCTGACGCTTCGTGGAAACTTCACTTATACGGCCAATATGGTGAAGACTTGGGAAGAGGCTTTCCAGAAATATGCCTATCAGGAAAAGGCGGACAAACCTTATAATTTCTACTCGGGTTATATCGCGTTGGGATTGTTCCGCGATGAAGACGATGTGAAGTACAGTCCGGATCAAAGCAGTATCGCAGGACGTAAAGTTCTGCCCGGTGACATCAAGTACAAAGATGTGAACGGCGACGGAGTGATTGTAGGTTTAAAT
>OHMA01001217.1_pt1 | contig 11317 bp, 10 predicted proteins | sample 1569171 | NCBI WGS metagenome assembly OHMA01 (sample SAMEA3879580, study PRJEB24766) | human gut metagenome | biome: human-associated habitat; feature: feces | place: USA | collected 1985/1987
CCGCCTGTTTGCCGGTGAGCTGCAGGAACTCGACCATGCCGTCGTGGAAACGCTCGCCGTTATGACGCACGTTATCGCAGTTGAGCAGGGTCAGCGGCCCGGCGTTGTCGGCCATGCGCTTTTCCAGGATCCGCGCGAGGGTGCCGTAAATGGTTTTGCACTCGCCTTGCAGGTCGGCCTGCAGATCGGGGTTGCTGGTTTCCAGCCGATGGCGAGTGTTCAGGTAGTACCCCCCTTCCGTCACGGTAAAGGCGATAACTTTGGTCTGCGGGTTTGCCCCTTCGTTAATCAGCGGCTGTAGCCCGGCCTGCCACGGCAGCAGTTTCTGGATTGAGGTGATCTCTTCATATTCGCGCTCCCCTTCCGGGCTGACGGTCTCGAGGACGTAACGTCCTCCCTGCGCCGCCAGCGCCTGGACCACCTGCTCGGCGTCGTTGCGAATATTCCCCGCCGCGATGCGCCAGCGATTATCCCCGGAAGCAATCAGACGATGCAGATACCACGCCTGATGCGCGCGATGAAAAGAACCCAGACCGATATGAAGCCATGTGAATTGATTGTTCATGTTCTGCTCTCCTTGAGTTGATGGCGCCACTGTAATTGATCATTTGACCGAAATAAGAGCCATGGATCACAAAAGAGCAATTACCCAATTAAATTACAAATGACCAGTAAAGAGCAAAAGCTTGCCAGTTATGCCAACCACGGCGAGAATGCGGGTATTCGCCGGGCCAATTGCGTGCCCTGGCCAGCAACTTAGGGCGGGAAACCATGAGTAAAGAAGACGATATCCGGTTGGATCAGAAGGTGCGTGCCGCATGGATGTACTACATCGCCGGCCAGAATCAGAGCGAGATTGCCAGCCAGCTGGGCACCTCCAGACCGGTGGTGCAACGGCTGATCGCCGCCGCGAAAGAAGAAGGGATTGTGTCGATTAATCTGCACCATCCGGTAGCGAACTGCCTCGATTATGCGCAGTTGCTGCAGGAAAAATACCGCTTGATCGAGTGCAATGTGGTCCCCGCCTTTAGCGAAGAAAGTACCCTCGACAGCGTGTCGTTTGGCTGCTATCAGCTGATGGCTCGCTATCTGCAGGATGATAAAGAGAAAATCATCGGTCTGGGCTCGGGCCTGACCCTGAAAAAAGCGCTGCAGCGCATCGATTTTGACAGCCTGAATACCCGCTGCGTGGCGCTGATCAGCGCCATGAACGCCGACGGGCAGTGCAATTATTACGATGACGTGCCCCTGCTGCTGACCCGCAAAATTAAGGCCAAGTACTATCAGTGGCCGGCGCCGCGCTACGCCCAAAGCGCGGATGAGTATGAAATGTGGTGCACCAATCGCCTATTCCGCAGCGTCTCCGGCGTCGCCCGCGAGGCGGACGTGATTTTTGTCGGCATTGGTCCGCTGGGCACGCAAAGTCCGATCTTTAAAGACGGCTTTATCAATCAGGCGCAGATGGATGAGCTGACCGCCCGCGGCGGCATCGGGGAGATCCTCGGGCGGTTTATTGATGCGCAAGGCGACGTGGTAGACAGCGAGATCAACCGCATGATCACCAGCTATGATATCCGCCAGAGCCACTGCCCGCGGATTGCCGCTGCCTGTGGAGAACATAAACGACCGGCGATCCTGGCCGCCCTTAAAGGCGGCTGGATTAATGGCCTGGTGACCGATGAGCATACCGCCCGTTGGCTGCTGACGCGGTAACGTCGAACAGCCAGACAGCGACTCAGCTGCTGCTCATCAGTCGCGGGGGAATTTCAATCCGCTGCTGGCTGGCTTCGCCGGCGTCAATAATCGAAAAAACAGCGTCCAGCATCGCCGGCACGTCCTGCTGCACCATGTCGATATCGTGCCCCAGCAGGTAGACAAAAGGATCCCAGTCGAAGCAGCCCATCGGCGGCTGCTCGCTGCCGGTTAGCCCCACCTGCGACAGCCAGCGCACAACCCCTTCCAGGGATATCGTCGAGTTAACAAATATCCCCTGCAACAACGTCTTCGCGCTGCCAAACCGCTCCTGCAGGCAGTCCTCAACGTGGCCTTTCGAATAGCCGGGAGCCAGAATATTCTCCTGCGGCACGCTAAGCCCCAGCTCGCGATGCGCATCGTGGAAGCCGCGTAAACGCTCGCTGGTGTTATGGTCGCTGCTGCGCCCGCCGATAAAGGTCAGCGGCGCCAGCTCTCCGCGGCGGCGGGCGCTATTAGCCAGGATCTTATGAGTCAGCGCTTTCGCGCCGCCGTAGTTATCCGAAATCACCGACGGCGAGAGAGAGCCCGGCAGGTCGAGATTGACCGTTGGCACGCCCGCCTGCTGGCATAGCGCGGAAATTTTATCCGGATTGGTCGCCCCGGTCGCGACCACCCAGTCAACCTGCCAGGAGAGCATCGCCTTTACCGCTTCGATCTCCAGTTCCGGACGCCGGCGCGTACAGGTGATAATCGGCAGCAGGCCGCGCTCGCGGGCCATCTCCTCAAAGCGTTCGGCGATGGAACCGAAGTAGCGGTTATCATATTTGGGGATAATCATACCGATGACGTGTGATTTTTTACTGCGCAGCATGCTGGCCTGACGGTTAATCGCATAGCCCTGCTCCTCGGCAATCCGCGTCACCTTTTCCGCAAGCTTGGCGCTGATGCGGCGCTTTTTCCAGTTACCGTTGAGGATAGCGCTCACCGCGCTCGCCGAAACGCCGGAAAGTTCCGCCAGGTCGTAAATCGTTATCTTCTTCATTTTTCCAACTTGCGTCACAAAATCATGTCGCTGTTAATTTCCCCACTTGCTCAATCGATGAAGCGAGAGCAACATAGCTTCATCGATTGAGCATCCTTTTCACGCCAGGAAGTACGCGCGCATACCGCCTCAACATGCCAGCAAGCCTGAATTAAGATGCTGATATTCAATATGTTACCAGGTTTAGTCTATCACCTCGAACGTGATGCCCTCGCGTTCGATAGTTTTAACCAGACACGGCAAAGGATTATAAAATGAACCACTCTGTCTCCTCTATGAATACTTCCCTCAGCGGTAAAGTCGCCGCGATCACCGGCGCGGCGTCCGGTATCGGCCTCGAGTGCGCGAGGACCCTGCTGGGGGCTGGCGCAAAAGTGGTACTGATCGACCGCGAAGGCGAAAAGCTCAACAAACTGGTCGCCGAACTTGGCGAAAACGCCTTCGCCCTGCAGGTCGACCTGATGCAGGCGGACCAGGTCGATAACCTACTGCAGGGCATTTTGCAGCTTACCGGGCGTCTCGATATCTTCCACGCCAACGCCGGCGCCTATATCGGCGGGCCGGTGGCCGAGGGCGACCCGGACGTCTGGGACCGCGTGCTGCACCTCAATATCAACGCCGCCTTCCGCTGCGTGCGCAGCGTCCTGCCGCATCTGATCGCGCAAAAATCCGGGGATATTATCTTCACCAGCTCGATCGCGGGCGTGGTGCCGGTGATCTGGGAGCCTGTCTATACCGCGTCGAAATTCGCGGTGCAGGCATTTGTGCACACCACTCGTCGCCAGGTGGCGCAGTATGGCGTGCGCGTCGGCGCCGTACTGCCGGGCCCGGTGGTTACCGCTCTGCTGGACGACTGGCCAAAAGCCAAAATGGACGAAGCGCTGGCCAACGGCAGCCTGATGCAGCCGATTGAAGTGGCGGAGTCGGTGCTGTTTATGGTGACGCGTTCGAAAAACGTCACCGTGCGCGACATTGTGATCCTGCCGAACAGCGTGGATCTCTGACCCTGGCCAGCCTGTGAGAGGATGTGATGCAAAACGATACGCAAAACATTATTGGCGTGGATGTCGGTTCGGGCAGCGTGCGCGCCGGGGTATTCAATCTGCGGGGCGAGCTCCTCGCCCACGCGACCCGGGAAATAACCCTGTTTCGCAGCGCCGGAAACAAGGTCGAGCAGTCGAGCCGTGAGATCTGGCAGGCGGTGTGCTACTGCATTAAAACGGCGGTGGCCAGCGCCGGCGTTTCGCCGTCGTCGATAGCCGGGATCGGCTTCGATGCCACCTGCTCGCTGGTGGTGATTGGCGATAACGATGCGCCGCTGGCGGTCGGGCCTTCGGACGATGCGGACCGCAACATTATTGTCTGGATGGATCATCGCGCCACCGGGCAGGCGGAAAAGATCAATGCCACGGGCCACCCGGTACTGCGGTACGTTGGCGGCAAAATCTCGCCGGAGATGCAAACGCCGAAAATTTTGTGGCTGAAGGAGAATCGCCCGCACATCTATCAGCAGGCGCGCCACTTCTTCGACCTCGCCGATTACCTCACCTGGCGCTCAACCGGCGATGAAGCCCGCTCGGTCTGCACGGTGACCTGTAAATGGACCTACCTGGCGCATGAACAACGCTGGGATGCCGGTTACTTCCGCCAGATTGGCCTCGCAGAGCTGGCGGATGAAGATTTTGTCCGCATCGGCCAGCGGATTGTCGATCCAGGCACCCCCTGCGGCGACGGCCTTTGCGCCACGGCGGCAGAGGAGATGGGCCTGCCGATCGGCACGCCGGTGGCGGTGGGGATGATTGACGCCCACGCGGGCGGCATCGGTACCGTCGGCGTGCTTAACGGCGCGGTCAACAATATGGCCTATGTCTTCGGTACTTCTTCCTGCACCATGACCACCACTCAGGAAGCGGTATTCGTCCCGGGCGTCTGGGGCCCTTACTATTCGGCGATGGTGCCGGGCTACTGGCTAAGTGAAGGCGGGCAAAGCGCCGCCGGCGCGGCTATCGACCAGCTGCTGAGCTTCCATCCGGCGGCGGCAGAAGCGCGCGAGCAAGCGAAAGCCGCAGGCGTCCCTCTACCGGTCTGGCTGGCGGATCGCGTTCTGACGCAAGTTGCTTCGCCTTCTGAAGCGGTAACGCTGGCCGCCGGTCTGCACGTCGTTCCGGAGTTTCTCGGTAATCGCGCGCCGCTTGCCGATCCCCACGCGAAAGCGCTGATTGCCGGGCTGGGGATGGAGCGGGACCTGGATAACCTGACCGCGCTGTACGTTGCCGGCTTATGCGGGATTGGCTATGGTCTGCGACAGATCATTGACGCCCAGCGCGCCTGCGGAATTGAGAGTGAAAATATCGTCATCAGCGGCGGAGCCGGGCAGCATCCGCTGGTGCGTCAGCTGTTGGCCGACGCCTGCGGCGTTAGCATCGTGAGCACCGCCAGCCGCGAGCCGGTGCTGTTAGGTTCCGCCATCCTCGGCGCGGTGGCGGGCAGAGTCGCGGCTTCGCTGCCGGAGGCCATGAAGCAGTTTACTCAGGTGGATGCCACCTATCACAGCGAGACGGCGTTTAGCCCGCTTCATCAGCGCAGGTATGCGGCCTATAAGGCGCTACAACAGGCCGGCAGGCTGATTCGCGAATAACATACCTCCTTATTTTATAACAATAATGCTCCGCTGCTGTGCAGCGGAGACACTCATCTGCACTCTGAAATCGAGGTCAACATGTCCGTTAATAACAAACAGTGGTACGGTCTACCGCTCAACCTCATCTGGGGATATGTCGCCATCGCCGTGTTTATGACCGGCGACGGCTTTGAGCTGGCTTTTCTGTCGCACTACATCAAAGCACTCGGATTCACCCCGGCGCAGGCTTCCTTTGCCTTTACTCTCTACGGTCTGGCTGCCGCCCTGTCGGCGTGGGTCTCCGGCGTGGTGGCGGAAATCATTACCCCACGTAAAGCCATGCTGATTGGCTTCGTGCTGTGGTGTGTGTTCCACGTACTGTTCCTCGTCTTCGGCCTCGGTCGCGCCAACTATGCGCTGATCCTGCTGTTTTATGGCATCCGCGGCCTGGCCTACCCGCTGTTCCTCTACTCCTTTATCGTCGCCATTATCCACAACGTCCGCAGCGACAGTTCCAGCTCCGCGCTGGGCTGGTTCTGGGCGGTCTACTCGGTGGGTATCGGCGTGTTCGGCAGCTATATTCCGAGCTTTACCATTCCCCACATTGGCGAAATGGGCACCCTGTGGCTGGCGCTGCTCTTTTGCGCCACCGGCGGCATTATTGCGCTGGTGTCGATGCGTCATACCGAAACGCCGCGCCATATGCAGAACCTGACCACTCGTGAAAAATTCGCCGAACTGGGGCGCGCGGCGACGCTACTCTATACCAACCGCAGCATTCTGTTCTCGAGCATTGTGCGCATTATCAACACCCTGTCGCTGTTTGGTTTTGCGGTGATCATGCCGATGATGTTTGTTGATGAGCTGGGATTTACCACCTCGGAATGGCTGCAGGTATGGGCGGCATTCTTCTTCACTACTATCTTTTCGAACGTTTTCTGGGGGATTGTGGCGGAGAAAATGGACTGGATGAAGGTTATCCGCTGGTTCGGCTGCATCGGGATGGCGCTTTCCAGCCTGGCGTTCTATTACCTGCCCCAGCACTTCGGCCATAATTTTGCCATGGCGCTGGTACCGGCTATTGCCCTGGGGATTTTTGTCGCCGCGTTTGTGCCGATGGCGGCGGTGTTCCCGGCGCTGGAGCCGAACCATAAAGGCGCGGCGATTTCGGTCTATAACCTGTCAGCCGGGCTGTCGAACTTTCTGGCGCCGGCGATTGCCGTGGTACTGCTGCCCTATTTCAGCACTATCGGCGTGGTAATAGCCTATACCGCTTTATATATTCTGGCCTTCTTCCTGTGTCCGTTAATCCGCGTTGAACAGCCTGGCTTTACCAGCGATCAGCATGCGAAACCGTTTACCGCCAACGCGGCAGAGTCTTAATAAACCGCATCTGGTACAAACAATGCGCAATCCGGGCGGTGCCGCCCGGATTTTTGCCTTATGCGATAGTCACTTTGCCATCCAGATAAACATCCTGCACGGCATTGATCAGCTTCACGCCGTCGGCCATCGATTTCTTAAACGCTTTGCGGCCAAGGATCAGCCCCATGCCGCCGGCGCGTTTATTGATCACCGCCGTGCGCACCGCGTCGGCAAGGTCGGTCTCCCCGCCCGCCGCGCCGCCGGAGTTGATCAGCCCGGCGCGGCCCATATAGCAGTTGGCCAGCTGGTAGCGCACCAGATCGATGGGGTTATCGCTGGTCAGTTTGCTGTACACCCGATCGTCGGTATAGCCGAAGTTAACCGCTTTGTAGCCGCCGTTATTCTCCGCCATCTTTTGCTTAACGATATCGGCGCCGATGGTGGCCGCCAGGTGGTTGGCCTGACCGGTCAGGTCAGCGGAAACATGATAGTCGACGCCGTCTTTCTTGAACGCCGAATTGCGCAGATAGGCCCACAGCACGGTGACCAGGCCCAGCTCATGGGCCCGCTCAAAGGCGGCGGAAATCTCTTCTATCTGACGACGCGATTGTTCTGAGCCGAAATAGATCGTCGCTCCCACGGCCACCGCCCCCATATTGAACGCCTGCTCAACGCTGGCGTAGAGGGTCTGGTCGTATTCGGTGGGATAGCTCAGCGTTTCGTTATGGTTGAGCTTCACCAGGAAAGGGATGCGATGCGCGTAGCGGCGCGACACCGAGGCCAGCACGCCGTAGGTCGACGCCACGCAGTTACAGCCGGCTTCGATCGCCAGCTCGACGATATTTTTCGGATCAAAGTACAGCGGGTTGGCGGCGAAGGAGGCGCCCGCCGAGTGCTCCACGCCCTGGTCAACCGGCAGAATGGAAAGGTAGCCGGTTCCCCCCAGGCGTCCGGTATTGTACAGGGTCTGCATATTGCGTAGCACCGCCGGTGGTCGGTTGTTATCCACCATCACCCGATCAACATAATCTGCGCCAGGCAGATACAGCTGGTCGGACGGAATGGTTATACAACGGTGCTGCAACAGGCTCTCGGCATCTTTGCCCAGCAACTGCGTAATATCAGTCATAGCAATCTCCCGTAAGGCCGGCCGAAGCCGGCATGCATTATCCCAACCCAATTTTTTTGGGCAGGTTAAGCCTGGTACCGACTTAGCCTATTTTCCAGCCGGGGGGCCATTTTTTCAGGAGATTCTGCTGTCCCGTTGCGCTGCCATTTACCACCAGGCGTGGAAATGGTGCACCGGCCCGATACCGTGGCCTACCTCCAGAGAGTCGGCCTGTGCCAGAGCCGCCGACAGCCAGGCCTTCGCCTCGATAACGGTGGCCGCCCAGTCCGCGTGACGCGGGCGCAGCGCCGCCAGCGCGGCGGAGAGCGTACAGCCGGTGCCGTGGGTATTTTTGGTCTGCACTCGCGGCGCGGTGAACCGCTGTTCCCCTTCGCGGGTGAAGAGCCAGTCCGGGCTTTCGGCATCGTCGAGATGGCCGCCCTTCATCAATACCGCGCCGCAGCCCAGCGCCAGCAGCGCCCGCCCCTGCTCCAGCATTTCCCGTTCGTTACGCGCATGGGGGGCATCGAGTAGCGCGGCCGCTTCCGGCAGGTTCGGGGTGATCAATGACACCTGCGGCAACAATCGTTGACGCAGGGTCTCCACCGCCGAGGCCGACAGCAGCGGATCGCCGCTTTTCGCCAGCATGACGGTATCCAGCACCACGTTGGCCACCCGGTAGCGCGCCAGCCGCTCGGCCACGGCTTCCACAATATCGGTCTCCGCCAGCATGCCGATTTTGGTGGTATCGATACGCACATCGCTGAACACCGAGTCGAGCTGCGCGGCCACAAAATCCGGTTCGATGCGATAGACCGACTGTACGCCGCGGGTATTCTGCGCTACCAGGGCGGTGATCGCCGAGCAGCCATAGGCCCCCAGCGCGGAGAAGGTTTTCAGATCGGCCTGGATACCGGCCCCGCCGCTGGGATCGGTGCCGGCGATGGTCAGGGCGTTGATGCGTTTCATCCCTGCACCTCCTGATACAGCGCGTCGAGAAACGCCGGAATAAAGCTGCCTGGGCCTCCCTGACGGGCGGCGATCGCCCCGGCCTGCTTCATCAGCCCGCAGGCGGCGGCCACGTTTTCCAGCCGGTCTCCCGGCAGCGCCGCAGGTCCTGCCGCCGCATCCGCATCATGGGATATTTGCGGAACAGCAGCACCGCCGCCACCACCGCCGACAGCGCGCAGCCGGTGCCCACCACCCGGGTCATCAGCGGATTGCCCCCCGCCACGCTGAGCACCCGCTCGCCGTCGGTGACGTAGTCCACCTCGCCAGTGACCGCCACCACGGTAGCCAGCCGACGAGCCAGCGCCTGGGCCGCCGGCAGCGCCGCAGCGGCCGTATCGGTGGTATCTACCCCGCGCCCGCCGGCGCTCATCCCGGCCAGCGCCAGAATTTCAGAGGCATTGCCGCGAATGGTCGCCGGCTGGAGGGCCAGTAGCTCGTGACAAAAGGCCGTGCGCACGGTCAGGGCGCCGACCGCCACCGGATCCAGCGTCCAGGGCTTGCCGGCCTGACGGGCGTGCTCCACCGCGGCGCGCATCGCCACGGCGCGATCTTCGGTCAGGGTACCGACGTTAATTAACAGCGCATCAGCGATAGCGGCAAACTGCGCCGCTTCGCGGGGATCGATCACCATCGCCGGCGAGGCGCCGACGGCCAGCAGAACGTTGGCGGTAAAGGTCTGCACCACGTCATTAGTCATGCAGTGCACAAGGGGGGAATGGGCGCGCAGCAGATGGCGCAGGTGCGCGACAGGCGCGGGATTCAACAGCTCAGGCATAGTTTGCTCCCGCCAGACGAGGTAGAAGCAATGACCCTGCGGTCTCTGACTTCCCTACGCTGGCATTATCCAGATCAGGTGGTACGGGTATTTCTCAGCCTTCAACGAAGAAGGGCACCCCGAGTCAAAATAGTGAAATTGTTAAGCGTTGTGGAATTTACCGCAACTCACCGGTTCATACAACAAGCCTTTAGCCCTGGATACGACACCTTCGCGGCCATCATGCTCATCAGGCGACCGGGCGGGATTGCATTCCGCTGCTGGCGGGCGGAAAATAATGACATCATGCGCTATTTAGCCTACCGAGGATATACGCCATGGCCGTTTATCACCATGCGCTGGTACTGATTAACAGCAGTCAGGACGGCGTCCCGCTGCTCCAGCATGCCGCCAGAATGGCAGAAGAGAACGGCATGCGCATCACCATCGCCCACATCAGCACCGATTACCGGGCGCTGAACTATGTTTCCGACAGCCTGCGCGACGATCGGGTCTCGCAGGAGGTGATCCAGGCCTGCACCGTCTCCCTGCCGGTGGATACCCTCTCGCTGGTGACCACCCGCCGGTTTGAAGACGTGGAAACCTGCGTTCGGCAGCGGCAGATCGATTTAATTATTGCCGGGCACCATAACCGGCTGCTGGGCGTCCTCTCCTCACACTCGCTGGAGTACATCAACCACTTAAACCTGGACGTACTGATCAAGCACCTGCCCTAGCGCAAGGCGGCCTGCAGCAGAGAAAAACAGTCTTCAATTAGCGGAGGCAGCGCCTGCGGGCCGCGCATCAGGGCCACTGTGCGGGCGAGCGCCGGCTGCTGCAGGTGGGCGACCCTGAGCGCCGGGTCCTGCAGATGGGTGGTGTACAGCGCCGGCAGAATCGCCACCGCTAAGCGCGAGCGCACCAGACCATACAGGGTTTCGATATAGTCCACCTGGTAGCGGGTGGTCAGCGTCAGGCGATGGCTCTCCACTAATGCCGCCACCAGCCGCTGGATATTGCCCTTCGAGAACACAGCAATATCCCGCCCCACCAGCTGTTTCCACGGCAGATGTGCCTGCGCGGCCAGCGGATCGTCGCGGTGCAGCACCGCCACGAAGGGATCTTCGCGTAGCGGATAGACCAGCAGTTCTGCGGGCAGTGAGCTGTCGATCGCCCCGATGCCGAAATCAATCTCGCCGCGCTGCAGCGCCTGGATAAGCGCATCGTTGGTCTGATCGTGAAATTCAATGCGCAGACGCGGAAAGGCCTCAGCCAGGGTCTGCGGCAGCAGCGGAAACAGCAGCGAACTGACCGACGGCACCAGACCGATACGCACCGTCCCGTCGCCACCCGCCTCGACAATCTGCTGCATATCGGAAAAGGCCGCCTGCGCCACGCTGAGGATCCGCTGGGCGTGGGGTAAAATCGCCGCCCCCAGTTCAGTCAGAGTGACCGTCGCAGCGGTACGGTTGACCAGCTTACCGCCGAGTACCGTTTCAATCTGCCGCAGGGCGCTGCTCAGCGCCGGCTGGCTAATCGCCAGCCGACTGGCGGTATCGGTAAAATGGCGCAGCTGGGCCAGGGTGACGAAATACTGAAGCTGTTTAAGAGAGAGCGCGGGCAGCCGCTGCCAGGGTTCGTTCATCATCGGGTTCGCTACGGTGGTCCTGCACAATAACCCGAGCTTATCGGGTGATAAATTTATTCATCTGGGCAAACGTT
>OHMA01001218.1_pt1 | contig 11309 bp, 8 predicted proteins | sample 1569171 | NCBI WGS metagenome assembly OHMA01 (sample SAMEA3879580, study PRJEB24766) | human gut metagenome | biome: human-associated habitat; feature: feces | place: USA | collected 1985/1987
CACCGTTAATAGTGCCTTTCACTATTACTGTGGCACCAATAATAGGCTCCCCTGCTCCATCGGAAACGGTACCAGTGACAGTTTTGGTCGCTCCTTTCTTAGAACTCAACGTTTCTTTAGAAGAAAGCGACAATACTATTTGTTTATTCTGAAATTTGAACGTAATATTAGTCGGTTCAAACATTTTACGAAGCGCCAGACGCACTTCTTCATTCTTGCAGTTCAGACTTACCAATTGTTCTGCATTTATTTCAGTCGCATCATAAGAGAACAAATACCCCGAAGCCTTCTCTACTCTTGCCATAGCTTCTTTTAAAGGTATTTTACTAAACGAAATGCTAATCTTCTCTGTACCGCTCTGAGCGAATATTCCTATAGAAAAGAGGCATACGATAATTAATAAATAAAATTTCTTGTATTCCATAAGTAATTTAGATGTTTTTTATTCCATAACATTTTTAATTCTAAGTGTTTTTCGAATTGATGTAAGATCATAGTTTCACATAGGCTTTCATATTTAAAGATTCAACAATATTGTTTTATATATTCTAAACAAGCAATTACCAACCAGCATGTTCGTTCTTATTCTCACGCGAGTCAGCATTGCGTTTCTTTTCTCCTGTATAATTCCATTCAATTTCGTCCGTGTATTCTTTTCCGTTATGTGTTGCAACGGTTCTTATTACATTTTTACCTTGTTCCAGTGTTACATTATCAAAAACATAATGTACATCAGTATATCCCTTGCGAATACCAGTCAATTCTTTACCATTAAGATATACTATAGGAGTACCAATATTAGAATAAACTGTCACAGAGGTCTGTTTCCGCTCACGATCCGCATTTCGGCGCTGCGTCAAATACAATACAGGCTCCTTGCTCCAGTTGGCTTTATACCAATAATAAGAATCCTTCTTGATTTTCCGGTCAAAAGTCATCAAGCCTTTCAAGTTACGAGCAGGTACACCACCCCGACTCCACATCGGCACAGCAAAATCAAACATATTCCATAGATAAGAAGCAATGATATAAGGATGTTTCGAAATAACACTCCATTGATATTCATGCGTTTTAGTCTGGAATGTTTCCGGATAAAAAGGTTTTCCCCAATTCAATGCATCACCGAGATATTCAGTCTGATGTTCCAAATTGGCATCCGCACCATATTCTGTCAACATCAGCTTTTGCCACGGGTACTTTTCTTCCAATCCTTTCACCCATGGTTCAATATCTTGTAGCTTCTTCTCATACCATCCGAAATAGCGGTTCATCCCCTGAATATCTGTATTCTGATTCACTGCATGTTCAGCATGTCCGAAACCATTGACAGCTACAGTATAACGATCCGGGTCCTCTGTCTTGGCAAGATTATGAAGTGCTTGCGTCAGCCCGGCTGTATATTCGTGAGGTTGATATACCTCATTATGCAACCCCCAAACATAGATAGAAGGGTGATTAAAACTCTGACGAATCAACTCACGAAGCTGAGACTGCGCGTTTTCCGCTTCGTAGCCTGTCACACGATTCACAAAAGGGATTTCAGCCCAAATGACCAATCCCAAAGAATCACAACGAGAATAGAGATAATCTGATTGTTGATAATGGGCAAAACGGACAGTTGTGGCCCCTACGTCCATTATCTGTGCTAAATCAAAATCATGTTCTTTATTAGTCAAAGCACTTCCTAATCCCCACCAATCCTGATGACGGGTTACACCATACATCGGATATTTCTCATCATTCAAATAAAATCCTTTACCGGCAACAACCTCAAACTTACGAACACCCAAAGGCTGGATAACTTCATCAATGACCCTTCCTTCTGCTACCAAACGTGAAACGACTTTATACAAATAAGGATCTTTACGTCCTTGCCAAAGATGAGGTTTGTTCAATTTAAAAGTTGAAAAATAAGTTTGCGTTCCTTGAGGAGTTAATTCCAAAGGAAGGCGATGTGAAGCAACTCTCTTTCCTTCTTGGGTATAGAGAGTATTTTCAAGTACTAAATTCGCAGGAGTAAGGCTGCCATTGTCTAATTTTACTTTTACAGTAATATCTGCAGAACGTTTCGAAACATTTTTCTGAGTAATATAAACACCTGGAGAAGCACAATCGGTAACTGTTATATTATTTTGCTCAGTAACAATTAGCCATACCGGGCGATAAATACCTCCATACACTCCGAAAAGGCTATGATTCACCGGAATAACATCCGGTCGTGCAGTATTATCAGCTTTTACCATGATTTCATTCTCAGCTCCAAATTTCAAAGCTGTTCCTATCTCAAAAGCAAAAGCACTATAACCTCCTTTATGGGTTCCTACAAGCTTACTGTTAACATATACCTCGGTGTTTGCGCCCACACCTTCAAATCGAAGAAACACACGCTTCCCTTTCAATTCTTCATTAAAGAATTGTTTTTTCTTGTAATAGCCAACTCCTTCATAAAAAGAAGCAGCCTTTACCTGCATATCTTTAGCATTCCATGTGTGAGGCAGATTTACAGTTTCCCATTTCCCCTCCCATTGAGCAACAACTTTTACTGGGTCTTCCGAAAAAGGACCGCGTTTGAATAACCAACCTTCATTGAAAGAGGTCACTTCCCGGGCAGTGAGAGAGAAAAACTGCCCGATCAATACTAACAAAATGAATGTAAATTTGAACTTCATATTACAATCCTCTTTTGATTTATGTTAAAGCATCCCGATAAATACCTTTTGTTCCTTTAGCTGCACGCACCTTAAGCTGAATAACATAAGGTTCACCCGGATTCTTCTTGGGAACAGATACATTATATTCGTTACGAGCTGTTTCAACAACTTTGATATCTTCGTTAGTATCTAATAAAGAAGCTTTTTCAACTGAAATTCCTTTCGGGGTTTTTACTATCAAACGTTCACTATATGGTTGATTGAATACCACCATATACACTTCACCATTTTTACCGCGTGTGTAATATCCCCAATCCTGCTTGTCAAATCCGGCATAATCACAGGCATAAACGGCCTTTCCATAACGACTCATCCATTTGCCGATAGCAGTCGCCAAAGCTTTTTCTTCCGGACGAAAATCTCCATCTGCTTGAGGACCAAAGTTTACAACCATATTTCCTCCCATAGAAACAGCATGTACAATACGATCAAGTACTTCAATCGGAGTTTTGACATAACTCAATGACCAGTCTTTATGATATCCCCATTGGTTTTCGGGTACAGTCATACAAGCCTCCCAATCCCATTGTGTAACCTTAAGGTCTTTTACTGGATCGGGTAAACGACGTTCGTAACCTGATTCATAATCTCCCATCAAACGACCATTACTATCGAAATGACGTTTTCCTTTATCATCAGCACGTAAGCGGCTATTGATGGCAACACCCGGAACGAGTTCCTTCAACATTTGTTCTGCATGAGCTGTCCACCAACCATTCTTCTTAATACTTGCATCCCATGTACCATCAAACCAGAAATCTTTCACTGTAGGATAACGTGTGGCCAGTTCTTTCAATTGATTGTCTGTAAACTCCAGAAAACGGCTGAACGCAATACTATCTTCTTCAGATTTTATACTGTAACGATAATCCGGATGGCTCCAATCCATCACTGAAAAATAGAAATGTACATCAATACCTTCATCGTTGTAGGCTTTTACCATTTCGCCCAACAAGTCTTTTTTATAAGGAGTATTCGCTACCGTATATTGAGTATATTTACTCGGCCACAAACAGAAACCTTCATGATGCTTCGTTGTTATCTTTACATACTTAGCTCCCATCTCTTTAGCCATTCTTGCCCACTTCTTTGCATCAAATTTGGCAGGATTCCATTGATCCATCAGTTTCAGCCATTCATCAGCAGGTACTTTTGCCCAACTCTTCAACCATTCAGCAGCCCCACCGTACATTTTTCCGTTCCATTCACCCCCAGGAATGGCATACAATCCCCAATGAATAAAGGCTCCCAAACGATTATCCCGGAATTTTTGCATTGCAGGATCCTGTCGCTTCCCCTCATTCGTTGCTCCATATTTTAAAGAGATTTCTTCTTTAATTCCCTGAGCGGAGGTTATCGAACCAATAGTAACTAATAGTAAGAATAATGTTATTAATTTGCTTTTCATGTGATAAGTTATATTATAATGAGTATAATTAGAAGTCTTTGATTGCTTGAAATCTTCTCATATTTCATCGGTCATAGCCGCCACATCTATTACCGTTTTTTTTATAATCAGCCATATTAATTTCTTCTCTTAATGCATTGGTCTGATTTTCAGTAATTATAAAAATTTTATTTCCATATTTTTTTGTGCCCTTCATACTTGTTTAATTAACTTTTTGATTTTATGTACTAAAACTAAATTAAAGCGATGTAAAAGTAGAGGAGAAACACAATACCTATAAATACAAATATTACAAAAAGTAGACGTATGAATCCACATGGAAAAAATGAACACCTAAAATGGAAGATTTGGTCATATTTTAGCCTTTTTCTCCAATTTAATAAGACCTCTTATGTACAATATTAGTGGATGTCATGTATAATTTGATAGTAGATGAAAAACACATTATTCTTTCTTCCTACTTCTTACAGTTTGCGGAGCGACCCCAAAAAATGCTTTGAAAGATTTACTGAAATAACGTGGAGAAGAAAACCCTAACCGTATAGAAATCTCCGAGATATTTAATTCCGGATGGTTCTTCAATAAAGACATTGCCTCATCCAACTTTATTTTTAGAATAAACTCATTCGGAGTCAATCCGGTCATTTGTTTGAATTGCATATATAGTTTACTACGTCCCACACAGAGTTCGGAAGCAAGAGCAGTAACATCAAAAGCAGGATTTTCAAAGTTCTCCTTAATAATATTCACACATTTCGCCAATAATTCCTTATCTCTTTCATTTATAGCTTCTGCCACCGGAGACTCCGTAATGGTCTTACCTGCATAATGTGCTATCAAACGTTTTTTATTTTTAATCAAATTATTACAACGAGCAATCAATACTTTTACATTAAATGGTTTCGTTACATAATCATCTGCACCAAACATTAACCCCTCCACAACATACTCAACAGAAGTCTGAGCCGTTAATAAAACCACAGAAATATGAGAAAGTTCCACATTGGTTTTAATCTTATAACATAATTCTTTACCAGACATTTCAGGCATCATCACATCACTTATAATCAAGTCCGGCTGAATTTGTCGTGCCATTTCCAATCCTTCACGTCCATCATGTGCAATATATACCTTATATATCGGCAAAAACAAATCTTCCAGCATAGACAACAATTCTTCATTATCATCTACCAAAAGAATAATGGGTTTATCTTCTTCCTTAATATTCTCTTGTACTTTCGTTTTTTCTTCTTCCACATCCATTATTTGTTCAAAGGGAAGCATAGGAACCGCCTCGGAAATAATTACTGACTCTCTACTTTCTACAGTAGCCATTTCTTCATCACTAAAATGACGATTTCCCAAAGGAAGAGATAACGTGAATTTAGTACCTTTTCCCACAGTACTTTCTACATCAATCTTTCCATGATGCATATTCATTATTCCTTTAGCCAATGCCAATCCTATGCCCGTTCCTAATGTGAACGAAGAAGAATTATCTGTTTGATAAAATCTCTCAAAAATCTTTGAAATATGTTCTTCCGGAATGCCGACTCCTGTATCACATACCGACACAATCGCTTGAGAAGCAAGCATTCTTACCTCTACCCTTATACTTCCTTTATTGGGTGTGTATTTAAAAGCATTCGACAATAAATTAAAAATAACTTTCTGTAATTGTTTTGAATCAAACCAGACAGAAATTGTTTCTTCTACATTATCAAAACGATACGTAATCTCTTTTTTTTGTGCATACTCATAGAAACACATATAAATCTGTCGCGTAAATGTGACCAGATTCTGTTCTTCAACCTTAAGTTTCAAATAACCTTGTTCCTGTTTACGAAAATCAAGCAATTCTGATATCAGATTCCGCATATGCCATGCATTTTTATAAATGCGAAGGATACGGTTATAAATAGTTGTACCCAAATCCATCTGCATCAATACCTCAATCTGTCCAAGAATGAGTGTTAATGGGGTACGGAATTCATGAGAGATATTCGTAAAGAAACGTAATTTTACCTGATTCAGTTCTTCAATCCTCTCTTTTTCCTTTCTTTCAAACTCCAAAGAGGATTTTAAAGCAGCCTGACGAGTTTTGAAACGAATAAATGCAATCATCACCCCTAGCAAACATAGAAGATAGAAAAAATAGGCCCAGACAGTGGCATAAAAAGGAGCAGAAACATGTATATTCAAATGAACTTCCTCATCCAGATTTTCTTTACCAGCTAATGGACGGGCTCTAAGTATATATTCACCAGGAGGTAAATTCGTATAAGTTATTGTTGTACCAGTGGTTTGAGTCCAAGCCTTATCAAATCCTTCTAAACGATACTCAAATAAACGGTTACGATCATTATTATAATTAAAGGATGCAAATTCAACAGTTATATTATTTTGTTTATAGCTTAAATAAATATCCGATGTCTTCGCCAGTATATCAGTCAAAATACCAGACTGGTCATTAGGACAAATTTCTTCATTGAAAATAAACAATTTATCAAAATTCAAAAGACTCTTGGAAGGTAAAGCATATAAAGATTGCTTCTGGAATAAAGCCAAGCCATTAGTACCGCTAATAAAAAGAGTTCCATTCTTATCTAGATACAAAGCAGATCCCTGACTATAAGTCTGATTAAACAGGTGATAGGTATTTTCAACTTCTCCTTTCTCTCTATTAAAAATAGAAAGTCCTTTTCCATGAAGAATAAATAAACGATGATCTTCAACAGATTCACAGATATAATAACAATAATCACTCGGCAGACATTGATTCGAAGTACTGTATGACTTAAATGATTGCTCCCCTTCTTGATATTCATATATACCCGATCCTATCGTACAAAAGAATACACTTCCTCTACTGTCCTCAAAAATATGGACAACTTTAAATCGTCCTATTGAAGAAGGATTATTAGTATCCATTGCATACTCAGTTATTTTTGATGAAGGCAAATCCACGCAAATAACACCTCCATTAACCGATGCCAACCACATACGTTGTCGACTATCAATCAGGAACGTTTCAAAAGCATATCTTTTATTCAATAGCTTCCGGACATTTACATCATTCGAGAGTGGTGAAAATTTCTCAGTCACCGGATCCATAAAAGCAACCCCTCCCTGTGTTAATAAAGCAAGCCCATCCTTATACTCTTGAATATCGTTCACTATCTCATGCGGTAATGATGTGGGATCACCTACTATATTATGGAGCGTATGTCCTTTATTCGATTTCAGATCCAACACAAATATTCCCCCAAGATGAGCACCAACATATAGCCGTTCATTTTCTTTTCGATAGAATATTGACTTGAGATTATTACTACCCACACTACTCGCATCACCTTTCCGATGTTGATACCGAGTAAATATCCCGGTATCTGCATTATAACAATTCAATCCTCCTCCCTCTGTACAAATCCACAATCTTCCACTACTATCCTCCGCCATCTTTCCAACGACAGGAAAACTCAAACAGTCTTCCTGCAACGGCTCTGCATAGTAAAAATGATTACTAGTCTTACTCGGATTAAAGACATTTACACCTCCATAATAAGTTCCTACCCAAATATTACCTTGCATATCTTTGTGGAGAGATAAAACGGAGTGGTGGCTCAAGGTGTTTGGAGAATCACCATAACGTGTATAATGCTCCCATTTATCAATTGTAGGATCATAACAATCAAGTCCGCGAAAAGTACCTACCCATATATGTTTGAAGTCATCTTCCAATACACATCGAATCTGATTATCCGACAATTCTCCTTTGTCTGAAGAATTTATATAACGTGTCATTTCCCTATTGGCGGAGATTTTATACAAACCGTTCCAGGTACCTACCCATATATTACCCGCACTATCTCCTGAAATACATTGGCTACCTCTGTCGAATGAAGCTAGTATCTTTTGTTGCTTTGGATTTTTGCGCGAAATAGCAACTAGATGATTGGTAGCAACCCATATAAAATCGTTATCGACATATATCATACCTTCCGCACCTACTCCTCCCTGTAATTTCGTGAAAAAAGTCAATTCTGAACTTTCAGCTGTATAATAATAGATACCAGATTTGCAACTAACCCACAACGTATCTTCTTTACAGAAAAGATCTCTTACATCATTCCGAAGTAAACAGGTAAACCGTTCTTTATAAAGTTCAAATTTTATCAAGTCATTACCCGAACGAATATATATTCTTCCTTTTTTATCTCCACACAGTTTATTGATCTCATTATTCGTCAGACCTTCATTTCCCTGCGAAGGACGGAATATTTTTACATCTTTACCATTATATCTGTTTAATCCCTCCGAAGTGCCTAACCATACTGCACCCAACTCATCTTGATAAATTGAAAATATACAAACCTGAGATAATCCGTCAGAAACTCCCAGATGTTTAAAGTAATGGTTTTTAGCCTCCACCATTATAATACACAAAAGGCCCAAGAGAAAGATAAAGCTTCTTTTCATGTAATATATAATTAGATTTCAAGTTACAAAAATACAAATAATACTTAATTATTACTTCAATACATAGCCTTTTTATATCATTTATTCGACTAAGTACTAAAAATGCACTTGACGATTCTTGCTAAAATGCACGTTTACAGTATTTTTCTTTATAGAATTTACGGACGTTTATCTCTAAAAAACATATCTTTGCCACGAACTAAAAGAAAAATTGGATGTTTAACTCATTTTCATTCCGTAAGGATTCCGTTCTGTAAATAATCTGTTAGTCTTCCTCTCACTACAGATTATCCCTTATGTTTTCTCTGACATAGTCATGTCAGAGTTATATTCTATTATCTGAATTTTAAAACAATTTGTATAGTCGAATGAGCCGGGCATCATTGCATGCATTCATTTGGCGTACACCTAAAACATTAAAAAACAATGAGTAACGATTTAAAATCAATCCACGATTTCGATTTCACAATGATATGTAATTACTTCAAGTTATTAGAACGCCAAGGTCCCGGAAGTCCCGAAGTCACACAAAAAGCCGTAAGTTTCATCAACGAACTGTCTGACGAAGCCAAAATCGCCGATATTGGTTGCGGTACAGGCGGACAGACAATGGTATTAGCTAACTATACAAAAGGACAGATTACAGGCATCGACCTTTTCCCCGATTTTATAGAGATCTTCAACAGAAATGCAGCAAATACCCATTGCGAAAACAGAGTAAAAGGCATTGTCGGCTCAATGGACAATCTGCCGTTTCAAAACGAAGAACTCGATCTTATCTGGTCCGAAGGCGCTATCTATAATATAGGATTCGAACGTGGCATGAACGAATGGAACAGATTCCTGAAAAAGGACGGATTCATCGCCGTAACAGAAGCCTCCTGGTTTACCCCGGAACGCCCTGCCGAAATAGAAGACTTCTGGCTCGCCAATTACCCGGAAATTGATACTATCCCGACAAAAATAGCACAAATGGAGAAAGCCGGCTATACACTGACAGCCCATTTCATTTTACCGGAGAACTGTTGGACAGAACATTTCTATGCTCCCCAGTTCCCGGCCCAGGAAGCTTTTTTGAAGGAATACTCGGGAAATGCCGCAGCCGCAGACCTCATTGCCGGGCAACGGCATGAGCAGAGTCTGTATGACAAGTATAAAGAATATTATGGTTATGTATTCTACATAGGACAAAAAAGATAATTGCCAGCTGCCGGAGAAGTTAGCAAAATAGGATAGTTCTCCGGCAATTATTATCCTTTACTTTGCAAAAAGATATGGAAACGAAAGAATTAAATAAGCAAGAATACCTGTTACGGATAAACAAAGTCACCGACTACATCCATAACAACATAGACCAGCCACTACCATTACAGAAAATGGCAGGCATCGCCTGTTTTTCACCTTTCCACTTCCATCGCGTATTTACTATTCTGACAGGAGAAACTCCCACAGATTATATCAAACGCACTCGGATTGAAAAAGCAGCACAATTATTAAAGAGGAACAAGGAACTTTCTGCCACTGAAATTGCCCGTCTATGCGGTTTTAGCAGCCTTTCACTATTAAGCCGCAACTTCAGACAATATTTCAATATGACCATTCGAGAGTTCCGTTCACATCAATAAAACTCTAAAAGACATGGAAAATAAGATTCTGATTTTTCGAACTTCTATCACCAGAAAATGCGACATCAAACGCATCGAGAAACTTCTGGCACAATATCCCCAAATCGACAAATGGAATGTAGACTTTGAGGATTGGGAAAAAATATTAAGAATCGAGTGCAGTGGCATCACCGCACTCGAAATTTCGGAAGTGCTCCGGAATAATCATATTTTTGCCAGCGAACTGGAATAAAACGGAGGGAAAGAAGTCTCAAACTCCCAACAATTGTTTCAATTCACCCATTCCTTCAGAAGCTCCCTTCTGAATCACATGTACCGGACGAGAAGTATGTGTATCCACCGGCTTTGGGTCAATGAGATACACCGCTGCTTCCCGCGGTACATAATGAAGTAATCCCGCAGCAGGATACACGTTAAGCGAAGTGCCGATAATTACAAAAATGTCCGCTTTCTCCACATATTGAATAGCTGTCTCAATTTCGGGGACCGCCTCGCCGAACCAAACTATAAAAGGCCGCAACTGTGTTCCGTCTCCCGCCTTGTCTCCAAGTTTCACCTCGTATTCTTCAGGTTTTAATTCCTTTATATAATGGGGATTATAAGGATCACGACTGGAACATACTTTTGTCAGTTCACCATGCAGATGAATAATATGACTGCTTCCGGCTCTTTCGTGCAAATTATCAATGTTCTGCGTTATCACCGTTACTCTGAAATTCTTTTCCAGCTCCGCCAATAATTCATGCCCGCGATTCGGCGTCACATCCAACAACTGTTTCCGGCGTTCATTATAAAAGTTGATCACCAATGCAGGGTCGCGCTGATAGCCTTCCGGAGTAGCCACTTGCTCCACCGGATACCGGTCCCACAGACCGCCTGCATCACGAAACGTACTGATTCCACTCTCGGCACTCATACCAGCACCCGTCAATATTACCAGATTCTTCATAATCGTTCCTCCTTCTGTTCATTTTAAGATATACAAATGTAATCAGAATCATCGAATAAAAGAAAACTTTTGCACCTAATAATCTAGCTTCGAAAATGCGGGGATTTAAGTTGAAGTAGCCTAAAGACTAGCATCAC
>OHMA01001220.1_pt1 | contig 11293 bp, 8 predicted proteins | sample 1569171 | NCBI WGS metagenome assembly OHMA01 (sample SAMEA3879580, study PRJEB24766) | human gut metagenome | biome: human-associated habitat; feature: feces | place: USA | collected 1985/1987
AATCGATCGCAATACCCGGCTGGACATTATAGACGTACACGCAGAACAGCACTCCCTCGCCCTGATCCTCGACGGATTCCGCCTCCATCAGGACGCCGGAGGCAACCAGATTATCGCCCTCAAAAACCGGTGTCACGCGGTATAAGACATGGTTATTGGTTTTGTCTATATATCGTGCGGTTTTTTCCTCAAAAGGAAGCATACCTTCATTGTTCATGTAGCGGGTGCCGGTGATCAGGTTCTTTTTATTGGCATTTTCCGCAGTAAGGCAGTAGGCGATGAGGTGGCAGCGGTTATACAGATAGTTGCCGTCCACGACACCGGTGTATTTGACTGTGTGCCAGCCGGATGGCCGGATCTGACCGATTTCCCCGCGCGCTTCGGTCGGCATGGTGTCTTTGCTCACATTGGCATAGGCCACACCGCATCGTCCGAGCTTGTCGAGTTTATGGTAGGATTCAAAAGTGTTGGTGTTTTGCTTTTCCCGGCTGGTGAAATATGGTTTATTTCCATGTACAGCCACAGAAGATTTTCCATTGTATTTTGGAACTTCTTTGATGGAAAAACGGTCTTTTGTGTTCTTTTGGGCAGCCTGTGCAGTCGTGATAAGCGCAGCAGAATCGGAACTTGTATCAGAAATGGGTGGTACAGGTACGAAAGCTACGGAAAAGGCAAGTAAAACAGCAAGCAAAGAAGTCCTGCATCTGGTGAAGTGTAATCGTTTCATGGGATTTCCTCCTTATTCCGTTATGAATTGTTTCCTATAGTATAGCATAAAAGAAGAAACTTTTGGGAAAAAGGAAAAAATCCCATAGATTGGAAACGTCAGTTTCGTATATTATGATGTTGTAAGCGGAACTGTTTCGGTGTCATCTGATAGCGTTTTTTAAAGGTACGGATCAGATGGCTGCAATCGGCAAAGCCTGTTTCTCCCGCAATATAACTTAAATCATGCCCGGTAAATAAAAGGAGATTTTCCACTTTGCTCAGCCGCACAAATTCGATATACTGCTTGCAGCTTTGTCCATAGTATTTACGGAACTGCCGGGCAAAGTAAGAATAACTCATATGATATGTGCGCGCCAGAGATTCAATATTGATATTTTCCTGGGAATGATCATCGATATACATCAAAACATTCTGCATCGCTTCTTCCTCCACTTCCGGGATCTGATCCGTATCAAAAGAAATTCCCTGTTCCAGCCAGAAACGCAGCAGCTGTACGATCAGCCGGGCGAACTGGGCATAAACACAGGCATCATATCCGTAGCGTTTTTCCTGAACCTCTTTTAAGATATCCGTGAAAAACAGTTCAGCAGGAAAATCGGGCAGGTTGTCCGAATCAAAAACCAGCGGAGGGTTTGTGCTGTTTAAAATCTGGTGAAAGGCAAAGTTTAAATTTGGAAGATAATTCTCGGAAAGTTTTATGCGGTTGAGATTGAATTTACAGCAGATGTAAACATAGGGCTTATCATCGGTATGATAGATGGAGTGCATTGCCTGCGGAGGAAATACAATAAAGGCTCCTTTTTTCAGGAGACAGGTATTGTCATTACAGCTGACCGTTACAGATCCTTCCTGCACATAGACAAGTTCCAGAAAATAGTGCCAGTGGGAGGAAACGGGACCTTCCCAGTATCCGGTGCCACAGCAAAAAGCTTCAATAGGAGAGCGCAGCATATCACTGTATTCAAATAAATTTTCGTTCATATGACCCCCTGGTACTAAGACAAAAATCATAAAAATAGAATAGATTTGTTCTATTTTTATGTGATTGTATTATATCATAATTCAAAAATAATTGATACAATAACAGAAATTTGACAAGAAAGACAGTGGGGGCTTGTGATGAAAGTGAAAAAAGAAACATTGTTTCCAAAGACAAAAATACAGTGGCTGTGGGAAAATATGAAAGGCAGACGTGTATTATATGTGATCGGCATGCTGGGAACCGTTGTCTATAATATATTGCAACTGACGGTTCCGTATTATTCCGGAAGAATTGTGGATCTGTTTTTAAGTGGGGCAGATGCGTGGAAAAATATGAGAACGAATAGCGGTTTGTTCTATCATCTGCTCATCCTGATGATTGTATTTACCGTACTTCGCGGTGTGATTGTCTATGGAGACTGCATGATTTACGAGCATGTGTCACAGACGGTACTGTACCGTGTGCGCAATTTTTTGTATGACAAAATCCAGAGGCAGGATATGACCTTTTACAGCACATATCGTACCGGCGATCTGATGACGCGTGTTACGGGCGATCTGGATGCGGTGCGCCACATGGTTGCATGGGTGATCCGCATGGTGATCGAATCATTTTCCCTGTTTGGTGTGGTGGCAATATACTTCTTTTATATGAACTGGAAAATGGCTCTGAGCCTGTTAATTATTTCGCCGTTTGTGTTTTTTATCATTTATCTGTTCAAAAACAAGGTGGCACCGATGCATGCGAAACTGCGTGAAAAACTGGCACAGATGAACACCTATGCGCAGGAAAATATTTCCGGAAACCGTGTGGTAAAAGCGTTTGCCAGGGAAGCGTATGAAATTGAAAAATTTGACCGGGCAAACAAAGATTATGCAGAGACGAACAAAGAAACCAGCATGGTATGGCTGAAATTTTTCCCATATGTGGAAAGCATTGCAAACCTTATGCCGGTAGTGATGCTGGCCGTGGGCGGTGTCTTTTTAATTCGGGGCGAACTGACGATGGGAGATTATGTGGCATTTTCCGGACTGATCTGGGCAATTGCCAACCCGATGCGCCAGATGGGGAATATCATGAATGAATTTCAGCGATTCTCAGCCGCATCCAAAAAAGTGATGGAGATTTATTATTCCGAGCCAAAGATCAAAGATGCTCCGGATGCAGCTGCGCACACGGATCACTTTAAAGGAAAAATCGAATTCCGGGAGGTATCCTTTCAGTATGAAGATGGGGATCTTCCGGTGCTGCATGATATCTCCTTTACCGTAAAACCGGGGGAGACCATTGCAATCATGGGAGAAACCGGCTGCGGAAAGACTTCCCTGATCAACCTGATCCCGCGGTTTTATGAGCCGACGAAAGGGGAAGTGCGGATCGATGATATACCGGTGCAGAATTTCAGACTGTCCGACCTGCGCAAACAGATCGGACTTGCCACACAGGATGTGCTGTTGTATTCCGATACGATCGAGGGAAACATTGCCTACGGAGACAGCAGCATTGATCTCGAAGAAGTGGAAAAATTTGCAAAATATTCTGCGGCATCTGATTTTATCTCAAAGATGCCGGAAGGATATGATACGGTGGTCGGAGAGCGTGGCGTAGGTCTTTCCGGCGGACAGAAACAGCGAATTTCCCTGGCAAGAGCACTGGCGGTGCGGCCTTCGATTCTGATTCTGGACGATACGACCTCTGCGGTGGATATGGAAACGGAAAAACAGATTCAGGAAGCACTGCGGCATCTGGATTTTTCGTGTACGAAGGTAATTATCGCGCAGCGGATTTCCACTACGATGATGGCGGATCAGATTCTGGTGATGCAGCATGGACGGATCACGGAGATGGGAAATCATGAGGAACTTATGGCAAAAAAAGGATATTATTACGAACTGGTACAGCTGCAGACCGGCGAAGACCTGGTATAGGGGGTGAGACAATGGCAAAGAATACATATAAGCAGGATGAAATCTTGGAAGAACCGTTTGATATCCGGCATCTGCTCCGGGCGTCATCCTATATCAAAAAATATCGCAGGGGTATGATCCTTGCGATCGTCCTCAGCGGAATCGGAGGAGCGTTCGGGTACGTGGCACCGATGATTATTCAGCGGGCACTTGATATTGCGGTGCCTGATAAAAATATGAGACTGTTATTTTCCCTGGTGGCGGCGCTGATTGCCATCTATGTGGTCAGCGTGATTTTTACCACGATCCGCAGCCGCATCATGGTGGATGTCAGTCAGAATATTATTTATGATATCCGCAAGGACTTGTTTGAACATCTGCAGGAACTTCCGTTTCAGTATTACGACGACAGACCGCATGGAAAGATTCTGATCCGGGTGGTCAATTATGTCAATTCGGTATCGGATATGTTGTCAAACGGACTGATCAATATCGTGCTGGAAGCATTTAATCTGCTGTTTATTATTATTTTTATGTTTATGGTAGATGTGCAGATGGCACTGGTCGTGTTGTGTGGAGTTCCCGTGCTTGCCGTCTTTATGTTCTGGATCAAAAATAAGCAGAGAAAGGCGTGGCAGGCCGTATCCAACAAGAACTCAAACTTAAATGCGTATCTGCAGGAAAATATTGTAGGTGCCCGGATTACACAGATTTTTGCACGTGAGGATGAAAATGCAAAAATCTTTAACGGACTTTCCAAAGAATGCAGACGGACCTGGAATACCGCTGTGCGCTACTCAAACCTTGTATGGCCGGGCATTGATACCATTTCGGTGTTTGTCCGTGCTGCCATCTTTTTGTTTGGCCTTGTCATTTTCGGGCAGGGAAATAAGTCGCTGGGAACGATCGTGGCGATTTCCAGTTATGCTTCGTATTTCTGGCAGCCGATCATGAACCTTGGAAATATATTCAACAATTTTATCAATAATATCGCTTATCTGGAACGGATCTTTGAAACCATCGATGAGCCGGTTACCGTAAAAGATGCAGAGCATGCGATCGAGATGCCAAAGATCCGGGGGAAAGTTACGTTTGACCATGTGACCTTTGCATATGATGAGACAAAAACGATATTAAAAGACGTATCCTTTACGGTAAATCCCGGGGAGAGTGTTGCACTTGTAGGGCCGACCGGGGCCGGAAAGAGTACCATCGTCAATCTGATTTCACGGTTTTATAATGTCAATGACGGAAAGGTACTGATCGATGATCAGGATATCGCAAATGTGACCATTCATTCTCTCCGTGCGCAGATGGGGATTATGATGCAGGACAGTTTTATTTTTTCGGGAACAATTGCAGATAATATCCGGTACGGAAAATTGGATGCCACACAGGAGGAAATTGAAAAAGCGGGAAAAATTGTCTGTGCCGATCCGTTTATCCGGGAAATGCCGAAAGGATATGAAACACAGGTGCGGGAGCGCGGGTCCATGCTTTCCCAGGGACAGAAACAGCTGATTTCTTTTGCGAGAACACTGCTTTGTGACCCGGCAATTCTGATTTTGGATGAGGCAACTTCCAGCATTGATGTGCAGACAGAAAAAGCATTGCAGACCGGATTAAACCGTATGCTTAAGGGCAGGACGTCCTTCATTATTGCGCACCGGCTCTCCACGATCCGTGGCTGTGACAAGATCATGTATATTGATGACGGAGGAATCGCAGAGGCGGGAACGCATGAAGAACTGATGAAAAAGAAAGGCAGATATTACAAACTGTATACGGCACAGAAATCTTTGCACTAAAATAAACGAAAAGAGCCAAAAGTACTAGGAATTATCCCCCTTTTATGTTACCATAATAAGTGCAATTATTATGAACAGAAGGGGGATACTTATATGGCAAAAGAACTAGTTGCGATGTTGCTTGCCGGAGGCCAGGGGTCCAGATTATATGCACTGACACAGAAGCTTGCAAAGCCTGCAGTTCCGTTTGGGGGAAAGTACCGTATCATTGATTTTCCACTGTCGAACTGCGTAAATTCAGGAATTGATACGGTGGGTATTCTGACCCAGTATCAGCCGTTTGTATTAAACGAGTATATTGGAAATGGCCAGCCGTGGGATCTGGACCGTCTTTACGGAGGTGTGCATGTGCTTCCGCCGTACCAGAAAGCATCGGGGTCTGACTGGTACAAAGGCACGGCAAATGCTATTTATCAGAATATTGCTTTTATTGAACGCTATGATCCGCAGTATGTAATTATTCTCTCGGGAGACCAGATCTGCAAACAGGATTACAGTGATTTTCTTGAATTCCATAAGAAGAAGGGAGCAGAATTTTCGGTCGCAGTCATGGAAGTACCGTGGGAGGATGCATCCCGTTTTGGTCTGATGGTAGCAGACGAGGATGATAAGATTACGGAATTCCAGGAGAAACCAAAGGAGCCGAAATCCAATCTTGCGTCCATGGGAATCTACATATTCAACTGGGATATTTTAAAAAAATATCTGATTGAGGACGAAGCAGATCCAAATTCAGAGAACGATTTCGGAAACAATATTATTCCAAATCTGTTGCGTGACGGAAGAAAGATGTATGCTTATCATTTCAACGGATACTGGAAAGATGTCGGAACCATTCCGTCTCTGTGGGAAGCAAACATGGAAGTGCTTGATCCGGAACATAGCGGCATCAACCTGTTTGATGAAAACTGGAAAATTTACAGCAGAAACAGTGGTATGACCGGTCACCGGATCGGAGAGAATGCCGTGCTGGATAACTGTCTGATTACCGATGGATGTAATATCAAGGGAACGGTCAGACATTCGATTCTGTTTTCGGGTGTTACCGTGGAGGAAGGTGCTATCGTAGAGGATGCGGTTGTGATGGGACATTCCACCATTAAGGCAGGTGCAGTTGTCAGACACTGTATCATCGCAGAAAATGCAACCATAGAAGAAGATGCTGTTGTGGGAGCTAAGCCAGAAGGAGAAGGTGTCGGAGAAGTTGCCACAATTGCAGCGGATGTGACGATCGGAAAAGGCGCCAAAATTGGTCCGAGCGCTATGATTTATGAAGATGTGAAGGAGGGTGAGGAGCAATGTTAAATTCAAAGACAGAGGCATTGGGAATTATTTTCCCGAACAGCTATGATGCAATGGTGCCGGATCTGGTTTCGGAGCGCCTCATGGCATCCATTCCATTTGCCAGCAGATACCGCATGTGCGATTTTATTCTTTCCAGCATGGTACATAGCGGAATTGACAATATTTCCATTATCGTAAGAAAAAATTACCATTCCCTGCTGGATCATCTCGGCGCCGGCCGTGAGTGGGATCTGGTCCGCAAAAACGGAGGCCTGAATATTGTTCCTCCGTTCGCACAGAAACAGGTAAAGGTATTCGAGGGACGCATCGAGGCACTTGAGAGTCTGCGCGGATATCTGTTAAAGCAGCCACAGAAATATGTCATTATGACCGATGCAAATATTGCCATCAATTTTGATTTTAATGAACTTTTAGATGCGCATATCAAGAGTGGTGCGGATGTGACCATGATGTACCGCAAGCAGGAAATTCCGAAGGCATTTATCCGTCAGAGCAGGGACCGCATGGATCTGTACTATGCACTCGGCATGAACGGAGACCGCGTCAGCAAGATTTACATCAACCCGACCGAAGAGGGGGAGATGAATTTCAGCATGAATATTTATGTGGTAGAACGCGAGTTTTTGATCAATATGATAGATGATGCGTATGTACATGGGCATACTTACTTTGTACGTGACCTTTTGGACAAGCAGATTGACCGGCTGGATATCCGCGGGTTCTGCTACGATGGCTATGTGGTCAATATCCATGATACCCAGAGTTATTTTGAAGAAAATATGCGTCTGTTACAGGAAGAAAACTTAAATGCACTGTTTTCTCCAAATCAGATTTACACCAAGATCCGTGACGATAACCCGACCCGTTATATCAACGGTTCCAAAGCAAAGAATGTTATGGTTGCCGATGGCTGTGTGATCGAGGGAGAAGTCGAAAACAGCGTCCTGTTTCGAGGCGTTCACGTCGGAAAAGGCGCAAAAGTGAAAAACTGTGTGCTGATGCAGGATACCGTAGTGGAAGATAATGCAAGCGTGGAATACGTGATTACCGACAAGAATGTACGTGTCACAGAGGGCAAGTCACTGACCGGAAATGAGTCGTATCAGGTATATGTATCCAAGGGGCAGGTTGTATAATTTTATGCTTTCCAAATAATACAGAGTCTGTTATAATAAGCAAAGATAAAATACTGAGGAGGCAATTGTATTATGGCTGATAGCAGAAAAACAGTTCAGATAAAATCAGATCCTGTCGGGGATGTCCGTATCGCAGATGAAGTCGTTGCGATCATTGCAGGACTTGCAGCAACAGAAGTAGATGGTGTCAGTTCCATGGCGGGAAACATCACAAACGAAATTGTCAGCAAGCTTGGCATGAAGAACCTTTCTAAGGGAATCATGATTGAAATTATGGACAACGAAGTAAAGGTTGATGTTGCCATCAACATTGCATATGGTTACAGCATCCCGGATGTCTCTGCCAAGGTACAGGATAAAGTAAAGGCTGCCATTGAGAATATGACAGGCCTGACAGTCGCTGTTGTCAATGTCCGTATTGCAAGTGTTGATATGGGAACTGACAATTAAATCTTTGTATTCGAAACAGAATATGGTATAATAAAGGATGTCTGAACGAAAGACATCCTTTATTTTTGAGCGAGGAGAGAAGATGACAAGAAGAGAGTTAAGAGAAAATGTATTCAAGATGCTTTTCCGCGTAGAATTTTTTGATGCGGGAGAACTGCCAGAACAGCTGGAATTGTTTGGTGAAGAAGTGGATCATGTAACCGATCAGGACTTTAAGTATATCGCTGAGCGTTATCGCGACATTTACAATCATCTGCCGGAAATCGACGGGGCAATCAACGAAGTCGCAAAAGGCTGGAAGACAACCCGTATGGGCAAAGTAGATCTGGCACTGATCCGTCTGGCGGTATATGAGATCCGCTACGATGATGAGATTCCGTTTAAGGTTGCGGTCAATGAGGCTGTGGAACTGGCAAAACAATACGGAACCAATGATTCACCGGCATTTGTCAATGGAATTCTTGCAAAGTTTGCAGAATGATGAAACATGTATATTCGGTAGGGCAGGTAAATAAATACATTAAAAATATGTTCGCTCAGGACTTTATGCTGCACCATATCAGCATCAAGGGAGAGGTATCTAACTGTAAGTATCACTCCAGCGGGCATATTTATTTTACAATGAAAGATGCAGACGGAACGATAAACGCGATCATGTTTGCAGGAAGCCGCAGGGAAGGATTAAAATTCCCGATGAAAGAGGGCGACCGCGTGGTTGTGACCGGATCCGTGGAAGTGTATGAAAGAGATGGCAGATACCAGATCTATGCACGGACGATTGAACGGGACGGAGAGGGAAATCTGTATCTGAAATTTGAAGCGTTAAAGCGGGAGCTTGAAGAGATGGGAATGTTTGCGGAGGAATACAAACAGCCCATTCCCACCTATGCAAAAACCGTGGGGGTTGTTACGGCAGAGACCGGGGCAGCGATTCAGGATATCCGCAATATTGCAGGGCGCAGGAACCCGTATGTGCAGCTGATTCTCTGCCCGGCCCTGGTGCAGGGAGAGGGTGCGGCAGCATCAATTGTCCATGGAATTCATGCACTTGAACAGATCGGCGTGGATGTAATCATTGTCGGACGGGGCGGTGGATCCATAGAGGATCTGTGGGCATTTAACGAAGAAATGGTGGCACGGGCCATTTTTGACTGCCGGATTCCGGTGATCTCCGCTGTCGGTCATCAGACGGACTTTACGATTGCAGATTATGTCGCAGACCTGCGGGCACCGACTCCGTCTGCAGCAGCGGAGCTGGCGGTGTTTGATTACCGGCAGGCAATGCAGGAACTGCTTGGCATGCGGCAGCAGATGGACAAAGAACTCCAAAGGAAAGTAACCGTGGCAAGAAACCACCTGGAGCACCAGAAGATGCGCCTGCACTATCTCAGCCCTCAGCAGCGGATGAATGAAAACCGGCGAAGAGTGGCAGAGTATGAAGAGAAACTGACCGGACGCATGGAGGAACTGCTGCGTGAGCGCAGACACCGTCTGGCACTTCTGGCAGGCACGCTGGAGAGCTATTCCCCGGTAAAGAAACTCAGTGGAGGGTATGCATTCGTGGAGGATGGGAACCATCAGGCACTGCGAAGCATCCACCAGATCAGGAAAAAAGATACCGTGCAGATCCATTTGCTGGATGGCACACTGACGGCAGCAGTGACAGAAATTCAGGCAGCCGAAGGAGTAAAAAATGAGTGATGAATTAGAAAAAAAAGAACCGGGACTGGAGGAACGGTTTGCAAAGATCGATTCCATACTTGATGCGATGGAAGACGAAAACGTAACGTTAGACCGTTCGTTTGCCCTATACAAAGAGGGACTGGAACAGATCAAAGCAGCCGGCCAGTCTTTGGATACGATAGAAAAGGCAATGCTTGTACTGAACCAGGATGGAAAATTGGAGGAATTCTGATGGAGATCAGACAGGAAATAAAACGCAGGGCGGCAGACATTGAAGCACGGATCGCACCGTTTCTGCCACAGGAAAAGGGGTTTCAGCAGACCGTGCTCGATGCCATGGAATACAGTGTTTTTGCAGGCGGAAAGCGTCTGCGGCCGATGCTGATGGAAGCATCTTACCAGATGTTTGACGGAACGAATCCGGCAATTGATGATTTTATGGCGGCGATTGAGATGATCCACACCTATTCACTGATCCATGATGATCTTCCGGCGATGGATAACGACGAATACCGGCGTGGGAAAAAGACAACCCACGCGGTATACGGGGAAGCAATGGCAATCCTTGCGGGGGATGCCCTTTTAAATTATGCGTTTGAGACCGTGGCAGCAGCGCTGACCAGAAACGAAGGAGACTGGAGAATTGTCAGGGCTTTTTCCGTGCTGGCACAAAAAGCGGGTATATACGGAATGATCGGCGGCCAGACGGTGGATGTGGAGCTGACAGGAAAGCCGGTTCCGGAGGAGCAGCTTTCCTTTATCTACCGGTTAAAGACCGGGGCGCTCTTAGAGGCCTCCATGATGATCGGAGCCATTCTCGGCGGCGCGTCAGAGGAAGAAGGGAAGCGTGTGGAAGAAATTGCTTCCGCGGTGGGGCTGGCATTCCAGATCCAGGATGATATTCTCGATGTTACCAGCAGCCAGGAGGTGCTTGGAAAACCGGTTTTGAGCGATGAGAAAAACAATAAAACCACTTATGTGACATTGGAGGGAATCGAGAAATCGAAGCATGATGTCAAACAGCTTTCGGAGACGGCGGTTGATATCCTCTATTCCCTGCCTGGAAAGAATGAATTCCTCGAAGAGCTGATCGAGATGCTGGTCAGCCGTGAAAAATAAAAAATCCAATCGAAGACCGGGGACGACAGCGGATGTGGAAAACGGTTTGGGGGATGAAAGAATGGTATTAGATACGATAAAAGGACCGGAGGATGTAAAAAAACTGACTTTGGAGCAATTACCCGTGCTGGCGGAAGAAATGCGCCATGCACTTTTGATTCGAGCAAGCAAGCA
>OHMA01001222.1_pt1 | contig 11269 bp, 9 predicted proteins | sample 1569171 | NCBI WGS metagenome assembly OHMA01 (sample SAMEA3879580, study PRJEB24766) | human gut metagenome | biome: human-associated habitat; feature: feces | place: USA | collected 1985/1987
AGCGTTAGACTGGCAGTCTAAAGGTGGCGAGTTCGAGTCTCGCATGCTCCACTTTTTTAATGATAAAATGAAGGTCTGCGAAGCAGGCCTTTTTTAATTTAAAGACTATAGATATGTTAATTTATAATACAACTTATCAAACAGGTATTGACGATGCGCGTAATTTTGTCATTTGGCTTAGTGAAAGCTACATTCCCGAAGTGGAAAAAACGGGAATATTGCAAAATCCCCGTCTTACGCACATCCTTAGTCACAAAGAGCAGGATTCAGAATGTTTTTCATTGCAATGGGAGGTGGAAGATACAGCGACCTTACACCGCTGGCATACTCAGCAGGGGATGCATCTGAATGAGGAAATGATGAAGATATTTAAAGATAAGGTGGTTGGCTTTCCCACTTTGATGGAGGTGATTAAGTGATTCAGCCGGTAAAAGAGAAAATCATTCTGGGTATAGATCCTGGAACAACCATAATGGGGTATGGCCTGCTGAAAGTAGTAGGTACTAAACCGCAGGTAATGACTATGGGGGTCATTGATCTTCGTAAATATGGTGACCATTATTTAAAACTGCGCCGTATTTTTGAACGGGTGGTTGGTATAATAGAAGCCTATTTACCTGATGAATTAGCAATTGAGGCACCTTTTTTTGGGAAAAATGTGCAGTCGATGTTAAAATTAGGGAGGGCACAGGGAGTGGCTATGGCTGCTGCTTTGAGCCGTGATATTCCTATAACAGAATATGCGCCGTTGAAGATAAAGATGGCGATAACCGGTAATGGGCAAGCCAGCAAGGAACAGGTCGCTGATATGTTGAAGAGGATGTTACATATACCAGAGAGTGATATGCTGCCTTTTATGGATGCAACAGATGGGTTGGCGGCTGCTTATTGTCATTATTTACAAATGGGCAGACCGACATTGACTAAAGAATATTCCGGCTGGAAAGATTTTATAAATAAGAATCCTGATAAAATAAAAAGATAAGATTATGAATGTGAGACATGTTATTTGGGCATCAATTGTTTCTACTACTATTAGTTGTCAGTCTGTGAAAAAAGAATATAATTCGTTTGATGAATATCCTGTCCGTGAAGATGCGCTGACTGAAATGGAGTACTCGCCTGCCGAAACCAAGTTTTCACTTTGGGCTCCTACAGCGGAAGAGGTGCGTGTCCTTTTATTTGAATCGGGTAATGAAGGTTCAGCTTCTAATACTTTTCCGATGGAGATGGGAGAGAATGGTACCTGGACTATTTCAATAAAAGAGGACCTGAAGGGTAAATTCTATACCTTTAATGTGAAGGTGAACGGGAAATGGTTAGGAGACACTCCGGGAATTATGGCAAAAGCCGTAGGGGTAAATGGTAAACGGGCAGCTGTGCTTGATCTTCGTTCTACAGATCCGGAAGGATGGGAGAACGATGTGCGTCCTCCTTTGAAGAATTATGCTGATATTACGGTTTATGAGATGCATCATCGCGATTTCTCTTTGGATTCTGTTTCCGGAATTCAAAATAAAGGCAAGTTCCTGGCTTTGACGGAGCAGGGTACTACCAGTTCTTCAGGCGAGAAGACAGGTATTGACCATCTGAAAGAATTGGGAATTACCCACGTGCACTTATTGCCGTCGTATGATTATGCCTCGGTGGATGAAACAAAACTGGACAAGGCCCAATATAATTGGGGGTATGATCCGCAAAATTACAATGTGCCTGACGGTTCTTATTCTACAGATCCTTATAAACCCGATGTCCGTATCAGGGAATTCAAACAAATGGTACAAGCTTTACATAAGGCGGGAATCAGAGTGGTGCTTGATGTGGTGTATAATCACACCTTCAATACAGACGAAAGCAATTTCGAACGTACGGTTCCCGGTTATTTCTATCGCCAGACGAAGGACGGGCAATGGGCAAATGGTTCGGGATGTGGAAATGAAACGGCAAGCGACCGCGCCATGATGCGTAAATATATGATAGAATCTATTTTATATTGGATTAATGAATATCACATAGACGGCTTTCGTTTTGACTTGATGGGGATACATGATATTGAAACCATGAATGAGATACGTGCGGCTATTGATAAAATAGATCCGTCTATTTTTATGTATGGTGAAGGATGGGCTGCCAGTTCTCCTCAATTAGAGGCAGACAGACTGGCGATGAAAGCCAATGTGGAAAAGATGCCCCGTATCGCCGCTTTCTCAGATGAAATGCGTGATGGATTGCGAGGTGGTTGGGATGATGATACCAAAGGAGCTTTTCTAGTAGGGGAGCCGGGACACGAAATGAGTATCAAATTTGGAGTTGTGGGAGCAATCGAACATCCGCAGGTTATAAGTGATTCTGTGAATTATAGTAAGAAACCTTGGGCTTTACAACCTACCCAGATGATAAGTTATGTAAGTTGCCACGATGACATGTGCCTTGCCGACCGTCTGAAAGCTACCATGCCGGATGCTTCGGTAGAGGAACTGGCGGCTTTGCAGAAGTTAGCGGAAACATTTGTCTTTACTTCACAAGGAGTACCGTTTATATTTGCAGGGGATGAGATGATGCGTGACAAGAAAGGAGTTCATAATTCTTATAATAGTCCTGACAGTATTAATACGATAGATTGGAAAAATAAGACCGCACACAAAGATGTGTTCGAATATGTGAAAGGTTTAATAGCTATGCGTAAAGCACATCCCGCTTTTCGTATGGGGGATGCCGATATGGTACGTAGGCAATTGGAGTTTTTACCTGTAGAAAATACGAATGTGGTTGCCTTTATCTTGAAAGACAATGCAAATGGTGACTCATGGAAAAATATCATCGTGGCTTTGAACAGCCGTGCAGAGCCTGTCAAGCTGGACATTCCGTCGGGTAAATACACTGTAATCTGTAAGGATGGTAAAATAAACATGAAAGGCTTGGGACAGGTTTCAGGTGATGAGCTTATGGTACCGGCACGTTCTGCCATGATTATACATCAATAGAAGGCTCAAAGAAGATTAATAAAGACTTTGTCGTACAGACTAAAACACATAATACGAATGGAAAAGACATGGAGATGGTTTGGGAGGAAAGATAAGATAACGCTTCCCATGCTTAGACAAATCGGGGTGGAAGGAATTGTGACCGCCCTTCATGATGTACCTAATGGTGAAATATGGACTTTGGAAGCTATTAAGAGTTTAAAAGATTACATTGAATCTCACCAATTGCGCTGGTCGGTGGTAGAAAGCCTGCCGGTAAGTGAAGCTATCAAATATGCCGGTCCTGAACGGGGTCAATTGATAGAAAACTACAAAGTAAGTCTGGCCAACTTAGGTAAAGCGGGTATCAAGACCGTATGCTATAATTTCATGCCCGTCATTGATTGGATACGTACCGATTTGGAACATCCTTGGGAGGACGGAACCAGTTCTTTGTACTTTGACAAGATCCGGTTCGCCTATTTTGACTGTATGATTCTTCAGCGTGAAGGGGCGGAGAAAGACTATACCGATTCGGAATTACAACAGGTGCGTGAATTGGATAAGACTATAACCGAAGCCGAGAAAAACGAATTGGTCGATACCATTATAGTCAAGACGCAGGGATTTGTAAATGGTAATATAAAGGAGGGAGACCGGCATCCGGTAGCCATATTCCGCCGTCTTTTGTCTTTGTATGATGGGATAGACCGTGATGCCCTGCGTGAAAACTTACGTTATTTCTTGCAGGCTGTCATGCCGGTGTGTGATGAGTACGGTATAAATATGTGCATCCATCCGGACGATCCCCCTTTCCAGGTATTGGGCTTGCCGCGTATTGTGACCGGTGAGGAAGATATCAACTGGCTTCTCCATGCGGTTGATAACCCGCATAACGGGCTGACATTCTGTGCCGGTTCGCTCAGTGCCGGATTGCATAACAACGTACCTTCGTTGGCACGTATGTTTGCGCACCGTACTCATTTTGTACATTTGCGCAGTACCAATGCGTTTCCCAACGGGAATTTTATAGAAGCATCTCATTTGGGAGGGCGTGCTCATGTGATAGAGTTGATCCGTATTTTTGAGAAAGAACGTCCGGGTGTCCCGATGCGTGTGGATCATGGGCGCATGATGCTGGATGATGCCGGCAAAGGATACAACCCGGGTTATTCGTTTCATGGCCGTATGATGGCCTTGGCTCAGATAGAAGGCATGATGGCGGTTATCAACGAGGAATCAAAACTTAAATCCTAGATTGACGTACATACTCACTTTATTGGCTCGGTTTGCATAGTTTAGTGATGCCTCTAAGGGTCCGAACATACTATCCAAACCGTAGCCTATACCACAGCCGAACATGGTATCCTGTTCCAACAGGTACCTCAGCTTGCTTGCACTCAGCGCATAATTTCCCGTTAGCGTCAGATAATGTACACTTCCCATCCGTTGGCGGAATTTCATGCTTCCTATCAGTAACGCATTCTTTGTTAATTCCACATTGTTTATCCCGACAAATGGTAGTTGCTGTTGCAGGAAACGTCCTTGCACATCCCCCCCCATCGCATTGAGTTTGGAGTAAGGAATATCTTTCCCTATCAGAAAACGTCCGTATATGGCAGGCAGTATGGAGAATCTGCGTGTAACGGGAATCACTCCCTGGCAATAGCCTTTTATGGCAGAGAAAGGAGCGTGGTCGTCATATTTGGTGAAATTATCCGTATAAAGTGAATAGGACGCTCGTGCTGATATGCCTTTGGTAGGGAAATATGCCTTGTCGAAAGTTTCGTAATGCATTTGTGCGAAATAGCTGAAGAAGTGTTCTGTTCCTACGTCAAAACCTTGGTTCCCTTCCTGGTATAGGAATTTGTCATAGTCATATAATTCATACCTCAGCCCCACGGCAAAGCGTATGTTTTTGTACCAAACATCCGAAAAGGATAATTCTCCCAAATGATAGCGGTAGGTAGAGTTATGTGATTTATCTCCATGATGGTAAAAGTTTATATCATTGTACTGGAACATATATGCCAGTCCGATGTTCTTCAATGGAGCCGGTTCGAATCCATAATCTATGCGGGCGGCATAACGTTTGCCCAATCGTCCTGTCAGTGACAGCGTAGTGGGTACTTTTCCCCGGAAATTGCTGGTGACATTAATGAGCAGACTGGCTGTTTCTTCCGAATCAAAACGGATTCCTACGTTCAGCTTATTCTCATATTTCTTGCTTAAAAGAAAATGCAGGTTATAACCTCCGCCGGGGGCTTCGGGCAGATTATAAGTGGCGCTGGAATATTCCAGGTTAGAACACAATATGGCCGTTGCTTCTTCTATGCGGCGGATGCTTATTTCAGAATCCTCCTTTAAATCACAGCGTTTCAACAGCCATCGCTTGTCTTTCTCGTCCAGCCCGTCGAAAGTGATTTCTTTTATATACACTTTGCGGCTGGGGGAGTACGGATAGCTGGGAAGGGGTTTCGGCATATAGGTATTGTCCAGCCCCAGTTCCTGCTTCAGCTTTATCAAGGAGTTTTTTTGTGCCAATGCCGCTTCTTCTCCCCGACGAATCAGTGTGTCCACCGCACTAGGGGTGAAACTGGCGGCAGAATACCCCTCCACATCCACCTTTATATATGTATCGGTTTCTTTCAGATTCTTTTTATAAAGTTCCAGTCCCATTAAATTGATGAGTTGCCCCAAGATACTGCCGGTGCTATTCAGTTCGTTGGCGGGTTTCAAGTCATTTTGAACATCCACTCCTATAATAATGTCCGCCCCCATGGCACGCGCTACATTTACAGGGTAGTTGTTTACCACACCTCCATCCACTAGAACCATACTGTCCAGCCGGACTGGAGTGAATACTCCCGGTATGGCCATACTAGCCCTCATGGCCGTAGCCAGTACACCCTTATGAAAATTTACCTCGTTGCCATTTACAATATTCTCGGAAACACAGGCGAAGGGAATAGGCAACTTGTTGAAATCGATGGAATCATGATATCCTACGGTCAGCTCACTGAACAGGTTTGCCAGGTTCTGTCCCTTTATCAATCCTCCTATGGCTTGTGTTTTGGCATCTTTTCCGAATGGAAGAGAGAATACATACTTTTCAGCGGCCTCCCGTTCCGCCATATTTTGTTCACTGCGTGGTATTTTGTCACTCAGCAGAAAAGTCCAGTCTTGCCGGCGAACCATGCTGTCTAATTGTTCGGGAGTATAACCGATGGAATAAAGTCCGCCTATAATGGAGCCCATACTGGTCCCTACCACGTAATCTATAGGGATACCCGCTTCTTCTATAACTTTCAAAGCACCTATATGTGCCATTCCTTTGGCTCCTCCGCCGCTGAGAACAACGCCCACTTTTTTTCGGGGCCCAGGTTGGGCCGTTGTGTGAACGGAGATACAAAGTAACCCTGCTGCTATTAACAAGGTAGAGAATTTCATCTTTTTCATCTTACTATAAATCTAGTCTAAGTTAAAAAACAAAAACAGTGCAAAGATGGTCTAATCTTTCAGCTTTCACAAGTGCTGATTGTCATAGATATTGGTCTATTTTGCTGCTGAGGTTTCAAAGATAGGGAATTGTACCGGAAAAAAGAATTTTGTATATCGCTTTTTTGTCGTACCTTTGTCTGTGTAACGAAAAAAGTATGGATAATTTTGCAGCAATAGACTTCGAGACGGCAAATAATGAACGTACCAGCATATGTAGTGTGGGTGTGGTTATTGTGAGAAATGGTGAGATAGCCGACCGGTTCTACAGCCTCGTTCATCCCGAACCGGATTACTATTTGTATTGGAACACCCGTATTCATGGATTGACACAGGAAGATACTGCCCATGCTCCTGTTTTTTCAGAAGTATGGAAACAGGTTGCCCCTAAAATAGAGGGGCTTCCGCTAGTTGCGCATAACAAAGCCTTTGATGAGAGATGTTTGAAAGCTGTGTTCCGTACTTATTGTATGGATTATCCTGATTATGACTTTTATTGTACCTATCAGGCTTCCCGGAAGCTGAAAGGGTTGAGAAACCACCAGTTACATACGGTGGCCGGTTTTTTTGGTTTTGAATTGGAGAATCACCATCATGCGCTGGCTGATGCTGAGGCGTGTGCATGGATTGCCAGACAGATTCTGTGAGTTATAATTAAAGATTTATGATTTCTGAAACCCATGATACAAGAAGATACTTATAAAACCATTACAGACATTGCCGAAGGCATATATACGGAGAAACGGAGTAAATTTATAGCTATTGCCATTCCGGTACGTACCATAGAGGAAATAAAGCAGCATCTTGACACGTATCAGAAGAAATATTACGATGCCCGTCATGTGTGTTACGCTTATATGCTGGGGCATGAAAGGAAGGATTTCAGAGCAAATGATAACGGAGAGCCTTCGGGTACTGCAGGAAAGCCTATTTTGGGGCAAATAAATTCCAATGAGCTGACGGATATCCTTATTATAGTGGTCCGTTACTTTGGAGGTATAAAATTGGGAACCAGCGGACTGATTGTCGCTTACAAGGCCGCCGCTGCCGAAGCAATAGCTGCTGCTGATATAGTGGAAAGAACAGTGGATGAAGAAATCACCGTATCCTTTGAATATCCTTTTATGAATGATATCATGCGCATTGTGAAAGAGGACGAGCCTGCCATCTTGGAGCAATCGTATGATATGGATTGCCTGATGAGGCTCCGGATACGTAAATCCATGATGGGAAAACTCCGTGCACGTCTGGAGAAGGTGGAAACTGCCCGTATTATTGAATAACTCTGTCGGTACGTCGATATTTCTTTTGGTCATATTCACTGCGTTCACAGCAGATGAGAAGCATACGGAATGTGGCTGTAAAATGTATTCCCCATATCAAATGAAACATATTTGTAATATGAATGAAATGTTACAGATATACCGAACCTATATCTTTGCAGCCGTAAACAAAGAAAGTCACATTAATAAAAATGAGAAATACACTTGTAGCGTCTGCTTTTACAATGCTGAGTATTGCAACTGCTTCCGCACAGCTGACTATTCCTAAAGAATATCTGCCGGAAGTACATGGAACGATCCGCGGTAAATATGAACTTCAAACCACTAACGGAATGCAACGGTTCCAGGTACGTAACGCCCGTGTCAGTCTGGACGGGAAGGTTCTTCCGGTAATTGCTTATAAGGCTGAAATAGACTTGTCCGATGAGGGAAGCATCAAGATGCTGGATGCATATGCCCGCTTTGTTCCCAATGATACATGGAATGTCACACTAGGACAGATGCGTGTGCCTTTCACCATAGACGCTCATCGATCTCCCCACCAACAATATTTTGCCAATCGTTCGTTCATAGCCAAACAGGTGGGGAATGTGCGTGATGTGGGTGCTACCGGAGCTTTCTCTTTAAAGGAGGGACTGCCGTTGAAACTGGAAGGCGGACTGTTCAACGGCTCCGGACTCACCAATCAGAAAGAGTGGCACAACACGTTGAATTATTCTGTTAAGCTTCAATTGATGCCGTGGAAAAATTATAACTTGACTTTGAGTACCCAGAAAATACATCCCGATAAAATCAGCATCTATATGTATGATATCGGTACTTACTACGAGTTTGATAATTGGCATATAGAAGCCGAATACCTTTATAAAACTTATGCGAAAAACTCATTTGATGATGTACATGCTTTCAACGCCTTTGTCAATTACGATTTGTTTATCAAGAAAGGCCTGTTCCGGAAAATTTCATTTCTAGGACGTTATGACAGTATGGGAGATCATAGTAACGGTAATGCGGATGAGGATGGTAAACTTTACATTACCGATTATTCCCGCCAGCGTGTGACTGGAGGTGTGACGTTAAGCTTTGGAAAGGCTTTTCAAGCGGATTTGCGTCTTAATTACGAGAAATATTTCTATGATAAACTATCTTTGGCAAAAGAGTCCGAACAAGACAAGTTTGTGATGGAATTAATGGTACGGTTCTGAAAAAAGTAGGGCAAGTAGGGGACCCTACTTTTCCCGGAACTCACCGATATATCCGTGCTATCTTATCGGGAGACAAGCCTACCCCCATCTCTCTTTCATCATATCTTCCAGTTTCAGCAGCTCATCCCTGTATTGTGCAGCTTCTATAAATTCCAGCTTCTTGGCAGCTTCCTGCATCAGTTTCCGGGTACGTTCTATCGTTTTCTCCATCTGTGGCTTGGTCATATACTGAACAATCGGGTCGGCAGCCGTTGTATCGGAAGATGGCTCGATGTATGCCTTGGGGCCTTGAGTGGTTCCGGCAACTTCGTTGCTGTTGTTGCCCAACAAGGCAGCATTCCGCGCACGCTGTATCTGTTTGGGGGTGATTCCATGCTCTTCGTTATATGCCAGCTGTTTTTCACGACGGCGGTTGGTTTCGTCTATCGTTTTTTTCATGCTGTCCGTCATGCGGTCTGCATACATGATTACTTTTCCATTGATATTGCGGGCGGCGCGTCCTGCTGTCTGGGTCAGCGAACGGTGGGAGCGGAGGAACCCTTCTTTGTCTGCATCCAGAATGGCGACCAAAGACACTTCGGGCAAGTCCAGACCTTCACGAAGCAAATTCACACCCACCAGTACATCATAAACGCCCTGACGTAATTCATCCATAATCTTGACGCGTTCCAAAGTGTCCACATCGCTGTGGATGTAGTTGCAGCGGATGTCATTGCGCAGCAGATATTCGGTCAATTCTTCTGCCATGCGTTTGGTAAGCGTGGTCACCAGTACACGTTCTTCTTTCTCGATGCGTTGCTGTATCTCTTCCATCAGGTCGTCAATCTGATTCAGACTGGGGCGTACTTCAATTACCGGGTCCAGCAATCCGGTAGGACGGATAACCTGTTCAACGATAATGCCTTCACTTTCCACCAATTCATAATCGGCAGGTGTGGCACTGACATAAATCACTTGTTTGGCCAGTTCCTTGAACTCTTCAAATTTTAGAGGACGGTTGTCAAAAGCCGACTCCATCCGGAAACCATATTCCACCAAATTGGTTTTTCTGGCCCGGTCACCACCATACATGGCACGTATTTGCGGTACGCTGACATGGCTTTCGTCTATTACAATCAGGAAATCATCCGGAAAGAAATCGAGCAAACAATAGGGGCGGGTACCGGCAGCACGCCCGTCAAAGTAGCGAGAATAATTCTCAATGCCGGAGCAATGTCCCAATTCGCGTATCATTTCCATATCATAGGTCACCCGTTCCTGCAAGCGTTTGGCCTCGAATGGGCGGCCTTCGTTTTCAAACCATTGCACCTGCTTGTGAAGGTCATCCTCTATTTCGTGTATGGCACGCAACGTGGCTTCCTTGGTGGTCATGAAGAGGTTGGCGGGATAAATCTTGTAGGCATCGAACTTGGCGACGGTAACGCCGCTCATAGGGTCCACTTCCTCAATACTGTCTACCTCGTCTCCCCAAAAGGTGACGCGCAGCAAGTTGTCGGCGTAAGCCAGATAAATGTCCACCGTATCGCCTTTCACGCGGAAATTGCCGCGGTTCAGGTCAATGTCGTTGCGTACATAAAGACTGTCCACCAAGCGTCGCAGGAAGACATTGCGACTGAAATTCTTGCCTTGCTGTACTTCGATGACGTTGTTGTAGAAGTCTGCCGGATTCCCCATGCCGTATATGCACGAAACGGAGGATACCACCACTACATCTTTCCTGCCCGAAAGCAGGGCAGAGGTGGCGGCAAGGCGCAACTTGTCTATCTCGTCGTTGATGGCGAGGTCTTTTTCTATATAGGTGTCCGATGATGGCAGGTAGGCTTCGGGCTGATAGTAGTCGTAGTAGGACACATAGTATTCTACGGCATTGTTCGGGAAGAATCCCTTGAACTCGCTGTATAACTGGGCAGCCAGCGTCTTGTTGTGGCTCAATATCAGCGTTGGCTTGTTGATGTTGGCAATGACGTTGGCTATGGTGAATGTCTTTCCGGACCCGGTGACACCAAGCAGTGTCTGTGCGGGAAGTCCCTCGCGCACGCCCTCGGTCAGCTGTGCGATGGCCTCCGGCTGGTCACCGGTGGGCTGGTAAGCGGATGTCAGTTCGAATTTGTTCATTTTCTCTTCTTAGGAGCGGCAATATTCGGTAAAATCTTTGAGATAAACAAAATTTTTTTGTTTACTTTGCAGCTATATTGATAACAACCATTAATAATTGTAATACAACGAAGAACATGATTTGGAATGAAAGCATCGAATGCATGGATCGCGAAAGCCTTCGTAAAATCCAGAGCATTCGTCTCAAAAAGACTGTGGAGCGTGT
>OHMA01001240.1_pt1 | contig 11174 bp, 11 predicted proteins | sample 1569171 | NCBI WGS metagenome assembly OHMA01 (sample SAMEA3879580, study PRJEB24766) | human gut metagenome | biome: human-associated habitat; feature: feces | place: USA | collected 1985/1987
TAAAAAGCTAATTTTAGATGTTCCCATATACTTTCATTTATTGGTGTAAAAATTCCTACAATCTTTATATTGCCACTAAAACCATATAAAAAGTGACTTAATGATGAAATAAGAACTATAGCAATAACGCCATACAACATATATTTTTTTATTAAGCATGATTTATTAAACATATACTCTCCTTAAAGTTAATTTTTTAATATTATATGAAAATCTATATCTAAAAGTATATCTATTTATAAATTCTTTATAAGTAAATGATATAATATAATTAATCTGAAATTATGGAGTGATTATATGTTAGAACTATTAAAAAGTAGAAGAAGCATAAGAAAATATAAAGATACACCTATTGAAAAAGACAAAATAGATAAAATAATAAAATCGGCACTTCTTGCACCATCTTCTATGAACAAAAAGCCGGTAGAATTAATAGTAGTAAATGAAAAGTCTACTTTAGAAAAACTTGAAAAGTGTAAAAACAGGGGCACACTTGCTTTGAAAACTTCACCTGTTGCTATAGTTGTAATTGGTGACTCTTTAACAAGTGATGTTTGGATAGAAGATGCTTCTATTGCTTCAACCTTAATTCAACTTGAAGCTGAAAGTCTAGGCCTAGGATCTTGTTGGATACAAATGAGAAGTCGACAAGGTGAAAATGATGATTCTGAAAAAGAAGTAAGAAATGTATTAAACATACCAGATAATTATGGTGTACTAAGCATAATTGCTTTAGGGTATAAGGATGAAGAAAAAATACCTTATGATGAAAACTCATTTAACTTTAATAAAATTCATTACAACAAATTCTAATTTAAAAGGTGATGCAGCTTACTGCTGTATCACCTTTACTCCATTATTTTCATATTCTATTGTGCATTTACCACCATTTTTTAATTTTCCAAAAAGAATTTCATCTACAAGTAGAGATTTAATTTCTTTATCTATAACTCTTATTATCTCTCTTGCACCATATTCTTCACTAATTCCTTTATTCTCAAGAAAATCTATACAAGAATTAACTTATCTTTTAATAAATTAAGTTGCTTTACTACAATCTTTCTACTCATTTCTTTATTTATAGGATTAAATACTACCACCTTACTTAATCTATTTCTAAACTCTGGAGTAAAAATTTTCTTAACCTCTTCAGTTATTCCTTCCCTAGTGACCTCTCTATCTCCAAACCCAATTAAACTTTTACCAACCTTACTTGCTCCTGCATTTGAAGTCATTATAAGAATTACATTTCTAAAGTCCGTTTTTCTCCCCTGGTTATCTGTTAATGTAGCATAATCCATAACTTGAAGAAGAATATTAAATATATCACTATGGGCTTTTTCTATTTCATCTAGTAATAGCACACAATGAGGATTCTTTTTTACACTATCTGTTAATAGTCCTCCCTCTTCATATCCTACATACCCAGCAGGTGCTCCTATTAACTTAGCAACAGTATGTTTTTCTACATACTCACTCATATCAAATCTTATAAGTTCTATGTTTAAAATATTAGCTAGAGTTTTTGCAATTTCAGTTTTACCAACACCTGTTGGTCCTACAAATAATAAGCTAGCAACAGGTTTATTGTCATCATTAAGTCCTGCCCTTGATAGCTTTATTGCCTTAACTACTTCTTTTATTCCTTCTTCTTGACCAAATACCTGGGACTCTAGTTCATCTTCTAGCTTTCCTAACTTTTCAACTTCATCTATTTCTACTGTTTGTTTTGGTATATTACAAATCTTAGATAAAACCTCTTCTATTAGATTATTATCAACAGTTTGAACCTTCTTTTTTAATGGATGCATTACTCTATAAGCACCTGCTTCATCAATTAAGTCAATTGCTTTATCAGGTAAATATCTTTCATTTATATATTTATGGCTTAATTCTACCGCATGTTCTAAGGTTCCTTTAGAATATTTTACTCCGTGATAATCTTCATAATAACCTTTTAACCCGCTTAATATCTTTATAGTTTCTTCCACTGAAGGCTCCTTTATATCTATATTTTGAAACCTTCTAAGTAAACTTTTATTCTTAGAAAAATGCTTATTAAACTCATCATAAGTTGTTGCCCCAATTACTCTTATCTTACCTTCTGTTAAGTATGGCTTCAACATATTAGATACATCAAAAGTTCCTCCGTTAATTGCTCCTGCCCCAACAATATTATGAATTTCATCTATATAAAGAATGGGATTAGAATACTCTGCTACTCCATCCATAACCATTTTAAAACGCTTCTCAAAATCTCCTCTATATTGAGTTCCAGCTAAAAGCCCACCTAAATCTATTGAAAATATTTTAGAATCACTTAATTTCTCTGGAACCTTTCCTTCATTAATAAGTCTTGCAAGCCCAAAGGTAATGGCAGTCTTCCCTACCCCTGCCTCACCTATGTGTATAGGATTATTCTTATATTTTCTGCATAAAATTTGCATAGTTCTTTCAAGTTCTAACTCTCTACCTATAAGAGGTGAATAACCCTCTACTACATCATTTAAGCAGGTTACATAAGCTTTCCATCCTTCATCCTTTATTTCTTTTTTCTCCCCCTCTTCAGCTATAACCTCTTTATTTACTCTTTCTTCCCCCTGCAAATCACATAACTCATATAAAAGGTCAGTCCATTCAACTTGAGACAACAGATAATAAGCAGCGTAGCTCTCTTCTAAATTTATAATACCATCTAAAAGATGTGATAACTCAACTTGATTTCTATCACTAGCTTGTGCTCTAGATGATGAATATAAAATCACTTCATTGAAAGAGTGGCTTCCTTGAGGCTCATGTCCTTCAATAATATTTATATTTTCATTAATATATCCTTGTAAGTCCTCACGTAATTTAATAGTATCTCCACCAACATTTTTGAAAGCCTTACTAAAATCCTCATTAAATGTTGTCATATATAATAAATGTTCTGGAGTTATATATTCATGATTATTTTCTTTGGCATAATTTATAGCTTTAACAACTATTTCTTCTACTACTGCAGATAGTCTCATTTTCTTTCCTCCTATGCAACTTCCATAGTAACCTTAAATGGAAATCCCTCTTGTCTTGCTAATAATGTAGTTTCTTCTACCTTACTTCTTGCTATATCATAAGAATAAGTACCTACCATAGCACTTCCACCCTTATGTACTTTCATCATTAAATCATTAGCTTCCTTTATATCTTTATTAAATACAGTTTTTAGCACTTCTACTACAAACTCCATGGTTGTAAAATCATCATTATGCATAATAACCTTATATCTTTTAGGTTCTTTAACCTTAACTCTTGTCTTCTCAGTTATTGATGTACTAGTTGCCATAGTTATCCTCCTACATCTAATCTATATTTTATTATAATAGTAAAGTTACTATAAAAGTAATTTATTTTCAATTATATTTATGCATTCTATGGTAACATAATCTAAAAAAGACTTGGCCATATGCCAAGTCTTCTTGATTTACTTTATCTTTATAGTACCTATAGAATTACTCTCTCTACTTTTCAGCTAGTATTCCAGCGCCAACTAATCCTGCATCATCACCCATATTAGCTAATTTAATATTCACTTCTATTCCTTCAAAAACTCTTTTCTTTACTTCAACTTTAATATCTTCTATAAAATCAGGGTTATTAATAATAACTGATCCACCTAATACTATAACTTCAGGATCTACTGTAACTATTATATTTGCTATAGCCTTTGACACATTAATTACCCAATCTCTTATAATATCACTTAAGACACTATTATCTTCTTTTGCTCCCTCAAATACTTCTTTGGCAGTTAATTTATTTCCTAATTTAGAACTAGCAATTCTTGCAATATTGCTTCCACTGCATTGCCCTTCAAGACCGCCAAGATTCATATTTGAATGTTTATAATTATCTTCATTTATAATCATATTTCCTATTTCTGCTGCGATACTATTAAATCCAGATACAATCTCTCCTTTATATATAAAGCCTCCACCAACTCCTGTTGATAAAGTTACATAATATACACTTTCACAGCCTTTTCCTGCACCAATTATAGCTTCACTAAGTGCTGCTACATTAGCATCATTATTAACTTTAACTGGTAAATTTAATTCTTTTTCAAAGTATTCTTTTACATTAAAACATTCCCAAGTTCTTAAATTGGGTGCTACTAAAATCTTTCCTTTTTTTATATCTAAAGGCCCTGGACAACCTACCCCTACAGCAACTATACTCTTATAATTCCATACCTCTTTAATTCTAGTTACTATTTTATTTAAATTATACTCTGGCCCTTTTGGCACCTCATTTCCAACTTTAAATTTATCTATCAACGTAAAGTCTTCATCAAATAAAGCTGCTCTTAGGTTTGTTCCACCTATATCTATTCCAATATAATATTTCATCTCTTTATTACCTCTATACATAGCTCTTTAACAAAGTTAACTCTCCTTGTATTGTGTACTTTCCTAATTTAGCAGGTATTAGAATACTATCTCCCTTTAGTATATCCATCTTTGTCCCATCTTCTGAAATAATAGTTCCCTTCCCATCAACACAAGTAAATATAAAGAATTTATTTATATCACTATTTTCTGATACTTCACTACTAACAACATATTTTTCTATAGTAAAATATTCACTAGCGCATAATATTCCTTTCTCATAACCACAAAAACTAACAAGCTTTTTTCCACTAGCATTTATAGGCTTTAAATTAAAATCAATTACATCCATTGACTTTTCCACATGAATTTCTCTTGGTCTTCCATAATCATAAATTCTATATGTTATATCACTACTTTGTTGTATCTCCGCTATAATAACACCTTCGCAAATAGCATGTACTAATCCACTATTTATAAGAAAACAATCCCCTTTTTTCACTTCAATTTTATTTAAATATTCTTCTGTCTTACCTTCTCTTATAGCCTTTTCAAAAATCGCCTTATCACAATTCTTTGTTCCAACTATTAAAGAAGCTCCTGGCTTTGCATCTACCACATACCATGCTTCAGTTTTTCCTAAAGAATTTTCTACCCTCTTTGCATATTCATCACTTGGATGAACCTGTACAGATAATTTTTCTTTTGAATTAATTAACTTTACCAATAAAGGAAACTCTTTATTTTCAAAACTTTCTCCTAACAATTCTGTTCCATACTCTTTAATTAATTCTTCAAAAGTCTTTCCTTTTAAATATCCATTAGAAACTATACTCATTCCGTTATGATGACATGCTATATCCCAGCTTTCACCTATATCTCCATGTGGTAAATTTTCTCTAAAACTTTCAAAATCTCTTCCTCCCCAAATCTTTTCATAATATAAATTTTCAAATTTTATCGGATACATAACTATATATTCCTACCTTTCATTTAACAAGTTATATAATGCGCCTATCATATTAGCATCATTTCCATGTATACACTTCTTAACAATAGGCTTTATTTTACCATCAGTATTATTACACATAATTTCATCTAACTTTTCATTAATACTTTCAATATACCCTTCTCTTTCACTTATAGCTCCACCTAAAACTATAACCTCAGGATCATAAGTATATTGAATATTGTATATTCCAATAGCCATATATCTAAAATACTTATTAACCTCTTCAACAGCTATGATATCTCCTTCATCATATAATTGAAATGCTTTAAGCCCATCAATATCTTTTTCTTCTAAACCTTTTCTTTGAGAAATAGCTCTAGCTAAAGCAGATGTTGATCCAACTCTACTCCATGTTAAGTATTTTTCTTCACCATCTTTATCATAATCTACAATACAATAACCAAACTCTCCGCCATGCTTATGTATTCCAGTATGAACTTTTTTATCTTTTACTATTGCCCCTCCAATTCCAGAGCCACAAACAACAAAAGCACAATCATTTTCTTCTTTAGCTGCTCCAAGCCAACACTCACCTAATGCTGCACAATTAGCATCATTTTCTATGGCAACATCTAATCCTGTTTTTTCTTTTAATATTTCTTTAAAGTTTGGTCCATGAATATAAGGAATTGCACTTGCACCACCTACAATTCCAGTTATAGAATCAACAGCACCTGGTGAACTTATAGCTATTCCTTTTAAATTAAAATTGTCTTTATTAATATTAACTATTTTAGATAGTTCTTCAAAAAATTGATCTACACTGTCAACAACCTTTATCTTATCCTTCGTTAATATATCTCCCATTTTACTCATTATGGACCACTTTACTGATGAACCTCCAATGTCAAAAACAATATAATTACTCATATATTTCCCTCCAAAAATTAATCGTTATATAACTGTAATATTCTAGGTTTTATTATATCTGTTATTTTTTCATATCCTTTTTCTGTAAGATGTAATCCATCTGTAGTATAAATCTCTTTGATATTCCCACTAATTTTATCTAATAATGTACTATATATATCTATAAACTCAACATTCTCATATCTATTACAAATATTTTGAATTTCTTTATTTACTATACTTATATTGAAATTAGTTCTTAAACATTTTCCCGCCTTAGGGCCTTGTTTGTTTTCATCACATGGTGTAGTAGAAGCAATCATTATCTTTACTTCTTTAAGATTTCCTCTAACTAATCTAATTAACTTTTCAATATTTAACGCTATTTCTCTAGGACTTCTCATATTAGTATTTCCTAAATCATTTGTTCCAACTGAAATATATACTAAGGATGGTTTGTATTTTATAACCGCCTCATCACAAATCCATAGCAATGTTTCTGATGTAAATCCCCCTATACCACAGTTATATTTATCATTTATTTCAGGAATGTATTTATTAATATCATATCCTTGAACAATAGAATCTCCATAAAAAACAACTCCATTTTCTTTGGAAATTCTATTATTAACTATAACCTCTTTCATCCTATCAACTTGAAATTCTCTTAACTGATACTGGTCATCATTAAAAATCATATTTTCCTTCATAAAGCTCTCCTTTCAACAATAGGGTGGCATAATTGCCACCCTTATTATTAAAATCCATTATTTTGTGATACTTCTTTTATCCATCTTCCAGATTTTTTAATAGTCTTTATCTGTGTAGGTAAATCTACAGCTATATATCCATATCTATTTTTATAAGCATTAGACCATGACCAACAATCAATTGGAGTCCATGAATGGAATCCAAAGCAGTTTGATCCTTCTACTATTCCCTTATGAAGATATTGTAGATGTTCCTCGAAGAATTCTATTCTATAATCATCCTCAATAATTCCTTCATTATTAATATATCTTTCTTCTCCTTCTACTCCCATACCATTTTCTGATATATACCAAGGAATATTGTTATAATTATCTCTTATATTTATAGCAATATCGTACATACATTGAGGATATATTTCCCACCCTCTATATGGATTCATTCTTCTTCCTGGCATCTCATAATTTTCGAAGTACTTACCTGGCATCCAACCATTTCTATTATCAAATTCTACTTCCCTAGCTTTAACTCTTCTTGGTTGATAATAATTAACTCCTAAGAAATCTATTGTATTATTCTTTATAATACTCATTTCTTCTTCAGTTGAATTCCATAATACATTATCTTTTTCTAATGTAGAAACTAATCCTTTAGGAAATTCTCCTTTAATAGCAGGATCTAAGAATGAATTATTAAAGAAATCATCTGCAAATTTTGCAGCTTCTAAATCTTTACTATCATTGCTTCTTGGATATGAAGGTGTTAAGTTAAGAATAATACCTATTTTGCCATCTTGCCCTTGTTTTCTATAGGCTTCAATTACCTTAGCTGATGCAAGATTAAGATTATATAATACTTGTACAGCTTTTTTACCATCAACTAACTTTGGATAATGGAATTGATATAAATATTCACCTTCTACTACAACTATAGGTTCATTAAATGTTGTCCAGTACTTAACTCTATCCCCGAATAATTTAAATGCTGTTTCTGCAAACCTAACAAATAAGTCTACAACATGTTTCGATTCCCATCCCCCATACTTATCATACAAATCTACCGGTATATCAAAGTGGTGTAGATTCATGACTGGAATCATATCATTTTTTATACACTCATCTATAACATCATTATAGAACCTTATAGCATCCTCATCTGCTTCTCCAGTCTCAAAATCCTTTATTAATCTTGTCCATTGAATTGACGTTCTAAAAGAGTTTAAACCTATTTCTTTTAGCATAGCTAAATCATCTTTATAACTATTATAAAAATTTGATGCTATGTTTGGTCCTACTCTATCAAAGAAAGCTTCTGGCTCTATATCATACCAATAATCAAATACACTATCATGTTTTTTGTTAAATCTCCCTTCTGATTGAGGGCCAGATGTTGCAGAGCCCCACCAGAAGTTTTCTGGGAATACATATTTTTTATTCATACTACTACTCACTTTCTTTAAAGTTAATTATTTAATTTATTTCTTCAGCTTTTAATTTTTCTTCATTTTTGATTGTAAATCTATCTAATGATTTTATAAATGGCATCCATGTAACAAATACTATGGCAAAGTTAACTATTTGCAATAATCCCCCTCTTAATGAGTTTGTTGCTAAAATTCCACTAAAGAACATTGGAACTGTCCAAGGTACAGCAACACCTGTTGTTTTTGGAACTAATCCTGTCTTCATTGCAAAATAAGACACCGCTACAACTAACATTGGTGCTATAACCCAAGGAATTAAAATTGTTGGATTCATTACTATTGGCAAACCAAATATTATTGGTTCATTAACATTAAAAACTCCTGATGGTGCAGCAAGTTTTGCCACTTCTCTCATTTGTCTACTCTTACAGAATATAAATATTCCAACTATTACTGCTAGGGTCATACCTGTACCACCCATTCCAACAGTAAATGTTTCAATAAATTGTTTTGTAATTACATTAGGAATATCTGTTCCAGCTACAAACGCCTCATAGTTTTCTAATGACAAAGTATTCCAAATTGGATCTAATACTGAATTTACAATTATTTGACCGTGTAATCCAAAGAACCATAATATTTGAATTGCAAATATTGCAACTAAAGTTGCTAGAAGTCCACTACCTAATGATATTAATGGCATTTGAATTATTTCATATATACAATCATGTATATTTCCCCATGGTGTATAAGTGAAAATAGTTCTTATAACTAAGAATAAACCGATTACAATACATCCAGGAATTAATGCAGCAAATGATTTTGCAACTGTTGGTGGCACTCCATCTGGCATCTTAATTGTCCAATTTCTTTTAATTGCCCAAACATAAACTCTTGTCGATATAAAGGATCCTATAATACCTACAAACATTCCTTTTGCCCCTAATCTAGCAATTGGAATTACATCATTAATTACTGTTCCATTATCCGCAGTAACAGTAAGTGGAGTTAATACTAAGAATGCTGCAACCGCTACACCTGCTGCAAATATTGCATCTACATCATAGCTTTTAGCTAAATAATATCCTATACCTATTACCACAAACAATGTAACTATACTCATAGTAGCCGAAGGTAATATACCAAAAATATTATTAATTGCTGCAACGCCATCTGCTCCTATAAGCTTGTCCAAATAAGGCAAATTCATAACTACTACTGCAAGTGAACCAACGATAGTTAATGGAAAACTTAGCATAAATGCATCACGTAATACAGACAATATTCTACTAGAAGCTAATTTTCCTGCAATGGGTAATAACTTTTCTTCAATTAAAGACGTAAATTTATTCATAATTATCATCTCTCCCAAAATATTTAGATAGTGATATCACCTTTTATGGAATCCATTACATTAAATATACAATACATCATATCCTTTGTCAATAAAAAGATATATCTTTTAATTAATAAGGTAATGTTATTTGCTAAAATAATAAAAAGAGACTTATCCAAAGTCTCTTTTTACCTTACTTTATACTAATGCTTTTAAATTCAAATTTATCACTTCTATGCCTAGATTTTGAATATTCAAATGCTTGACCAGTATCCAAATAGGCTGTCTGTTCTACTTCTAGAATAGGAAAGTTTTCATTTATCTCTAAATACTCTTGTTCTATTGCTGTTGGTAAAGATGCTCTTATTGTCCTATGAGCACTTTTTATCTTTAGATTTAATTTATTCTCTATATATTCATATATAGAGCCTTTAAGCGTATCAAATTTTACACCAGGTATAAGATCTATTGGCATATATGTATATTCCATTACATATGGGACTTTATCTGCATACCTTGCTCTTACTATATAATATACAAACTCATCTTCTGAAATTTTTAATTTTTCTGCTATTTCTCCCTCAGCATTAATCACTTTAAATTCTACAATTTTAGATATAATTGTCTTATCGCTAAAAGTCTTTGAAAATCCTTCAAACTGATATGATGTACTAATATGAGAAACCTCTTTATCATCAATGTCCTTTACGAAAGTTCCAGCTCCTCTTCTCTTCACTACTAATCCCCTCATCACCAATTTGTCCATAGCTTTTTTAATAGTAATCCTACTTACTCCATATTTCTCACACATTTCTTTTTCTAATGGTAATTGGTCATTAGGGCGATACTCTCCAGATTCTATCCTATTTTTTATATCCTCTGCTATTTCTTCATATTTTAGCATCTAAGTGCACCCCACTTTTTATGATTATAACTTTATTATATCAATTTATATTAATTTGTCATATCTTTTATTAATATAAAAAATAACCAATATAAGCTTTTCTAGGAGTACTCTATATTTCTATTCTTTTAGAAATAACTAATGAAATGATAACTCACTCTTCTCTTACACTAAAATTCTATTCTTAAATCAGCTTTTTTATCAATCACCTTATAAATTATAAACCCAATCATTCCACCAAGAGTATTCAAAATAATATCATCTATATCACAAGATCTAAAATTTCCAAAATACATAGATATATACTGAACCACCTCTATAGATAATGATACCAATGCACAAGTAATTACTGTTGATTTAAAACTTCTTAGTCTTTCAAAAAACATTGGTATGAATATTCCTAGAGGCAATAATAAAAGAATATTCCCAAGTATATTTTTAATCCAAAATCTAACCATATAACTCTCCATTTCTATTGGTACTTCATATATATCTTTTATAGTATTAAAAACCGGTACTATATTCATAGATGGTTTTCCTATATAACCACCTATCACTAAAGGAAAAAATGTTAC
>OHMA01001249.1_pt1 | contig 11106 bp, 10 predicted proteins | sample 1569171 | NCBI WGS metagenome assembly OHMA01 (sample SAMEA3879580, study PRJEB24766) | human gut metagenome | biome: human-associated habitat; feature: feces | place: USA | collected 1985/1987
TCTATACATATAAACTCCTATTTATTACAATTATGTTAAAACATTTTTACAAATACGTTAATATTATAATATAGGAGTTGTAATATTTCAAGGAAAATCTATAATTTAAGCACTAAATTCAACATTTTTTCACATTTTTCATATTGATATTTCAAAGAATAACTATCATCCTGCCGGATGTGTAAGACGGATATTGTCGGCAATAAGTGCTATAAACTCAGAATTAGTTGGTTTTCCCTTGCCATTACTTATTGTATAACCAAAAAGATTATTAAGCACATCAGGATTGCCTCTGTTCCATGCCACTTCAATAGCATGTCTTATTGCCCGCTCAACTCTGCTTGGTGTTGTTTCAAATTTTTTTGCTATAGTTGGATATAGAATCTTTGTTATACTGTTTATAATATCCGGATCATTAACGGCGAGTGTAATTGATTCTCTCAGATATTGATAACCCTTTATATGTGCAGGCACTCCTATTTCATGTATCATACCTGTTATCTCATTTTCAAGAACATATTTTTTATGATTAACTGTATCCTTAATCACGATATTCCTTTTATTATCTGCTGGTGCGTTATGTACCTTTCCGACATATTTAATACGGTTAATAAGCATTTCATTATCAAAAGGCTTCATAATATAATATGCTGCCCCCTTATCAAATGCATCCTCTGTGACATCCTCCATTCCAACTGCACTTATGACGATAAATGCAGGCGAGACACATGTCTTGTCATCTCTGATTCTTTGCATGACACTTATCCCATCCAGCTGTGGCATGATAATATCAAGAAGAACCACATCAGGAGAAGTATTTTTTATTATATTTATTGTTTCTTCTCCATTAGCAGCCGTTCCAACCACTTCCATGTCAGGCTCATCATTAATAACTTCTTTTATAACGTCTACCATTTTTTCGTTATCATCCGCTATAACTACCTTTAATGAATTCATATTTTCCCCTCACCTTGTACAATATTATTAATACATCTGTAAATGCTTTTTGCGATTAGTATTTATATGTTAATTCACAAATATCTCATCTACATTCGCAGTAATAATTATACTATTATAATAATTCCTTAGCAATTAAAACACATCGCAACTATCGACAAAATACGACAAAACTATTTACTATATTTAACCATTCAGTCTTTATATAAAATAAGTATTTCTGCAAATAATATTTATAAGACAAAAACCAGTTATGTGCAAAAGCAGTGCACAGAAATGAGGATTAGTATGTATAAGAGAAAACTTATTTTTAAATATATATTTATTTCATCAATATTTACAACACTTTTATTATGCGTTGTAACATATACCGGTTATATTAAGAAAAATTTTCCTGAAAATATATATATAACAGAACAAAGTAATACAACCTTTAATTTATCAGTACCTGTTACTGGTAGTGTCTATAACTCATCAGTCAATAGAGCTGGTAATGAATTAAGTGCTGATTTTAATCAGGAAGTTACATTTATATCAGGCGAACCCGCTAATTATAATATGGATTTAAAACTATTCGGATTAATATTTTTAAAAACTGTACATGTAAATGTGGTAAATGAACAACAGGTTTATCCTTGTGGCTTCCAGGCTGGATTATATCTAAAAAGTAATGGTATTTTAGTTGTTAAAACCGACTCAATAGATTCTGTATATTATGGAGCGGTTAATCCTTGCGCTGATATTCTGACAAAAGGCGATTATATATTATCCGTTAATAACGAGAAAATAAATTCCAAAAAAGATTTTTCAGATATTATCGCTTATTCTGAAGGAAACAGCCTCAACCTGGAAATAATGCGCAATGGTTATATATATAATGTATCTGTAACACCAGTTTTAGCTTCTGATAATATGTACAAGCTTGGATTATGGATAAAAGATGATGCTCAGGGAATCGGTACATTAACATATATTGACCAGTCATATCATTTTGGTGCATTAGGCCACGGAATAACAGATAACTCTACTGGAAAAGTTATGGATATCAGTGGCGGTAAAATATATAACACTCATATCATTTCAATAGTAAAAGGACAGGATGGAACACCTGGTGAGCTTCAGGGAATTATTGATTATAAAAACTCACAGCCTATAGGTACAATCAATAAAAACAGTGACTATGGCATATATGGAACAATCGATGCTTCAGTATGTCAAAGGCACAACCTTCAGCTTATGAATGTTGGATATCGTTATATGACCCACAAAGGCCGAGCCTATATAAGATTCTACCGTAATAATAAGTATGAAGACTATGACATAGAAATAACTTCTCTTGGAAACAGTAATTCTAAAAACATATCCTTTAAAGTAACTTCTGACAAGCTTATTGACATGACAAACGGAATAGTCCAGGGTATGTCAGGATGTCCTATAATACAGGATGGAAGACTTATCGGTGCTGTGACTCATGTTCTAATCGATGATTCAAAAAGCGGATATGGTATATATATTGAAAATATGTTAAATGTATCTGAATAATATTTCAGGTATTATCATAAGCTTCTACATCATCATATTATCTTTAAAAGCTTCTGAAGTCTTTTTTAATTCTCTTGCATTGGCAAGTACCGAAGCTGTAACCTCACTTCCTGATAACATACGCGCCAGCTCATATATGCTGTCTTCTTTATCAACTCTTGATATCTGACTATATGTTTTATTATCATGAACTGTTTTCTCTATAGTATAATGTGCATCTGCCATAGAAGCAATCTGTGGAAGATGTGTTATACATATTATCTGATGGTGTCTTGAAAGTCTTGCAAGCTGATTAGAAACCATCTGTGCTGTTCTTCCGCTTATTCCAGCATCTATCTCATCAAATATAAGTGTTTTGCTGTCATCACCCGCCATGACCGTTTTTATTGCAAGCATTATACGTGAAAGTTCGCCACCTGAGGCTATCTTTGACAGTGGACGTAAATCCTGTCCTGGATTCGTTGATATCATAAATCTGACCAAGTCATACCCATTAGAAGTAATATTATTGCTTTTTTCAAAATCTATTCTGAATCTCACATCAAGAAAATTAAGATTTTTTAAAGACTCTATGAATTCTGTTGTAAGTCTGTCTGCAGCCTTTTTTCTTGTAACACTTAACATTTCAGCTGTCTGCAGTGCTTTTTTATAAGCATTTTCATAAGCTTCCTGTCTTTTCTTTAAGATTTCATCATAATTATAATATTCATCCAGCTTTTTTTCTTTTTGTTCAAGCGATGCGAAAACATTCTCAATAGTGCCGCCATACTTATTCTTAAGCTCATTAACTGTATCAAGTCTGTACTGTATGTCGTTTAGTGCAGCATCATCATAATCACTATCATCAATATATGTGCTTATATCATGCGATACATCCATAATAAGGCTCTCAACATCCTGTAACATTTCTAATGGATTTTTAAGTGACTCATCATACTCTGCTGCATTAACAAGCGCCTTAACAGCCATTCCCAGCATATCACTGATATTATCTTCTCCTGAATTAAGCAGCATATCAGCACCAGATAATTCATTCATTATCTTCTGCCGGTTGTTAAGCTTCTTGAATTGGGCTTCAAGTTCTTCGTCCTCGCCTTTTTTTAATCCTGCAGCTGTTATTTCGTTGACCTCATACTCAAGAAATGATATTTCTCTTTGCCTTTCATCATTATCTTTGTCCATTTCGCTTAGTTCATTCTTACATTCTACATAGTGCTGGTAATCGTTCTTCATCATCTCCTTAAGAGTGGAGATATCATCTAGGCAATATTCATCAACAACATTAATATGTGCTGAATCATCCATAAGAATCTGATTATCATGCTGCCCATGCATATCTATAAGATATCTTGCCAGCTTCTGTGTCTGGGCTGCTGTAAAATTCTGACCATTCACCTTAATCTGTGAACGTGTTGGAGTTATTTTTCTTGATATAAGAAGTTCACCATCTTCTATATCAAGAACCCCAAGTTCTTTTATCTTATCTAATGTTTTTTTATCGCCTATATCAAACATCAGTTCGGCTAATCCGTATTCTGCACCAGTCCTTATAAAATCCGGTGAAGTTTTAGCACCAAGTGCTGCATTAATAGAACCAAGAATAATAGACTTTCCTGCGCCAGTCTCTCCTGATAATATGTTAAGTCCTTCCTCAAAATCAACATTTTCCTCTTCTATTAATGCAAGATTCTTAACATGTAAATTAGTAAGCATATTCCTCCAACCTGCCTCCATATTCTTAAGTGGCAGCAAACATAACGATACTTATATCTTTATAAGCTTCCTTAACTTGTTCATAACAATAGTTGTATCCTTGACTGTTCTTACGGCACACATGATGGTATCGTCACCAGCTATTGAACCAACAATCTCATCAAGCTTAAGTGCATCAAGTGCTGCACATACTGCCATGGCCATACCAGAAACTGTTCTTATAACAAGTATATTCTGCGCCATATCCATATCAATAAAACCTTCTTTTAATACACGTATGTACTTATCGTTGGTTACTGGATTGCCAGCTGTCAATGTAGTATACTTCTGGCTCACACCATCAACAGATACCTTTGTAAGATTCAACGCTCTTATATCTCTTGAAACAGTTGCCTGTGTAACATTATACCCAGCCTTGTTAAGCGCATCTGCAAGCTCTTCCTGCGTTCCTATATTGTTATTGTTAATTAATTCTAATATTTTCTTGTGTCTGTCTGTTCTCACAACAATTCTCCAATCTTACCACTTTGTGATAAGTATCAACTACATACAATCACATTTTATTTCTTATTCGTTCAAGAAAAGATATCCTGCTTGTCTTTATAAGTCTTGCAGTCTTATCTGAACGTGTTATTACCACTCTGTCTCCTGTGACAACATTACAATAGCTTTCTCCATCATAAGTAGCCACTCTTTCCTCTGATAATTTTTTATTATCATTAATCTGGATAACAATTTCATCATCCTGTCCAAAGATAATACTTCTTTGTGTAAGTGTATGCGCACATATCGGTGTAATCATAATAAGCCTTGCATTCGGCTGCACAATAGGTCCACCTGCTGATAAACTATAGGCTGTTGAACCTGTAGCAGTTGAAACAATAACTCCATCTGCAGCAAAAGAGTTAAGATACTCCCCATTAACATATATATCAAAATCAATAACCCTGAGAATACCTCTCCTGCTTAGTACAACATCATTCAGTGCAACATCCTCATATATAACCTTATCATCCCGGTAAATCTTACCATCAAGCATCATACGTGTATCAACTTCATATTTATCATCAATAAGGTTATTGAGTGTATCATATACATTATTCATATCTGTATCAGTAAGATATCCTAATGTTCCAATATTTACACCAAGCAGAGGTATATTTCTTTCATTAAGATCCCTTGCTGCCTGTATTAATGTTCCATCGCCACCAAGTACTATAATACAGTCAACGTTATCCGGCATAACTTCTGCATTCGTATAACAATATTTTGTTCCTTCAACCAAAGCGGACTCTTCATCATATATACCCTCTGCACCATGTTCTTTTAAATATGCAATAATGCTGTATGTATACTTTAGTTCTGCATCCTTTGACCGATTAGTAACTATATAAAATTTTCTCATCGACACCCCTATATTATAAAGCACTTAAAGTTAACTATAAATATATATTACAATGTTTCATGCGCTTTGTCTACTATATTTTTTATTTCAAAAGGAATACTTTCATATATTCCTTCTGTATGCTTCTGAAGATGTAAAAGATATTCAATATTACCTTCTGGTCCTTTTACTGGTGAAAATTCAAGATTGAGGACCTCGAATCCTATTGATATTGCATAATCAATAACCATCTTTATTACTTCTTCGTGAACTGACTTATCCCTTACAACACCATGTTTTCCAACCTTTTCTCTTCCAGCTTCAAACTGCGGTTTTATAAGGCACACTATCTGTCCATCATCTGTAAGCAGATTCTTAACCGGAAGCAGCACCTTAGTAAGAGAGATAAACGATACATCTATGCTTGAAAAGTCTATCTTATCAGCAACATCTTCTGGTGTAACATATCGTATATTAGTTTTTTCCATGCATACAACTCTCTCATCGTTACGCAGTTTCCATGCAAGCTGCCCATGTCCTACATCAACTGAATATACTTTAACTGCTCCATTCTGCAGCATACAGTCAGTAAACCCGCCTGTTGAAGAGCCTACATCCATACATATTTTTCCTTTGATTGTAACATCAAAATTTTCCATTGCTTTTTCAAGCTTTAGTCCACCACGGCTTACATATTTTAATGTAGTGCCTCTTACTTCTATATTAGCTGTATCTGCGAAGGTTGAGCCAGCCTTATCCTCTTTTTGTCCTTCTACGTATACGTTTCCGGACATAATAATAGCTTTAGCTTTTTCTCTTGATTCTGCAAGACCTCTGTTTACCAGTAAGACGTCCAATCTTTCCTTGCTCATACTTCTCTCCATTTCTGTGCAATTTGATTATGCTGTATTCTAACTTATCATTTTTTACTTTTCACTGTAATTCTGTATATATTTATCATTAATCCGCCTGATTATAGTTTCTTCATCAATACCTGTTTCATGTCTTAATATATCTACACTTCCATGTTCAATATAGTCATCAGGGAGTGATATACTAAGAACAGTATTTTCATATTCTGAATCACTTATATACTGACAGACTGTTCTACCAAATCCACCAGATGATACATTTTCCTCCAACGTAACTATAAGCCTGTGATTATGGCATACATAATCCAGCATATCCTTATCAACAGGCTTTACAAAACGTGCATTTACAAGGGTAACTGTATATCCCTGTTCTATAAGGCTTTTTCTTACATTATCAGCCGTTATAACCATGCTTCCAAGTGCAAGAAGTGCGATATCATACTTTACAGTATGCAGGATTTCTTTTAAACTTTCTCCCTGATACATGTCATTTCCAACATACATTATCTCAGAATGTCCATATACAACAGGTGCCTTGAACTCATGAAATAAAAGACAGGCACTTCCTCTTGGATATCTTATTGCAATAGGGCCATCAAAATCCTCTACTGCAAAATTAAGCATTTCTTTCAGCTCAATATCATTCTTAGGTGCGCATATCGTCATGTTAGGAATCGAAGAAAGAAAAGATATATCAAATATTCCCTGATGAGTTTCACCATCACTGCCTACCAGTCCTGCTCTGTCAATTGCAAACACAACATGAAGCTGTTGTATACATACATCATGAAGTATCTGGTCATATGCCCTTTGTAAAAATGATGAATAGACCGCAAATACTGGTTTTAACCCACCTGCTGCAAGTCCGGCTGCAAAAGTAACAGCATGTGCCTCTGCAATTCCAACATCAAAAAATCTGTCAGGAAACCATTTTGAAAACTTAGTAAGGCCAACACCATCAGGCATGGCTGCTGTTATGGCTGCAACCATACGATCCTTCTTTCCTATCTCACATATTGCTTCCGAAAAGACTTTTGAATATGTTGGCACATCCAGCTGGTTAATTTCACAGCCTGTCTTTACGTCAAAAGGACCTATACCATGAAACTTGCTTGGATTACGTTCTGCCGGTTTATATCCGCGCCCTTTCTGTGTAACTACATGGACAAGCACTGGTCCTTTTATTCTTTTAGCGACATTAAGTATCTTTATAAGCTTATCCATATCATGTCCATCTACCGGACCCAGATAATATATACCCATGCTTTCAAACATAGAATCATGTAATATAACCTGTTTCAGATTGGATTTTGTCTTTTTAATAGCCCCGACAATCTTATCACCCTTTGGTAATTTATATAGTACATTTCCTATATTTTCCTTAAGGTCATAATAAGAATCTGACGAACGTATTTCGCTGAGCATATTAGAAACGCCGCCAACATTCTTTGATATCGACATCGTATTATCGTTAAGTATTATAACAAAATTTCCTTTAACATGTGATGCATTATTTAATGCTTCATATGCCATGCCGCCTGTAAGTGCACCATCACCTATAACAGAGACAACACTATAATTGCCATGTTTTATATCTCTTGCCTCAGCCAGTCCTAATCCAGCTGAAATAGATGTTGAACTGTGACCAGTGTCAAATGCATCATAGTCACTTTCATTTCTTTTAGGAAAACCACTCATACCACCGAACTTTCTAAGCTCGTCAAACTGGTTCTTACGTCCTGTAAGTATCTTATGTGTATAAGACTGATGTCCAACATCCCATATAAGCTTATCCTGCGGCAGATTAAATACGACATGCAAGGCCATAGTAAGTTCAACAACCCCCAGATTAGATGCAAGATGCCCACCTGTTACACTTATCTTCTGTATAAGGAACTCTCTTATCTCAGCTGCGAGCTGATTATATTCAATTGGAGAAAGCTTTTTAATATCATTAGGCTTATTGATCTTCTCTAGTATCATAGATATCCTCTCACCATTTCTACTTATTTCTGTGTATAAGCATATTTATAAGTTCCTCAAGATACTCGTTATGTCCTATTGACTTTATTATACCCATCGCCTCTTTTGACATGTCATAAGTATCTTTTTCTGCTTTTTCTAATCCATATAATGTTACATAAGTCGTTTTATTATTCCGTTCATCACTTAAAACCGGCTTTCCTAACACTTCCTGTGTGCTTGTAACATCAAGGATGTCATCCTTGATCTGAAAAGCAAACCCGACATTATATCCAGCTTTACATAATAATCCCTGTGTTTTTTCATCACATCCGGCAAGAATCCCACCTGCCATAAATGCTGCTTCAATAAGTGCGCCTGTTTTTAACCTGAATATATAATCAAGCTGTTCTTTATCCATAGGCTTATCTGTAAGATATACATCAAGCGACTGGCCTCCAACCATTCCATCAACACCTGCCTTAGATGCTATAACCGCTGCTGCCTGTGAATATAGTGCCATCTTTTTTGCATTTTCTATATCAGCATAATCTGACGAAATATTCTTTATAGCGTTAAACATGGTTTCATATGCAAGATTTAAAAGACCATCTCCTGCAAGTATCCCGAAATCCTCACCATATTTTTTATGTGTTGTAAGCTTGCCTCTTCTGTAATCATCGTTATCCATAGCTGGAAGATCATCATGGACAAGCGAATATGTATGTATCATTTCAAGTGCTGCCATAAAAGGATATACACACTTTTCATCTGTTCCACCACATAATCTGTATGTTTCAAGCATTATCATCGGGCGGATTCTTTTACCACCTGCCTGTACACTATAATCCATGGCTGATTTAATATATTCTGCTCTGCCACTTATCTCTGGAAGATATGAATTAACAATCTTATCTATGCGTGCTGTTCTTTCTAAAAGTTCTTTCTTAAAATCAATCATTTTCTATCATCTCCGAATCGTTATCATCATTTAGAATAACCATTTCCTTTTCCACCTTATCAAGCATGGAATTACATTTTTTTACAAGCTCTATACCTTCCTTGTACTTCTTAAATGATTCATTCATAGTAAGTTCTCCACTTTCCATCTCACTAAGAATATTATCAAGCTTTTCAAATGTATCTTCAATTGATGGTGACTTAGCCATATTAATACCTCGCTATATTCATATATTAAAACTTTTTAACATCTTTCACCACAGTATTTATAATACCATCCTTTACATGTATAGATAGTACATCAGCTTGTTTAACCTCCGCTATTGAACTTATATGTTCTTCTTTATCATTTTCAACAAAAGCATATCCTTGTTCAAGCTTTTTTAATGGACTGACACCATCCAGTCTTGCTGATAAAAGCAAAAGCCTGTGCTTGGCTTTATTTAATGTGCCTTGCATACTAACATCCAGCTTCTCTCTCATATGAATAAGCTGCTGCTTTTTATTATTGAGTCTGACAAGTGGATTAAAAGCTTTAAGAGAAAGTAACATCCTTTCGGAACGATTCCTGTAATCTGTTATAGTTTTACCCATATCATACATAAGCCTGTCATTATAACCATCAATAACCACTTCAAGCTGTCTTATATCAAAAACCGCCTTAACAGCTGCAGCAGATGGTGTCGGAGCTCTGAAATCAGCCACAAAATCTGTTATTGTAAAGTCAATCTCATGTCCTACTGCTGATATGACGGGTGTTTTGCAATTAAAAACAGCTTCTATAACTTCAGGTTCATTAAAAGCCCATAAATCCTCTATTGAGCCACCGCCACGTCCGACTATAATACAGTCATATCCCATACTGTCAACATACTTAAGTCCTTTGGCTATGCTATACTTTGCATCTTTACCCTGAACAAGGACTGAATACAGGTATAATTCAACATACGGATTTCTTTCATAAGCATTCTTTATTATATCTTTAATAGCTGCTCCTGTTCTGGCTGTTACTATACCTATTCTTTTAGCATATTTAGGAATAGTTCTTTTATATTCAGGAGCAAAGTATCCCATATCCTCATAGTATTGTTTCAACTGTTCGTATTGCTTAAACAGTTCTCCCATACCACTTTGCGATACAGTCTTTGCATATAACTGGTATTCACCCCTATTTACATATACGTCTATTCTGCCATCAACAACTACCGACATGCCATCCTTCAGTCTGAAGTCAAGCTTATACGCATCAGAACCATACATAACAACTGATATAGTTGAATCTTCATTCTTTTCAAAAGTAAAATCTTCTAATTTATTTGCTTTAGGCAATATTTCTTTTAAATCATCTGCACTTAACTTTGCATTTTGAGCAATAACTTCTTTTGTAAATTCATTTGCAAAACCTAAGAATACTCCTGCAAAAGAGGTTATTAAACAAAGTATAATGCCTAATTTTAGATTTTCTTTCATGATATTTTCCCTCCCATAAATAAATAATTTAAAAATCTAAAATCCTTAGTACACTACTTTAAAAATACTAGTTAATTGTGATTTTAATAAATCAATATTTCATTAGCATTATTCTTTTTAGGCTATATTAAAAGGTAGTGTTTTAACTCTTAAAATATTACAAAAAATAAAAAAAACATAAGACTAGATTTGTTTAGCCTTATGTTTCTTAAAACTATAAATTTTTGCTTCTAATAAATATATCTT
>OHMA01001295.1_pt1 | contig 10749 bp, 10 predicted proteins | sample 1569171 | NCBI WGS metagenome assembly OHMA01 (sample SAMEA3879580, study PRJEB24766) | human gut metagenome | biome: human-associated habitat; feature: feces | place: USA | collected 1985/1987
CATAGTCCAATCATTATGTGCTTTCCTTGGAAAGCGGTGCAAAGATACGTTTTTCCTGCAATATAGTCCAAATATTTTCGCACTTTTTTTTGCAATAAAGTGCAAATGCTTAACTTTGCGTACAAACTAAAAGAAATAAATACATGAAAAAACTTCTAACTTGCCTTGCTTTAAGCCTTGTTGCAGCAAGCAGTTATGCAGCTACACCTTTATGGCTGCGTGACGTGCAAATTTCCCCCGACGGCACGGAAATTGCATTCTGTTATAAAGGAGATATCTATAAAGTACCCTCCAACGGAGGAACTGCCACCCAACTCACTACACAAGCCTCATACGAGTGCAGCCCCATCTGGTCACCGGATAGTAAACAGATTGCCTTCGCCAGTGACCGCAATGGCAATTTCGACCTGTTCGTCATGTCGGCCGATGGCGGAGCAGCCCGGCGTCTTACCACCCATTCGGCTTCCGAAATACCGTCAACCTTCACCACCGACGGCAACTATATCCTGTTCTCGGCCTCTATCCAAGACCCTGCCAACAGTGCCTTGTTCCCTACCTCGGCCATGACAGAACTATACAAAGTCCCGGTAACCGGCGGACGTACCGAACAGGTGCTGGGTACTCCCGCAGAAATGGTCTGCTTTGACAAATCAGGAAAAACATTTCTCTACCAAGACCGCAAAGGTTTTGAAGACGAATGGCGCAAACACCACACCTCGTCCATCACCCGTGACGTATGGTTATATGATTCGGAAAACGGCAAGCATACCAACCTGACCGCCCATGCAGGCGAAGACCGTAACCCTGTATTTGCGCCCGACGGGCAAACCGTTTATTTCCTGAGCGAACGAGACGGAGGTACATTCAACGTATATTCCTTTCCGATAAGTAGTCCTCAATCATTGAAAACGGTCACCCATTTCAAGACCCATCCGGTCCGCTTCCTGTCAATGGGCAGCAACGGCACTCTCTGTTATACGTATGATGGAGAAATATACACTCAAAAACAAGGAGATAAACCGCAGAAAGTCAAAATCGATATCATCCGTGATGACCAAAATACAATAGCGGATCTGAATTTCAGTAACGGAGCAACCTCAGCTACCGTATCACCGGACGGCAAACAAGTTGCTTTCATTGTACGAGGTGAAGTATTCGTCACTTCCGCCGATTATAATACCACCAAGCAAATCACACATACCCCTGCCCGTGAAGCAGGACTTACTTTCTCACCGGACAACCGTACTTTAGCGTACGCCAGTGAACGCAACGGAAACTGGGAACTTTACATGGCCAAGATTGCACGTAAGGAGGAAGCTAACTTCCCCAATGCGACTACCATTGAAGAAGAAGTACTCCTGCCTTCGGACAAGACAGAACGTACCTATCCGCAATTCTCACCGGACGGGAAGGAACTTGCCTTTATAGAAGACCGTAACCGGTTGATGGTGCTTAATCTGGAAACCAAAAAAGTACGTCAGGTCACTGACGGTTCCACCTGGTTCAGTACCGGCGGTGGCTTTGACTATTCATGGTCGCCGGACGGCAAATGGTTCACATTGGAATTTATCGGAAACCGGCATGATCCATATTCCGATATAGGTATGGTAAGTGCACAAGGAGGAAAAATTATCAATCTGACCAATAGCGGCTATACCAGTGGCTCCCCCCGCTGGGTACTGGATGGTAATGCCATTTTATTCATTACCGAGCGTTATGGTATGCGTGCCCATGCCTCATGGGGATCACTGAACGATGTGATGCTGGTATTTATGAACCAGGATGCATACGACAAATTCCGCCTGAGCAAAGAAGATTACGAATTGCAGGAAGAACTGGAAAAAGAACAAAAGAACACAACCGAAGCCAAGAAAAACGATAAAAAGAAAGGTGATAACAAAGAAAAATCCGAAGAGAAGAAAGAGGAAAAAGTAAAGGACATTGTGGTGGAACTGAACAACATAGAGGACCGCATCGTACGCCTTACTCCCAACTCTTCCGATTTGGGGAGCGCCATTATCACCAAAGACGGCGAGACCTTATATTACCTCTCTGCCTTTGAAGGCGGCTATGACCTGTGGAAAATGAATCTGCGCAAGAAAGATACCAAGTTGCTCCATAAAATGGATGCCGGATGGGCCAACATGGAAATGGACAAGGATGGAAAGAACTTGTTCTTGCTAGGCAGTAACACGATGCAGAAAATGGGTACTGATTCTGAAAGTTTGAAGCCCATCAGCTATCAAGCCCACGTGAAAATGGACCTCGCAGCCGAACGTGACTATATGTTCAACCATGTATACAAACAAGAACAGAAACGCTTCTACAACCTGAACATGCACGGAATAGACTGGGATGCCATGACCAAAGCCTATCGCAAGTTCCTGCCGCATATCGATAATAATTATGACTTTGCGGAGTTGTTGAGCGAATATCTGGGCGAACTGAACGTTTCACACACAGGAGGACGTCACCGTCCGCGCCTGAAAGGAGATGCCACCGCTACCTTAGGATTACTGTATGACTGGAATCATAACGGCAAAGGTCTGTTGATTTCTGAAGTAGTGGAAAAAGGCCCCTTCGACCACGCCCGTTCCAAAGTGAAGGCCGGAAATATCATTGAAAAGATCGACGGTCAGGAAATCACTCCCGAAAGCGATTACTCTATTCTGTTGAACGGTAAAGCCAGAAAGAAAACACTGGTTACGCTCTATAACCCGCAGACCAAAGAACGTTGGGAAGAAGTAGTTGTTCCTGTCAGCAATGGTGTAATGAGCGATCTGCTCTATGCACGCTGGGTAAAACAACGGGCAGCCGATGTAGACAAATGGTCGAACGGCCGTTTGGGATATGTGCACATTGAATCCATGGGAGATGACAGCTTCCGTTCCGTTTATTCGGATATTCTGGGCAAGTACAATAACCGTGAAGGTATCGTCATCGATACCCGTTTCAATGGCGGAGGACGTTTGCACGAGGATATTGAGATCCTGTTCAGCGGAAAGAAATACTTTACACAGGTAGTTCGCGGACGTGAAGCTTGCGATATGCCCAGCCGCCGTTGGAACAAGCCGAGTATCATGGTGCAGTGTGAAGCCAACTACAGTAACGCACACGGCACTCCGTGGGTATACAGCCATCAAAAAATAGGCAAACTGGTAGGTATGCCTGTACCGGGAACCATGACCAGCGTATCTTGGGAAACATTGCAGGATCCGACACTGGTATTCGGCATTCCTGTTATCGGCTATCGCTTGCCGGATGGAAGCTATCTGGAAAACTCACAACTGGAGCCGGATATCAAAGTGGCTAACTCACCGGAAACAGTAGTGAAAGGTGAAGATACCCAGTTGAAAGCTGCGGTAGACGAGTTGTTGAAAGAGATAGACGGGAAATAAGGAGAAAAAAGATACAAAAAACCGGAAGAAGAAAACCTATCATTTCTCCTTCCGGTTTTTATTTTTATCTATAAAAGAAATTCTCTTTTTTCTTATTTGGCAATCACCAAATAATAATTCTTCTTCCCGCGCTGAACCAGCAGGTATTTTCCGTCCAGCAGATCAGCAGTTGTAATTACCTGGTCAAAGGCATTTAATTTCTCCTTATTCAACGAAACACCACCGCCCTGTACAAGCTTACGCATTTCACCTTTTGAAGCGAAAACAGCGGCATTATCAACGAACAAGTCTACTGCCTTCACACCTTCGGCCAATGCATCTCGTGACACCTCAAACTGAGGAACACCTTCGAACACTGCCAGCAACGTGTCTTCATCCAGCTTTTTCAACGCTTCGGAAGTGGCGTTACCAAACAGGATGCCCGATGCCTCAACAGCAGCATTGTAATCTTCTTCCGAATGAACCATCACAGTTACTTCCTTAGCCAGACGCTTCTGCAATACACGCAAGTGCGGAGCTTCAGCATGTTCTGCTGTCAATGCTTCCACTTCTTCCTGACTCAGCGAAGTGAAAATCTTTATATAACGTGCGGCATCCTCGTCACTTACATTCAACCAGAACTGATAGAACTTGTAAGGAGAAGTATAACGGGGGTCCAACCAAATATTACCAGACTCAGTCTTACCGAACTTACCACCATCGGCCTTTGTAATCAACGGGCAAGTCAATGCAAACACTTCACCGCCATTGGTACGGCGAATCAGCTCGGCCCCGGTAGTGATATTACCCCATTGATCCGAACCACCCATCTGAAGTTTGCAGCCCTTTGTTTCATAAAGATGCAAGAAATCGTATCCCTGCAACAACTGGTAAGTAAATTCTGTAAATGACAAACCGTCACGCGCCTCACCGTTCAAACGTTTCTGTACAGAATCCTTAGCCATCATATAATTCACTGTAATGTGCTTCCCTACCTCACGGGCAAAGTCCAGGAAAGTAAAATCCTTCATCCAGTCATAGTTATTCACCAATTCGGCTTTGTTAGGAGCATCGCTCTCAAAGTCAAGGAACTTAGCCAGCTGTTTCTTGATGCAAGCCACATTATGACGCAATGTTTCCTCGGTCAGCAAATTGCGCTCCTGCGATTTGCCGGAAGGGTCACCGATCATACCGGTCGCGCCGCCCACCAATGCCAACGGCTTATGACCGCAACGCTGGAAATGACGTAGCATCATCACACCACACAAGTGGCCGATATGCAGAGAATCAGCCGTAGGGTCAATACCCAGATAAGCTGTCACTTGTTCTTTAGCCAATAACTCTTCGGTGCCCGGCATCATTGTGTGCACCATTCCACGCCATGTTAATTCTTCTACAAAATTCATCGAATGATTATCTATTTAAATGTTTGATTTATACTTTAAATGCCACAAAAGTACGACTCTTTATCTGAAGAAACAACTCTTATTGCCGAAAAAAGATTTTCCGTGCATTTTCATCTATCCTATCGCACAGAAAGGAAACTTCCACATTCTTCGTTTCCGCCATCCGTCCTATCACCATACGGATATCCTGCGTGCTCTCATCCGTTTCGGCCAATAAACATTCTAAAGGCACGTGCCGCAACACATCAGGCTGATATCTTTCTCCCAACGAAAAATAAATGTTTTCCTGCATCAGCCGGCAGGCAATATGCAGATTATTACGGAAACCATGTACCACCCAAGGCATCTGCGGACGATACTTCTTTTTCAGTTCAATCAGTTCATTAAACGCCTTCACACAATGAATAACCAACGGTTTTCCTACTGACTCGCTCAATAAAATTTGTCGGACAAACACCTCTTTTTGCAACAGAATATCTGCCGGCCCCAAACGGTCCAAACCCGCCTCTCCTATCGCCAGAACAGAGGGATGACAGACCGCCTTTTCCAACGTTGTCCAATCTTCCGGACCAGCTTCCAAAACTTTCCACGGATGAATGCCTACAGAATAATAACACCCTTCCACAGGTTCAAACCATGCAGGCTCTACATTGAAAATGCATTCTCCCGGTACAGCAGCATTGCGATGCGTATGAATATCCAGCAACATAAGGACAACAGATTTTACGGAACCGGATCATAGCCCGACCCGCCCCACGGATGGCAACGCAATATCCGGCGGACAGCCAGATACAATCCCTTGAAAGGACCATGTTTTTTAATGGCCTCGATGGCATATTCCGAACAGGTAGGTACAAAACGGCATGAAGGAGGAGTCATCGGAGAAATGTACCCCCGATAGAAATAAACGGGCAACAGCAACAGATAGGAAAGTATCTTTTTCATTCCAGCCTTTCCACTATATGAAACAGCAGCTTCTTCACTTTCTCCTCCACTTCGGCAGAAGAATGAATATGGTTATCCAGCCATATAAAGGCGATAATCAGTCTTTTGTTCCGGGAAGCCAGCGCATCCAGCAACAAATGCTTGTTCTTCCGATAAGCCTCACGTACCTGACGTTTCACCAAATTACGCTTTACCGCACGTTTGAACCGCTTCTTGGGCACGCTGATCAGAATGGAAGCTGCCGCCATATCTTCCTCCACAGGCTCTACCGACATATACACCACACGTAGCGGAAAAGCCGGAAAAGACTTGCTTCCACCTGAAAAAAGACGCTCAATCAATGTCTTACTATTCAGACGCTCTTTTTTACCGAGTGTATATTCTACCATAATCTTCTTTCTTTTATTAAAATAAAGAAACCGAGGGTTTCGAATCACAAAGTTACAACTTTATTGATACAAAACCCCCGGTTTTGGGATATAAACTAAAAATTAATCCTTATTGCGCTCGCGGATAAACATATCCAATGCCGCAGTCATGGACGGAGCCTCTACAGTAGGAGCTTCCAGATCCAACCGCAATCCGGCATCCTTTACCGCTTTAGCAGTAGCAGGACCAAAACATCCTATCGCAATTTCCTTTTGGTCGAACTCCGGAAAATTCTTCATCAAAGAATTGATTCCTGCAGGACTGAAAAACAACAGCATATCGTAATCGAACTCTTCTTCAGGAGTGAAATCATTACTTACCGTACGATACATCACTACCTCCGTATGCTGAATTTTATTTTTATCCAATAAAGTCTTGATCTCATCATTGTGTACATCAGACATCGGCACCAAATATTTTTCCGTGTTGTGCTTTACGATAGAAGGCACCAAATCTGCGAATTTACCGGTCGCGCCGAAGAATACTTTACGCTTGCGATACTGAACATATTTCTGAATGTACAAAGCAATGGTTTCGGACGTACAGAAATATTTCATTGTTTCGGGCACAGTAACACGCAATTCTGCACACAGATTGAAGAAATGGTCAATAGCGTGCCGCGATGTAAAAATCACAGCGGTATGATCAAGAATAGAGACTTTTTGCTGTCTGAACTCTTTGGCCGACAAGCTCTCAACTTTGATGAACGGGCGGAAATCAATTTTCACACCGTACTTCTCAGCAATATCATAGTATGGCGACTTTTCAGAAGTCGGCTTCGGCTGAGATACGAGGACTTTTTTTATTTTCAATGTACTAAAAATTTAAAACCAAAATGTTGTTCGCTAAGATAATCCCTTTCCACAGAACAAAATCAGGGAGTATTTCAAGGGCACAAAAGTACAGAATTAAATGGAAAGCGCCATGAAATTTGTTGAAAAAGTTACTAAAGCACTTATAAAACAGCAGAATTTTAGCAATTATTATAACAAAACCGATAAAATAAGGAGCAATTTGCGGTGACAGATCGAAATACACAATCAAAAGTACAATTGGAAAAAGTAAAAATCCGGCCCCGATTACAACATTAAAGTAAGATTCCAGCCAAATAATATTGCGTGTTTTGTTAAAGAAAATCCAATTTACAAAGCTATAAAGAATCCATTTGATGACAAAGAAAAAAACTACATAACCAATGTAAATACTTAGCAATAAACAATGAGGAACCGTACGAAAAAGGAGCAGGTCATGGTCCGAAAAATAATCGTACACACAAAAACCGGATAATATACAGGTTTGCAATATCAGCACCAATGTATAACGCACATCAGATGCAGTAGTATCATCAAACAAACTGGCACGCTCTTTAGACAAAGCAAAATTCTTAAATTGCTGTTCAAGATGTTTCTTGCCATGTGCCAGCACGTATGATACCAGGATAAAGCAAAGAAACAGCACGCAGGTCACCATCCAGTCCGAACGCAGCTGATAGGGCAACTCCATTCCTCTCATCCCGTCTTCCTTGGACATATGACACACGCTGTGTGTCAAAGCCGTATCAACACGGCTCTGCTCTTCCGTATAAAGTTGGAGAATATACGCTATTCCGGGATGGCAGGTTTCACTCATATCGCTGCAAATTTACGTATTTCTTTGCTCCAAACAGGCGTTGTATAAAGCAAATTTATTGCTTCTTCGGCTGTTGAAGCCACCTTCCAGATCGCAACATGCTCTTTACGCATAAAATTACCCTCCACCGCCCTTTGCAGCATTTCAAGCAAAGGATTATAAAACCCGTTGATATTCAAGATGATTATCGGATTTAGGTAAAGTCCCAGCTGCTTCCAGGTGATGATTTCAAGCAATTCCTCCAATGTGCCGCAACCTCCGGGCAATGCAATGACACCATCGGACAAATCGGCCATCATCCGTTTACGCTCGTGCATGGTTTCCGTCTCAATCAATCGGGTCAGCCCTGTATGGTGCCACCCCTGCTCCACCATAAAATGAGGGATTACCCCCGTCACCGTACCGCCTGCAGCCAATGCTGCATCGGAGGTAGCCGCCATCAGGCCGATACAGCCTGCCCCGTTAATCAGATTGATCTTCTTTTCAGCCAAAAGACGTCCTAATTCTTCCGCTACATCAAAATACACCTTTGCTATCTTTGTGCTGGAGGCACTATATACACATACATTCTTTATATCATTCATATAAATCCTTATGTTTTCGGGCGGATCCAATCCTCCCCTGCCAGCCAATGACGCTCATTGCCGCAGGAACGAATTGAATTCGCCCGTATACATCACCATATTCGAATCCGTTTCTTACAAACCGAACGCTTCCTTTATCTTATCCACATAATCCAGCTTCTCCCAAGTGAACAGTTCCACTTCCAGCGTCTTTGCTTCATGATACATGGATTCGTATGTCTTGGTCACCACTTTCGGCTCACGTCCCATGTGACCGTAAGAAGCTGTTTCCTCATAAATAGGATTACGCAGTTTCAAACGCTCTTCAATGGCTTTCGGACGCAGATCGAACAGTTCGTCTATTTTCTTAGCAATCTCTCCGTCGCTCAGTTTCACATTGCTGCGACCGTACGTATTTACGTAGATATTGATAGGACGGGCCACGCCAATGGCGTATGACACCTGCACCAGCATTTCATCGGCAACACCGGCAGCAACCATATTCTTTGCGATATGGCGTGCTGCATAAGCAGCACTGCGGTCTACCTTACTGGGGTCCTTTCCTGAGAACGCCCCACCACCGTGAGCACCTTTTCCACCGTATGTATCCACAATAATCTTACGGCCGGTCAAACCGGTATCTCCATGAGGACCGCCGATCACAAACTTACCTGTAGGGTTCACATGATAAACTATCCGGTCATTGAACAAAGCCAATACTTCTTCATTATGAATTCCGGCAATGACACGTGGCATCAGGATTTCAATCACATCCTGACGAATCTTGGCCAACATCTCTTCGTCAGCCTTCAACTGAGCTTCTTTGGAAGAATCAGCCGGGGTTACAAACTCGTCATGCTGGGTAGAAACCACAATCGTATCAATGCGTACCGGCTTGCCGTTATCATCGTATTCAATAGTAACCTGGCTCTTGGCGTCGGGACGAAGATAAGTCATCACCTTCCCTTCACGACGGATTTCGGCCAGTACCATCAACAGTTTATGTGCCAGGTCCAGTGACAGCGGCATATAGTTTTCCGTTTCATTGGTAGCATAACCAAACATCATTCCCTGGTCGCCCGCGCCCTGACGGTCAACGCCGAGGGCGATGTCGGGGGACTGCTTGTCTATAGTTGTAAGTATAGCGCAGGTGTGGCCGTCGAAGCCCTTTTCGGGGCTGTCATAGCCGATGTCGCAGATAACCCGGCGCGCTATCGAGGGGATGTCTATCTTCGCGCTCGTGGTTATCTCGCCCATTATCATGACCATGCCGGTCGTGCAGCAGCACTCGCAGGCAACTCTGCCGTTCTTGTCCTCGGCGAGGATAGCGTCGAGGACTGCGTCGGAGATCTGGTCGCAGATCTTATCGGGATGTCCGCCCGTTACGGATTCGGATGTGAAAAAGTAGTTTGCCATGTTTTTGTCCTCCTTCTGACAAATAAAAAAAGCGCTTGGCGAAACCGCTAAGCACTTCTGGGCGATACGGAATTTTTCCGCCGCCGGCCTTATCTTCCGGTCTGCACCGCAGGATTTAGCACCTTGAATAATCAGGTTGCCGGGCTTCACAGGGCCTGTTCCCTCAGCCGCTCTTAATAAGGAAATATTAAATTTCGACAGCTATTTTACTCTTTCGTATACACTTTGTCAATAGCCTAAAAAAACATTCGGCTTGAAATTTATTGTAAGTATTACTATCGGTTTGATTTTTGACGATATATGCGGTATAATATGAGCCTGTCATGAACTGACGAAACGCAGACTATACTTTATATATATAATATTGCCTGCGCCGCGAAAAATAAAATCAAAAAACACTTGCATTGTCCGGCACTTTGTGCTAAAATATCTAAGCATTTGTTATCCGTCACAGCTTCGATGACGGGGTTTAATGCCGAAGCGGCATGGCCGCACCACATTAAAGCGGGCGCTCCTCTTTCATCTAATTTGTTACGAACGTCTGAAAATCAACGGAGGAATATAAAATGGACGCACTCAAAGTTATTGCACAGGATTCGCTTAAGACAGGCGACGAGATCCCCCAGATCAAGATCGGCGACACCGTAAAGGTTTCCGTTAAGATCCGCGAGGGCGAGAGAGAAAGAATTCAGGCTTTTGAAGGAACCGTTATTGCCCGCAAGGGTTCGGGCGTTTCCGAGACCTTCACCGTTCGCAGAGTTTCCTACGGTGTCGGCGTCGAGAGAGTCTTCCCGGTACATTCACCCAACGTTGCTAAGGTTGAGCTCATCAGAAGCGGTAAGGTCCGCAGAAGCAAGCTCTATTACCTCAGAGACAGAGTCGGTAAGGCCGCAAGAGTTAAGAGCCAGGTCAAATAATTGTGCGAATGAGGGTGTAACATTTATTTGTTACACCTTTTTTCACTTTAAACGGGGTTTGCAGGGC
>OHMA01001299.1_pt1 | contig 10729 bp, 14 predicted proteins | sample 1569171 | NCBI WGS metagenome assembly OHMA01 (sample SAMEA3879580, study PRJEB24766) | human gut metagenome | biome: human-associated habitat; feature: feces | place: USA | collected 1985/1987
GAGGAGGTGAAATCATGGCAGTAAAGATCAGATTAAGAAGAATGGGACAGAAGAAAGCTCCTTTCTATAGAATCGTAGTTGCAGATTCCAGATTCCCAAGAGACGGAAGATGTATCGAAGAGATCGGAACTTATGATCCAACAAAAGATCCAAGCGAATATCATGTAAATGAAGAGTTAGCAAAGAAATGGTTAGCAAATGGTGCAAAACCAACCGATACAGTAGGCAGAATCTTTAAAGAAGCCGGAATCGAGAAATAATTGGTGAGGTGGATGTGATGAAAGAATTAGTAGAAGTAATTGCCAAGGCACTTGTTGATTGCCCGGACGAAGTTGTTGTAACTGAGACCGAGAATGAAAAAGCAATCGTATTAGAGCTGCGCGTTGCACAGTCTGATATGGGTAAGGTAATCGGCAAACAGGGACGTATTGCGAAAGCGATTCGTTCTGTTGTGAAGGCTGCTGCCTCAAAAGAAGAAAAAAAAGTGATTGTGGAGATTATGCAGTAATCTTCGCAGTAAACCGGCGTGATCATGAACATGGTGCAGCCGGTTTTTTTTCTATCAGAGAAGAATAGAGAGGGATAAAAATGAGAGATATTACAAAAAAATGCTCTATATTTTTATTGACATTACTGTTGATTGTACAGATACCGGTATTGACAAGTGCCAGTGAAATAGTGACAGACACAGGAAACTATACAGTATTTACCGAAGATAATGAGTCAGATGAGACAGCAGATATCGTAAAAGAATACTGTAAAGGTGCTTCCACGAAAATGAGTTTTAGGGGAAAACTGACACAGGTATACTGCCCAAAGAAAAGTACAACTTATATATATAGAGTAAAAAATATGCCATCGAACGGAAGAATTACAAAAGTGAGCAGTTCAAATGGAAAAGTGGCAAAGATTTCAATAGGTGACAATAATGTCCGGATCAAACCGTTAAAGGTGGGAAAATCAACGATTAAAGTGACGGTAAAAACAGGAAGGCTCCTGACAACTTTTACATCACAACTGACTGTTTATAAATGGAGTAATCCGGTTGCAAATTATAAAATAGGAAACAAACAAATAAAAAACCAGTTTAAAAATACCAATATTTATAATTATAAGCTTGGAAGCAAAAAAACATTAAAGTTTGATGTAAAGGCAAAAACAGGCTGGAAGATGACATCATTTACTTATTATGACAAGCTTGGAAAAAGTACATCTTATCTATCTTCTTCAAAGAAAATCAAACTGGAAAAGGGTGGTTCCGTGCAGATTAATTTTACAAATCAGAAAACAGGTCTGGTTGAGAATGTTGTAATCTGGATCAAATAACAGAATGAAAAATTTTATGAAAATAAGATTTTTCACACGCAGGAATGGAGATTTTATGGAGAATTTACTTCAGGTAGGTGTCATAACAACGACACACGGTGTGCGTGGGGAGGTCAAGGTATTTCCGACCACAGATGATGCGGCACGCTTTAAAAAATTAAAACAGGTAATCTTAGACACAGGAAAAGAACACCTTGCATTGGAAATTGCCGGGGTAAAGTTCTTCAAAAATATGGTAATACTCAAGTTTAAGGGATATGACAATATCAATGATGTGGAGATGTTCCGCAAAAAAAGTCTCTATGTGACCAGGGAAAATGCCGTAAAGTTAAAGAAAAATGAGTATTTTATAGCAGATCTCATCAGTCTTAAAGTGATCTCGGATGAGGGTGAAGATTTGGGAGAGCTGACTGATGTACTGCAGACAGGGGCGAATGATGTCTATGTGATCAGCAAAGAGGGTGCGGATGATATTTTACTTCCGGCGATCAAAGACTGTGTAAAACAGGTGGACATCGAGGGCGGTACGATGCAGGTACATCTGCTTGACGGCTTAAGAGACTTAAACAGCAGGCGGGAGGAAGCATGAATTTCTACATTATGACATTGTTTCCGGATATGGTCATGCAGGGATTAAATACCAGTATTATCGGCAGGGCAGCGGAAAAGGGACTGCTTACGATCGAGGCGGTAAATATCCGGGACTATACGATCAATAAACACAAAAAGGTGGATGATTATCCATATGGCGGTGGTGCAGGAATGCTGATGCAGGCACAGCCGGTCTATGATGCGTGGAGATCGATCGTCGATAAAATCGGGACAAAACCGCGTACAATTTACCTCACACCGCAGGGACCGACTTTTACACAGCAGGCGGCAAAGTCATTTGCAAAAGAAGAAAATCTGATTTTTTTATGTGGACATTATGAGGGGATTGATGAGCGTGTCTTAGAGGAGATCGTGACCGACTATGTCTCGATTGGTGACTATGTCTTAACCGGAGGAGAACTTCCGGCGATGGTCATGGTGGATGCGATTTCCCGTATGGTGCCGGGGGTGCTGACAAATGATGAATCCGGTTCTACGGAGTCATTTGAGGGAGATTTGTTAGAGTACCCGCAGTACAGCCGTCCGGAGGAGTGGATGGGAAAAAAAGTTCCTCCGGTATTGCTGTCCGGCAATCATAAACTTGTGGATGAATGGCGCAGGGAGCAGTCGATCATCCGCACGAAAGAACGCCGTCCGGATCTGTTTGCGCGTGCAGAGCTGACAGAAAAAGAGCGGAAAAAGTGGCGTTAAAAATAAAAATAAAATTTGTTTACAATCACAAACTTATGTGATATACTATAACAGTTGTGAATAAAAATAGATGGTCCTCTGTTACGAATTCGCGTATTAAGAACATCCAAATTATCAGGAGGTCACAAAATGAACGCAAGTGAAATCATTAAGAACATTGAAACAGCACAGTTAAAAGCAGAAGTACCGGAGTTCCGTGTTGGTGATACTGTAAAAGTTTACGGTAAGATCAAAGAGGGTAACCGTGAGAGAATCCAGGTATTCGAGGGTACTGTACTTAAAAAACAGGGCGGAAGCAACCGTGAGACATTTACTGTAAGAAAAATCTCTAACGGTGTCGGCGTAGAAAAAACATGGCCGTTACATTCTCCGAACGTTGAGAAAGTAGAAGTAGTTCGTCAGGGTAAAGTAAGACGTGCAAAATTATTCTACTTAAGAGATCGCGTTGGTAAGAAAGCAAAAGTAAAAGAGTTAGTAAAATAGTAGATGTAAGCGAAAAGCTGCAGTGGAGACACTGCAGCTTTTTTGTGATTAGATGAAAAGCCGTATTCGGATCAGTACAGGGAATGTGTTGCACAGGCAAAAAGTTCGAAAGTAGAACTTGAGGCGTGGATGAAGCAGAATCTCTTTGATAAGTGATTAATACCCACAATTGATTATTTTCTTTGTGATACTTTTCAATTTCTTCTGCAAATCTGTTTTCAACATCCTCGTCATAGCGAAGTTCAGTAAGTGTGTGCAACCTTCAAAATCTTTTGCAAATTTTTTCTCTATGACATCAAATGCTTCATTGATTGAATTTTCACCATAGAGTGCAGAGTAACCAACAACACGATTAACATTTGATATATTTCCTCTGTTTCCAGTCAATACAAGGACTGCTGCCAAAATTAAAATTACTAATACTGCACATATTGCAATTATGCTTTTCTTCTTCATACAATCACATTCCTTTGTCAAATTCCAATCCGTCAGATTATTTCTTATTGTACCATATAGCAGGATAGAAGTAAAAAGTTATTATCTGGTATCAGAGCATAAGATAACATTCTTTTAAACGAGTCTCTTGAATGGAGGGGATAGGACTGCTATAATCCTACATAGAAAATGTCTGGTTACACAATAGGTGTGAACAGCAGCAATGTCTGAAATTTTATAATCAGGAGGAGAACCAACGATGAAATACATCCAGCAACTAAGCCGCCAGCTCGCCTTAGACTACTGTTGCACCCCCGCAGACATCCTCGACCAAGGAAACCACTTCACCGAATACCGCAGTCTCGAAGGACGGCGCAGATTCGAAGACCAGGACAACTGTGCCCTGAAAATAACCGCAGTCAACAGAAAACTGATTTTCACCGGAAAAAAGGAGATCATAGAACTCTGCCGCGAAAAATACGAAACCTGCCCCGGCGCATGGTTTATGGATGTCGGAAACTTCCGGGAACTGGATCACATCTTAAAACCATACGGCTGCCAGTTAAAAACAGCACATCCGTTTTTCCTGCCGGAGACAGAGAGTGTTGCAAAAGAAACAGGGTTTGAGATCCGAACATATGACCGTGGGGAGATCCTGCAGTTTGCGGGGGACAACCGGTTTGACGAGGCATTCTGCTTTGACGAAAAATCACCCGATATGCTGGGAGTGGCAGCGATTTCAGACGGAAAGATCATCGGCATGGCGGGGGCAAGCGCAGATAGTCCTCTGTTCTGGCAGATCGGGATCAATGTGGAAAAAGAGGCGGAGTGCAGACATATCGCGTCCACTTTGGTCACAATTTTAAAAGAAGAGATAGAGAAATTGGGAAAAGTGCCGTATTATGGAACCAGTATGTCAAATCTTGCGTCACAGCGGGCAGCGGTGAATGCAGGATTTCGCGTGGCATGGGTGGAACTTCTGGCGGAAGCTAAAATATGAGATAAGCCTGTAAAATCAATGATTTTGGGACCGGAATTATGAAAAAAAATATCAGATTAGGTGAGACAATATTTTTTGATTCCAGGTAAACAAAAAATGCTTGCATGACCTATCACACAATGCTATACTGTATGACAGTTAGATAACGTTAACTTGTATTTTGAATGCAAAGTGAGGAGTAAGGACATGTTTAAAATTAATGACAATTACCAGAAACTTCCGGGAAGCTATTTATTTTCTACCATTGCAAAGAAAGTAAACGCATATTCTGCAGCAAACCCGGAGAAACAGATCATCCGTCTTGGTATCGGTGATGTAACACAGCCGATCGCTCCGGCTATTATTGATGCAATGCACAAAGCAGTCGATGAGATGGGACATGCAGAAACGTTCCATGGCTATGCGCCGGATCTTGGATATGACTTTTTAAGAAATGCCATCGTGGCAAATGATTATAAAGCAAGAGGATGTGATATTTCCGCAGATGAAGTTTTTGTATCTGACGGAGCAAAGAGTGATTCCGGAAACATTCAGGAGATTTTTGCGCAGGATAATAAGATCGCTGTCTGTGATCCTGTTTATCCGGTTTATGTGGATTCCAACGTTATGGCTGGAAGGACCGGCACTTATGATGCAGATACACAGATGTGGAGTGATGTGATCTATATGCCATGTACCAGCGATAACAACTTTGTACCGGAGCTTCCAAAGGAAACACCGGATGTTATTTATCTGTGCCTGCCGAACAATCCGACCGGAACAACGATCACCAAATCACAGTTACAGGAATGGGTAGATTATGCAAACAAAGTCGGTGCAGTGATCATCTACGATGCAGCTTATGAGGCATATATCAGTGAGGATGATGTGGCACATTCCATCTATGAGTGTGAGGGAGCAAAGACCTGTGCGATTGAGCTTCGCAGTTTTTCTAAAAATGCAGGATTTACCGGAGTACGTCTTGGATTTACGGTTGTTCCAAAAGAATTAAAATGCGGGGATGTCTCCTTAAATGCGATGTGGGCAAGACGCCACGGAACAAAGTTTAACGGTGCACCTTATATTGTACAGCGTGCCGGTGAGGCAGTTTACTCCGATGCCGGAAAAGCACAGTTAAAAGAGCAGGTCGGTTATTATATGAAGAATGCAAAAGCCATCAAGGAAGGTCTGACGAAAGCCGGCTATACTGTATTTGGCGGTGTAAACGCACCATATATCTGGTTAAAAACACCGGATCAGATGTCTTCCTGGGATTTCTTTGATTATCTGCTTGAAAATGCCAATGTGGTTGGTACACCGGGATCTGGATTTGGACCGAGCGGTGAAGGATATTTCAGACTGACAGCATTTGGTACTTACGAGAATACACTTGCAGCTATGGAACGGATCCAGACACTGTAAGATTTAATGGTAAAATAAAAACGGGCAGAACCACCTTTGGTTCTGTCTGTTTTAGCATATTAAAACAAAAGAATGATCCACAATGGTGGACAGGAGACGAAATGGAATACTGTAAATTACAGATTGGCTGCATGATCATTGTCCTTTATGTGGCGTGTATTTATATCAGAGAAAAACAGATTTATCAGATGAAACGGAAAAACGTGTTGTTTGAGACAATTTTGGCTGCAGGGATTGTCGGTATTTTCTTTGATGGAGCAACTGCCTATACTGTCAATCATTTAGCGGAGATACCGGCTTCTGTCAACACATTTTTACATCTGTGTTTTCTTTCTTTTCTGGATATTTTTGTGTTTTTGATGTTTTTATATATGTACGATATTACAAGAGGACTGCCACAGAAAAGAGGGGAACGCATCGGACTTTTCCTGCCTCTTCTGATCAATATTGTGGTTGTGATCGTATTTATGCCCCAGCTTGAGTATCGCAAAGGAACGTTTACCAACTATTCGATGGGAATGTCTGCATATACCTGTTTTGCGATGGTGGCGTTGTATGTACTTGCTGCGAGTGGTATTTTTCTGCACAGCTGGAAGAATCTTGAGAGACATAAGCAGATTGCGATATCTACTTATTTGTTAGTGACAATCGGGGTGACGGCATATCAGATGTTTTTCCCGGAGGCACTGCTGTCGAGTCTGGTTCCGGCGGTTGTGATCGTGGGAATTTATCTGAATCAGGAGACACCGCTCTATGCGAAACTCCAGAAAAACAATGAGGAGATGGTGATGGGGTTTGCAACACTGGTGGAGAACCGTGATGACAATACGGGAGGGCATATCCGCCGTACAACTGCGTATGTGAAATTGCTGGCAGAGGAACTTCGAAGCCGCGGTTTTTATAAGGAGCAGCTGACAAATGATTATGTGGCAAATCTTGTGATGGCGGCACCAATGCATGATGTCGGCAAGATCGCGATACCGGATGCAATTTTGCAGAAGCCGGGGAAACTGACGGATGAAGAGTTTGAAATTATGAAGACACATGCCCAAAAAGGCGGAAAGATCATCCGGGAGACATTCGGGCATCTGGGAAATGATGCGTACGAAGAGATGGCATATGAAGTGGCAGCGCATCACCATGAGAAATGGAATGGGCGCGGATATCCGGATGGACTGAAAGAGACAGAAATCCCATTGTGCGCCAGGATCATGGCTGTCGCGGATGTATTTGATGCAGTATCGGCAAAACGTTGTTACAGGGATGCAATGCCGCTGGATCAGTGTTTTCATATTATAGAAGAAGGACGTGGCAGGGATTATGATCCGGTTTTAGTGGATGTCTTTATTGAAATTGAGGATAAGATCAGAAAAGTTTATGAGGAAAGTAAGGCAGAATAAGAGGGGGTTTTTGCAGAAAGATGGATCGGTCGATTTTTAGGATCAAAAGGACAAAGACTCTGCATCAGGATTGGAAACACAAAAAGTCTGCCGAGTTAGAGAAGCAGAGGCGGGATTTTTTAGAAGAAAAGAGAAAATTAGAAGAGGATCGTCGAAACTTCGAGCGGGAAAAAAGAGAATTTTCCACACACTGTCAGCTTGAAAAAGACAGTATGAAGCGGGAAAAACAGTTGTTTGAGACAAAGTGGAAGATTTTAGAGGAAGAACTTTCCCAGCTTGCGGATGAAAAAAAACAGATGAAAAAAAAGCGTGACTTTTATAGATATGTCATAGAACAGGAAGTGCGTGATATTCCTTCTGTTGGAGCAGAAAATGTGGTCCGGGGGGAATTGTTTTTCATTGGCGTGGAAAGTAAGACTGCCTTAAAGAAAAGATATAAGCAGCTGCTTAAAATTTATCACCCGGACAATCTCTGCGGTGATACGGAAACGCTTCAGGAGATAAATCGTGAGTATGACAGACTGTTAAAGCAGTATGAGACAAAGAAAGAAGAACAAAGTGATATATAAGCATCTGCATGATGTACAGTCTGTGATATACACGACAGTGGAAAACAGGAATTGCATCGTGGAAAATAATATGTTAGTATAACGAAGTAAAGTGATACAAAACGAAAGTAAAAGCAGAAAACAGGAGCTGTATTTACAGACCTGATATGCGTATTGAGGGCGCAGGAAAGGAGTTTTATGTATATTACATGTTTGGATGTAGAGGGAGTATTAGTACCGGAGATCTGGATCGCATTTGCAGAGGCAAGCGGAATTCCGGAATTAAAGAAAACGACCCGTGATGAGCCGGATTATGATAAACTGATGAAATGGAGACTTGGAGTTTTAAAAGAACACGGACTCGGTTTAAAAGAGATCCAGGACGTTATCAGAACGATCGATCCGCTGCCGGGTGCGAAAGAGTTTTTAGACGAACTCCGCTCTTTCACACAGGTGATCTTAATCAGTGATACCTTTACCCAGTTTGCATCTCCTTTGATGGAGAAATTAGGCTGGCCGACGTTATTCTGTAATTCTTTGGAAGTTGCAGAAAATGGTGAGATCACAGGCTTTCAGATGCGTGTGGAACAGTCAAAATTAACAACAGTAAAAGCACTGCAGTCGATCGGATTTGACACGATCGCAAGTGGAGATTCCTATAATGATCTTGGAATGATCCAGGCGAGTAAGGCAGGATTTTTATTCCGTTCCACCGATAAGATCAAGGCGGATTATCCGGATATTCCGGCATATGAGACCTATGAGGAACTGCTCAGTGCGATAAGGAAAGCAATGGTGGATTAGAGAAGTGGTAAAAAACAGCATTGGAGAGGAGAATTTGTATGAAAAGAACAATTCATGTGAAACCGGCTGCACCGCAGTATTCCGTGATTACAAACATCACATTTGCACAGACAGATGCATGGTTCGGACACACCACGCAGGATCTTCGTATGGATTTGATTTATCCGGAAGATACGGCACACGATTATCCCTGTATTGTCTGGATCTGTGGCGGTGCATGGCTGAGCATTGACAAGTCTGCACATCTGGCATATCTGAGCGAACTTGCGAGAGCAGGTTTTGTGGTGGCATCCGTACAGTACCGGACCAGCAATGAAGCAAAATTTCCGGCACAGCTCTGTGATGTAAAAGCGGCGATCCGCTATCTGCGTGCGCACGCCGCAAGGTATCACATCGACGAAGCACATATTGGGGTGATGGGAGAATCAGCGGGGGGATATTTAACCTGTATGGCGGCATTATGCGATGATCCGGCATATGAGGTGGGAGAATATCTTTCTTATTCCAGCAAAGTGCAGGCAGCGTGCCCATGGTATCCTCCGACAGACTTCAGAGGTTTTCTATACGAAAACGAGGAACAGTGTGCAGCATCCCCAGAGTCATTGCTGATGGGAAAAAATGCGATGCGCAATCCCAGGGAGGCGCTTGCATGCTGCCCGGTCAGCTTTGTGACCAAAGATGCTCCGCCATTTTTTATTATCCATGGAAAATGTGATAAGACGGTACCATTTACACAGGGAGTGGAACTGCATGATGAACTTGAAAAAGCAGGCTGTGATGTCACACTTTTAGAAATTGAGGATGCGGATCATGCGGATATCCGTTTCTTTCAGAAAGAAATCTGGCAGGAGATCATAGCATTTTTTAAGATGAAATTTGATGTTTTAGATGAGAGGAAACAGGTTGGAAAAAACTTGTGATCATGATATATGAACGATTTTGAACTTATAAAAATATAACAGAAAACGGCTGAAAATACGAAATGGGCATATAGCAGAAAAAATTTTTTGTTATATGCCCATTTGCGGTTATAGATTACCAGCCGGATATTTTTCACAAGGTCTGGCGAAATTTATTAAGCTGGATAAACAAGATGTGCATCATCAATGTCATACAGTGTGTTCTCTAAATAACGGCTGGCAAGATAATTTGCCATGCCAAGGTTCATATCTAAGTAGTTACCGCAGTCCTTTGGAGAGGCACCAGGTACTTCGTCATGAAAATCGCGGATAAATTCAAACATTTCTATGATGAGCCCTACGATATCTTTGGATGTGTAATTGCCTGCGAGCAGCAGATAAAATCCGGTGCGGCATCCCATCGGTCCGAAATAGATCGTTTTATCCTTATAAAGAGGATGATTTCTTAAAAATGTGGCACCAAGATGCTCGATCGTGTGTACTTCTGCGGTATTCATAACCGGTTCATCGTTTGGGGAAGTCATGCGCAGATCGAATGTAGTGATGACTTCGGAGCCGACGGTATCTTTTCTTGATACATAGACACCAGGTTCTAATTTAATATGATCAATCGTAAAACTTGCTATTTTTTCCATAAGATTCCTCCATGTTTGCGTTTAAAATATTGTTACAGTAATGACCTGACCGGAAATGTGCAGCAGTAAAAGTAATTTTTATCCTCTTTCTATTGCTTTTTTTGCGGCGGACAATGTATTATGAAACTACCATAAAACAGATATTATAGTTCGTCAAGAAAAATTAAACAGGAAAAAGGGAGAAAATAAATACGATGGGCAATTATGATTTTACAAAACAGCCATCTCTTCTGATCCAGGGAGCCATGGATACAGAGACGGCATATTTCATAGAACATTTAGAGGAATATGAGTGCGTCACGATTGGAAACTGGAAGTTTCACACGGGATTTCTCGGTGCAAAAAGAGAGCCTGTCATCATTTCAAAGACATTTCAGGGAATGGTCAATGCTGCGGCAGCGACAAGCCTTGCACTGGCATACTTTAAGCCATGGGCAGTGATCAATCAGGGAATCGGCGGAGGCCACGATAAAAA
>OHMA01001302.1_pt1 | contig 10722 bp, 11 predicted proteins | sample 1569171 | NCBI WGS metagenome assembly OHMA01 (sample SAMEA3879580, study PRJEB24766) | human gut metagenome | biome: human-associated habitat; feature: feces | place: USA | collected 1985/1987
CAGGAGCAGACCGCTTATGATTCCGCAAAGCTTCTGGTGCAGGAGATCGACACCTGGCAGGAGAACATCAAAGCTGCAATGGAGCGTGTGGGAGAGGATTTTAAAAAGAAACGGGTTTTCCCGGTAGGACCTGCGGATCCGGCAGTGGCAAAAGTGAATGACATCTATAAAAAGGTGATTTATATAAAAACAAAAGATTATCAGACACTGGTTGAGTTGAAAGACCGTCTCGAACATTACATGCGTGATAATAAAGCATTTAAAGATACGGTCGTACAGTTTGATTTTAATCCAATGAGTGGTTTTTAAAAACAAGGAGGACATTATGGCACTTAGAACAATCCGTGTACAGGGAGACCCTGTATTAGAAAAAATCTGTAAACCTGTGAAGGAGCTGACACCGCGCACAAAAGAGCTGATCGAAGACATGTTAGATACCATGTACGAGGCAAACGGTGTTGGACTTGCAGCACCGCAGGTGGGTATCTTAAAAAGAATCGTAGTGATCGATGTGGGCGAGGGCCCGGTCGTGATGGTAAATCCGGTTATTCTGGAGACATCCGGGGAGCAGACCGGCGATGAGGGATGTTTGAGCATTCCCGGAAAAGCCGGACAGGTTACAAGACCAAATTATGTGAAGGTGCATGCATTTGATGAAAATATGGAAGAATATGAGATCGAGGGGACCGAGCTTATGGCACGTGCAATCTGTCATGAGTTAGACCACCTTGACGGACATATGTACACGGAGATCGTAGAAGGACCGTTACATGATGTAACTTATGATGATCCGGAGGAATAAACAATGAGAGTAATTTTCATGGGAACACCGGATTTTTCGGTGGGGACATTAGAAGAGATCATAAAAGCCGGTCATGAGGTTGTGCTGGTTGTCTCACAGCCGGATAAAGCGGTGGGAAGAAGTAAGGCATTAAAATATACGCCGGTGAAGGAATGTGCCATCGCACACGGCATTGAGGTCTATCAGCCGGAGCGTGTCAGGGACAGCGCATGTATCGAGTATCTGAAATCGTTCCATGCGGATATTATGATCGTGGTGGCTTTTGGACAGATTATACCAAAGGCAGTGTTAGACATGCCAAAATATGGCTGTGTGAATGTACATGCATCGCTACTGCCAAAATATCGTGGCGCAGCACCGATCCAGTGGGCTGTCATCAACGGCGATCCGTATACCGGAGTGTCCACACAGCGCATGGACGAAGGTGTTGATACGGGAGATATCATTTTAGAAGAAAAAGTGGAGATCCGGCCGGATGAGACAGGTGGAAGTTTATTTGACCGCCTTGCAGAGGTTGGAGCAGAACTCTGCGTAAAGACGATCGAAGCAATCGAAAATGGAACGGCTGTTTACACACCACAGGATAACAGTAAAGCCACACATACAGCAAAGATCCATAAAGAGTTGGGAAGTATTGACTGGACGAAGAGTGCGAAAGAGATCGAATGTCTGATCCGCGGTTTAAATCCGTGGCCAAGTGCATATACGAGACTTGACGGAAAGACACTTAAGATATGGAGGGCAAATGTGCTGCCGGATGAAAAGAAAGCGGCTCCGGGATGCATCATAAAAGCGGAAAAGGGAAGTTTTCTGGTACAGACAGGAGACGGTGTCTTAGAGCTTCTTGAGGTACAGTTAGAAGGAAAAAAACGTATGACCACGGATGCATTTTTAAATGGCTATACGGTGGAAGAGGGAACTTATTTTACACGTGGTTAATGAATGGAGGTAACCTGATATGCCTTATTACTATTATGGTTTTGATCCGACTTATGTTTTGGTTCTGATCGGCGCAGTGATCTGCCTGATCGCATCTGCAAGAGTAAAGAGTACTTTCAATAAATATTCCCAGTACCGCAGTATGAGCGGTATGACCGGGGCACAGGCGGCGGAACGTATTTTAAATTCAGCCGGTATCTATGATGTGACGGTCTGCCATATATCGGGAAGTCTGACCGATCACTACAATCCGTCAAAAAAGACACTGAATCTGTCTGACTCCGTATACGGAAGCAATTCTGTCGCAGCGATCGGTGTTGCAGCGCACGAATGTGGACATGCGATCCAGCATCAGAAAAACTATGTGCCTCTGACACTCCGCACGGCGATCGTTCCGGTTGCAAACATTGGATCTACACTTGCATGGCCGTTAATTCTGATCGGTCTGTTTTTTAACCGCTCAACCGGTGCAATGCTGATCAATCTTGGAATCTTATGTTTTTCATTTGCAGTATTATTCCAGCTTGTCACTCTTCCGGTAGAGTTTAATGCTTCACGCCGGGCACTCCATATTTTAGGTGAGCAGGGAATTTTATCAGACAGTGAACTGCCTTATACCAGAAAAGTATTGAAGGCTGCGGCATTGACCTATGTTGCAAGTGCTGCGGCAGCAATCTTACAGCTGTTAAGGCTGGTTCTTTTATTTGGAGGACGTAATCGTGATGACTGATACCGTAAATACAAGAAGACTTGCACTTGATGTTCTGCTTGAGGTGACGGAACATGGGGCATACAGCAATCAGGTGCTCCGTGCCGTGCTCGAAAAATATCAGTATATGGAAAAATATGAGCGGGCGTTTCTGACAAGACTGGTGGAGGGAACGATCCAGCACATGATCGAACTTGATTATGTGATCGACCAGTTCTCAAAAGTGAAAGTGAAAAAAATGAAACCGGTCATCCGCAATATTTTAAGAATGGGTGTGTATCAGATACAGTATATGGATTCCGTACCGGATTCGGCAGCCTGCAATGAGGCGGTAAAACTGGCAAGAAAAAGCGGTTTTTCCACACTGAGCGGTTTTGTGAACGGAGTGCTTCGAAATATTGCAAGAAACAGTGGTTCCATCCGGTATCCGGATGAAGAAAAGGAGCCGGTTCTGGCGTTAAGTGTGCGTTATTCCATGCCGGAGTGGATTGTGGAAGAATGGCTTAACGCCTATGGCATGGAGCAGACAAAGGCAATTTTAGATGCTTTTTCAAAGGAAGCACCGATTACGATCCGTACCAATGTGACCAAAATTACGCCGGATGCGTTAAAGGAACAGTTAAAAGCCGAAGGCGTGACGGTGCAGACGTTAGAAGAACTTTCTTATGCCGGACTGCCATATACGGATGCATATCACTATGCATTTGCAATTTCAGGTTTTGATCATCTGATGGCACTTCCATCATTTCAGGACGGTCTTTTTTATGTGCAGGATATCAGTTCCATGATGGTGGCTGAGGCCGCAGCACCGGAGAAAGGCGCACATGTGATCGATGTCTGTGCGGCTCCCGGAGGCAAGAGCATTCATCTTGCGGAGATGCTGGACGGCACCGGAAGTGTGGAGTCGCGTGACCTGACAGGGTATAAGACCGGACTGATCGAGGAAAATATCAGCCGTTACCAGATAAAAAATATGACGACAAAAGTGTGGGATGCCACGGTGCCGGACGAGAGTGCAGAAGATACAGCGGACGTGCTGGTCGCAGATCTGCCATGCTCCGGTCTGGGGGTTCTGCGCAAAAAGACAGACATCCGCTATAAAATGAGCCGGGGGCAGCAGGAAGAGTTAGAAGCACTTCAGCGTCGGATTCTAGATACGGTCTGTTCTTATGTCAAAAAGGACGGGATCATGGTATATTCTACCTGTACGATCAACCCGGGAGAAAATCAGGAGAATGTCGCGTGGTTTTTAGGAAAACATCCTGAATTTGAACTGCTTGATATGGAACAGATTTATCCGGGAACACAGGTGGGAGATGGATTTTTCTACGCCAGATTAAGACGTATCTCATAGCCACCTGGAAAGAAAATGGAAAAGAGGAAATTATGCAGCAGGAAAAAACAGATATCAAATCCATGAATCTGGAAGAACTAAAATCATATATGGAATCTATCGGGGAAAAACCGTTTCGTGCAAAACAGCTGTATCAGTGGATGCATGAAAAACAGGCAGCATCTTTCGATGAAATGACAAATCTGTCAAAATCCCTTCAGGAAAAACTGAAAAATGAATGCTGCTTTGTAAGTTTAAAGCAGGAGGCGGTACAGATCTCAAAGATAGACGGTACCAGAAAATATCTGTTTGCATTAGATGATGGAAACGTGATCGAGAGCGTTCTGATGCGATATAAACATGGCAATTCAGTCTGCATTTCCTCGCAGGTCGGCTGCCGGATGGGCTGCCGGTTCTGTGCATCCACGTTAGACGGACTGGTGCGGGGACTGACGCCGTCAGAGATGTTAGACCAGATATACCGGATCACAAGAGATACCGGGGAGAGGGTTGCAAATGTTGTTGTGATGGGAACCGGAGAACCGATGGATAATTTTGACAATCTGCTCAAATTCATCGAACTTCTGACAGATGAAAACGGACTGAACATCAGCCAGCGGAATGTGACGGTGTCGACCTGCGGTATTGTTCCGAAAATGCGGGAACTGGCGGATAAAAAACTGCAGATCACGCTGGCACTTTCGCTGCATGCATCTTCGCAGGAAAAGAGACTTGAACTGATGCCGGTTGCCAATAAATATGAGATACATGAAGTAATTGAGGCATGTCGTTATTATTTTGAACAGACAGGAAGGCGTGTCACATTTGAATATAGTTTAGTCGGTGGTGTCAATGATACCGATGAGGATGTAAGAAGGCTTGCAGACCTGATCCATGGCATGAATTGTCATGTAAACCTGATCCCGGTCAATCCGATCAAAGAGCGTTCATATGTGCAGCCGGATCATGAAGCAATTCTTAATTTTAAAAATAGGCTTGAAAAAAATGCGATTAACGTTACAATTAGAAGGGAAATGGGCAGGGATATAGACGGTGCATGCGGACAGCTGCGCAAACGTTATATCAGCCATGCAGAAAGGTAGGAAGTAGAGAAGATGAAGACGTTTTCCATGACGCACATCGGGCAGCGACGGGAAATGAATCAGGATTATATGTTTACATCAGAGACCGCTGTGGGAAATCTGCCGAATCTTTTTTTAGTAGCGGATGGAATGGGTGGTCACGCAGCAGGTGATTATGCTTCCAGATTTACAGTTGAGAAACTTGTGGAACTGATTGGTAAATCGGGTGAAAAAGAACCGGTGGCGATTATGAAGAGTGCTGTTTCCATGACGAACAGTCTGCTTTTGACAGAGGCACAGGCAGATCCGGCCAAAAATGGAATGGGTACAACGATCGTTGCTGCAACGGTGATCGAGAATACACTCTATGCCGCAAATGTTGGAGACAGCAGGCTGTATGTGATCAATCAGGAAGATATTACACAGATTACAAGGGATCATTCTCTGGTTGAGGAAATGGTTCGTTTAGGTGAAGTGAGAAAAGAAGATGCGAAAGATCATCCGGATAAAAATATCATTACACGGGCAGTCGGTGTATTGCCGGAGGTGACAGCTGATTTCTTTGAGATCAGTTTAAAACCTGGGGATGAGATTTTGATGTGTTCCGACGGACTGACAAATATGATTGAAGATGATGAGATCCGGCATATTGTGTTGGGACAGAGGGACATTGTTGAGAAAGCAGAGAAGCTGATTGAGACTGCCAATCGAAATGGTGGTAAGGATAATATTACGGTTGTATTGATAGAACCATTTTCTGATGAGGTGAAAGAATGTTGACAGAAGGTATGTACATAGCAGACCGCTATGAAATTTTAGGTAAAGTTGGCGCTGGCGGAATGTCAGATGTATATAAAGCAAAAGATCTTACACTGGGAAGATTTGTAGCAATCAAGGTATTAAAGGCAGAATTTTCCGAGGATATTAATTTCGTAACGAAATTCCGTTCCGAGGCACAGGCAGCTGCAGGGTTAGAGCACCCGAATATTGTAAATATTTATGATGTCGGCAGTGAGAATGGCCTGCATTATATCGTGATGGAATATGTGGAAGGAATCACATTAAAGACCTACATTGAGAAAAAAGGACAGCTTTCTTTTAAGGAGGCAGTCAGCATCGCAATTCAGGTGGGCAGAGGTATTGAAGCCGCCCATAATAAAAATATCGTCCACCGGGATATCAAGCCGCAGAACATCATTATCTCCACAGAGGGAAAAGTAAAAGTCACAGACTTTGGTATCGCAAGAGCCGCAACATCCAACACGATCAGTTCCGATGTGATGGGATCTGTTCATTACGCATCCCCGGAGCAGGCGAGAAACGGCTTTGTGGATGGCAAGAGTGACATTTATTCCCTTGGTATCGTGATGTATGAGATGGTAACAGGCCGTGTTCCGTTTGACGGGGATACGACGGTCGCAGTTGCAATCCAGCATCTGCAGGAAGAGATAGTACCGCCAAGTGTTTATGCACCAAATCTTCCAATCAGTATGGAAAAGATCATCTTAAAATGTACACAGAAAAACCCTGACAGAAGATATGCTTCCATGACAGCGCTTCTGGCCGATCTTAGAAAAGCACTGATCAGCCCGAACGAGGATTTTGTTGTGATGGTACCTCTTGCAAATCAGGATAAGACGAGGGTGATCGGAGCAGATGATTTAAATCAGATCAAGAAACAGACTGCAAACGTCTATATAGATCCGGCGTCGATCAAAATACAGGAGCCGGTGATCGATGATGATGACGAGGACGACGATGATGATATTGATGACGAGGATGGTGATATCAATCCGAAGATGGAAAAGGCAATCACGATCATGGGAATCGCAGCAGGTGTAGTGATCATTATCATCATTATTTACCTGTGCATCACGTTAGCCGGGGGTATGAAGTCTAACAAGAACAATTCTTCGAATACAGAAACAACAAAAACGGAAACACAGACGGGAGACAGTCAGAGTACCCAGATCAAGGACGGTGTAGTAGTACCTTCCCTGACAGGAAAAACCATGGATCAGGCAAAACAGGAGTTAAACGGAACCGGACTCGGCATCAGACAGGCTGGAACCGCATCCTCTGATACCGTAGAAAAGGGACAGATCATAAGCCAGGATCCGGCAGATGGTAAGACTGTTGAAAAGAATACAACGATCGAAGTTATCATCAGCAGCGGATCTGCCGCCGGAACCAGTGAGAATACGGTCGAAATACCAAACGTTGTGGGACAGAGTGAGACAGATGCCAGCGCGGCATTGACGGCAAAGGGATTTCAGGTCACAAAGACAACTTCCTACAGTTCCTCCGTTGCGGAAGGATATGTAATTTCCCAGACACCAAATGGGGATACCCAGGGAAAAGAGGGCGATACGATCACACTTGAGATCAGCCTTGGCTCAGAGAAGATTACAGTACCTGATGTATCGACAAGCTATAAGTCAGAGGAACAGGCGAAAGAACTTTTATCACAGTTTAATGTTTCAACGGTCACAAAATACAGTGATACGGATGCCGGAATCGTAATCGGACAGTCACTTGCGGTGGGAACACAGGCAGATCCGGGAGCATCCATCACGATCACAGTCAGTCTTGGACCGGAACCGGCACAGCAGATCACCACAAAGACTTATAAGCTGAATGTCAGCCTGCAGCTTCCATCAGATACATCGAATATCTCCGGTGCAGACATTGTTTTATATGATGATCAGGGCAATGTTTTACAGACCTGGTACGGCAAAACGATTGCAGATTTTGGTACTGGCGGACTGATTCTGACAAAGACCGGTATTCTTTCGGACAGTGGTAAAATCGTAGTTACCTGGCTGGACTTAAACGGAAATGATTTAAAAGATCAGACAATTGATGTACAGTTTCAGGAAGAATAAAAACAATAGGAATATTTATGCGGGGAAAGATTATCAAAGGAATTTCCGGATTCTACTACATTCATGCAGCGGGATCCGGAATTTATGAGTGTAAGGCAAAAGGCATATTCCGAAATCAGAATATCAAGCCACTGGTGGGGGACAATGTCGAGATTGCTGTGTTAGATGAGGAACATAAAAAAGGAAATATTGAAAAGATCCTGCCGAGGGAAAATGAGCTGATTCGTCCTGCGGTTGCAAATATCGATCTTGCGCTGATCATTTTTGCGGCGGCAAAACCACAGCCTAATTTTAATCTGTTAGACCGTTTCCTTGTTATGATGGAATATCAGAATGTACCGGTTGCAATCTGTTTTAACAAAACAGATCTGGTTACGGAGGAGGAACTGCATGCGTTTGCAGACATCTATGCGGCGTGCGGCTACCAGACACTCTATGTCAGTGCAAAAGAGGAAAAGGGTGTGGACGCACTGTTAGAACTTTTGAAAGGAAAAACAGCGGCGGTGGCTGGACCATCGGGAGTTGGCAAATCTTCTCTTGTGAACCGCCTGCAGCCGAACATCACCATGCAGACAGGGGAAGTCAGCCGCAAGATCGAGCGCGGAAGACATACCACACGTCATTCTGAAATCATACCGATCGGCGGGGATACTTATATTATGGATACACCGGGATTCTCCACACTTTACATTCCGGGAATGGAAAAAGAAGACTTAAAAGGGTTTTATCCGGAATTCCGGAAATGGGAACCATATTGCAGATTTCAGGGATGTAATCATATCAGTGAGCCGGACTGCGGTGTAAGACAGGGGTTAGAAGAAGGAAGTATCAGTTTGCTGCGGTATGAAAACTATAAATTGCTGTATGAGGAATTAAAGGCTGTCCGAAAGTATTAAAATAAAGGACTAAGATTACGGAGGAAAGAATGAACTGTTTATCGCCATCTATATTATCGGCTGATTTCAGCCGTCTTGGAGAACAGATAAAAGAGCTTGATGAAGCCGGGGCACAGTATGTCCATATTGATGTTATGGACGGAGTGTTTGTTCCGAGTATTTCATTTGGAATGCCGGTCATCCGTGCTATAAGAGCATGTACAGACCGTATTTTTGATGTTCATCTGATGATTGAGGAACCGGGACGCTATATTGATGAGTTTGCCGAGGCTGGTGCAGATCTTATCACTGTTCATGCAGAGAGCTGCAGACATCTTGACCGTACTATTGAAAAAATCAAAGAAAAAGGACTTTTAGCAGGTGTTGCCATCAATCCTGCAACACCAGTTTCTGCAATATCCTGTGTCCTTGAAAAAGTGGATATGGTTCTTGTTATGACGGTAAATCCGGGATTCGGAGGACAGAAACTGATTCCCTATACGGTGGAGAAAGTCCGTGAATTAAGAAAAATCGTGGATGAGAAGGGATTAAAAACGGACATTGAAGTAGATGGCGGCGTAAATCTGTCAAACGTGGAAGAATTGATGGATGCAGGAGCAAATATTATTGTTGCTGGCAGTGCAATTTTTTCCGGAGATGTGACCGAGAATACGATTCGTTTCTTAAATATTATTAATGAATGATGGGAGCCGATGGATGAAACATTTTTTTATCATAGCGGGTGGAAAAATTGAAGATGCATTTGCGATAGAGGTTTTAAAAGGCTTTGCTGAAAAAACAGTGATCGCTGCAGATTCCGGTATGGAATTTTTGCGGAGAAATGAAATTGTTCCACAGGTCATTATCGGCGATTTTGATTCGGTAAGCAAAGAGACACTGGAATGGTTTCAGAAAAAAGAAGGGATCGTCTGGCACAGATTGAATCCTCAAAAGGATGACACAGATACAGAATTTGCGCTGCGTCTTGCAATTTCCATGGGAGCGGAGTGCATCACAGTGCTTGGTGGTACCGGTTCAAGGTTAGATCATGTGCTGGGGAATATTGAACTTCTGGGCATAGGGTTAGAGCTGGGAGTTGAAATTGAACTGCTGGATGCAAATAACCGTATCCGTATGACAGATCACGGCATGGTACTAAAAAAAGAGGAACAGTTTGGAAAATATGTTTCCCTGATTCCGTATACCGCGCAGGTAGAGCATCTGTATCTTGCGGGATTTAAATATCCGCTTGCCGATTATTGCTTAAAGGGTTTCTGTTCAATTGGTGTGAGTAATGAGATAACTGAAGAACAGGCAGAAATTACATTTGAAAATGGAATATTGATCGTCATTGAATCGCGGGATGATGCGGCAATGGCGGATGAATCATAGAAAAAGACGGAATCAGCCAATTTTTATGGCGGGTTCCGTCTTTTTGCAAAACAGTTATTGTTTTCGGCAGCCAGTGTGGTAGTCAGCGGAGGATTGGTTCTTCTGCTTTACAGGTATATCGGGCTTACAGGTGCAGCAAGGGAAAAACTCTGACGGAGAATGGAGTTCCAGTTGCTTTTCTGATATAGAAATCGTACAACAATTACCGTTTGCTTTTCTTTATCAATAGTGTAAAAGGCAAGGTAATTATTGATTATAATAAAACGAATTTCCCAACTCGCCAGAACGGGGTCATCTACAAGATAGTATTTTTCGGGCATATCCGAGAGTGAGTTGATTTGTTTTGTAGCTGCATCAAGCAGATGCTCGGCTGCGGTGGGGTTCTTCAGTGTAAATTTGATGTAGTCAGCGGCACGCAGGATATCACGTTCTGCGGTAGCTGTGATGTGGATGCTATAACTCATCTGCGACGTTTGCTCCGAATATCAGCCATTGCTTCAGAGAATGGTCGTGTGTTGTCAGAGGCAATATCATTCATACCCTCTTTAATCTGGCTATATAATTCAAAGCGACTGGTTAATTCTTCGTAGGCTTCAATGCTCATAACGGCAAGGTCGCCTTTTCCATTCTTCGTGATGAAAACTGGTTCAGGATAATTATGACAAAATGTAGAAATTTCATTGTAATTATTCCTTAAATCAGCAC
>OHMA01001308.1_pt1 | contig 10702 bp, 10 predicted proteins | sample 1569171 | NCBI WGS metagenome assembly OHMA01 (sample SAMEA3879580, study PRJEB24766) | human gut metagenome | biome: human-associated habitat; feature: feces | place: USA | collected 1985/1987
GGGCATACGGATGGTACGGTGAGATGTGAGATCCTTAACAGCAATCATCCGAAGTCCGGGCAAGATAAAAGTGGAAGTGGAGTGGGGCTGGAACAGGTAAGCAAGCGGTTGGAACTGATTTATCCGGGACATTACGAATGGATAAAAGGGATCAGTGAAAACGGACAGGTATATTCTTCTATATTAACTATACAGACTAAAAGTTTATGATACTGAATTGTGCTATTGTAGATGATGAGCCGCTGGCTTTGGAATTGCTGAGAAGCTATGTGGAAAAAACTTCTTTTCTCCGGTTGGTAGGGAGGTATTCCAGTGCGGTGCAAGCTATGACAGAAATTCCTCTCCGCGAGGAGGTACATGTCTTGTTTCTTGATATTCAAATGCCCGAGTTGAACGGTTTGGAGTTTTCACGCATGGTCAGTCCTGAAACAAGGATTATTTTTACTACTGCATTCGGACAGTATGCCTTGGATAGTTATAAAGTCAATGCCTTGGACTATTTGTTGAAACCTATCAGCTATGTCGATTTTTTGCAATCGGTGAATAAAGCGGTGCAATGGTATGAATTGAAACAAAAGGCGGATAATGGTGTTGATGCCGATGAGGCGGATGATTGTATATATGTAAAAAGTGATTATAAATTGCTCCGAATTGCTTTAGACCGGATATTGTATATAGAAGGGTTGAAGGATTATATTAAAATACATGTGGAGGATGAGCCGAAAGCTATCCTGTCACTTATCAGTATGAAAGCTATGGAAGAGAAGCTTCCTTCTAGTCGTTTCATTCGCGTACATCGCTCGTTTATAGTGCAAAAGAGTAAAATCAAGGTGGTTGACCGGGGGCGGATTGTTTTCGGTAAGGAGTATATTCCGATTTCCGATAGTTATAAACAGGAGTTACAGATATATTTGAATAGTCATTCTGTTTGAAAAATGTGATATTTGAATGATAAAAGTTGATATTTTGTCGATATCCTTTTGCAAAAAAGAAATAATCTTTTTATATTTGCAGCATAGACAAGGGAAGTTGTGAAACTTCTTAATAGAATAGTTTAGTTAAGTCTAGTTTAGTTTTTGTGTTGTAAGTGCTCCCATCGTAAGCGAACGAATGGGAGCACGTTTTTTAGATACCTGCAGGGGAGAAGTGTTCTGTTTCTGCAACAAATCCAGAGATTGGTTTGTTAATCATAGTATAAATAGAAATAATTCTCCTTATGAAAAAAATAATCCCCATACTGATTGCCATACTCATCTGTTTTGGTGTAGGCTGTACTGCTTCTTATTTTCAGTCGGAGGCCATACTCAACTGGTATCCTACATTGGACAAACCTTCTCTTACACCACCTGATATGGCTTTTCCCATTGCTTGGAGCCTTATCTATCTGTGCATGGGAATTTCTATCGGGTTGATTTGGCATATGTGGACAATAAGACGACAAATGATTATCAGATTATTCGGATTCCAGCTTCTGTTTAATTTTACATGGAGCATTTTCTTCTTTTATTTTCGGAGTCCGTTGCTAGGTTTTGCAAATATTCTGGTGCTGGATGTGCTTGTTATTTATTATATGATAGAAAGTTATCCGGTGAAGAAATCTTCGGCATACCTTTTTGTTCCTTATCTTTTGTGGTTGATTCTTGCCACTTATCTTAACGGCTATATATTAATGTGTAATTAGAAGACTGTCATTGGCTAGTTGAACGGGAATTATGGGGTACAAGAAAAAATACCTATTTATAGTGATTGATAACCCTGGTGATTTTCCGTAACTTTGCGGCCATAAAGAGAAACAAAAAACATAACTATGTATAAAACAAGTAAATATACTCCGACGGACAAAATGAGTTATCTTATCTGTGATAACTATACATTGCTACAGGTAATGAGCCGTTTTGATCTTTCGTTAGGGTTTGGAGACAAGACAGTACAGGAGGTGTGCCGTGAAAATGGAGTGGATTGTCGTACTTTCCTTGCGGTGGTAAACTTCATGATTGAAGATAGCGACCGGATGGAGGATGATGTGAAGGATATTTCTATGCCTTCATTGATGAATTATTTAAAACAGGCACATCATTATTTCCTTGATTTCTGTCTGCCTACCATACGCCGTAAATTGATAGAAGCTATAGATTGTTCCACGGAAAACGAGGTTGCATTTCTCATTCTGAAATTTTTTGATCAGTATGCCGGAGAAGTGCGTAAACACATGGATTATGAAGATATGAATGTGTTTACCTACGTAGAGAATCTGATGGCAGGACGAGAAACGGGAGGATTCCGTATCTCACAGTTTGCCCGCAGGCATGATCAGATAGATGCGACACTGACTGAGTTAAAAAACATCATTATTAAATATTATCCGGCAAAAGGAAATAACCATTTGTTGAACGCCGTATTATTCGACATATTCAGTTGTGAACAAGATTTGGCATCTCATTGCCGCGTAGAGGATTACTTGTTTGTGCCTGCTGTACTTAGGCTGGAAAAGGAGGGGAAATGAAACGGACAGAACTTGTGCACGTTGCGGTGGCCGAAACTTCAGTCATTGTGCGTAGCGGACTTGTGGCTGTGCTGAAGCGCATGCCTGATCTTACAATACAGCCGGTGGAAATAACTTCTCTTGAAGGACTGCAAAATTGTATGCAGGGACATCAGCCGGATATTCTAATCATAAATCCTACTTTCGGAGGATGGTTTAACGTGGACGAGTTCAAATCGAACTATCCACAGGCATCTGTCAAATGCGTTTCTTTGTTGTGTTCAGTCACAGATACCAATCTGTTGAAGGGATACGATGAGAGTATAGCGCTATATGATGACATCGAAGTTTTAAATAAAAAGTTAGTAGACCTGATGAATCTTGGTGTGGATGAAACAGATGGCGAACAGGAAGCGTTGAGCCAGCGTGAGAAAGAAATTATTTGTTGCGTGGTACGTGGGATGACAAATAAGGAAACGGCGGAAAAACTGTTCCTCTCCATTCATACGGTGATAACTCACCGTCGGAATATTGCGCGCAAGCTACAGATACATTCACCTGCCGGATTGACTATTTACGCTATCGTAAATAAACTGGTTGAACTAAGCGAGGTGAAGATGAACTTATAATACCTATAAATAGTGAGTGGAATAAGATAGAATACCTAAATGAAGTGATTGTGGATGTGGTCTCTAACCTCTATCTTTGCACTATAAGTTAGTCATATAGAAATTACGTAAACCACAAAGTTAGTTATTAGTTAAAAGTGCTCCCTGCGAAGTGATTCGCGGGGAGTACTTTTTTATTAGTAAGGCTTTTGCTCACAATATTATGCTTTTTTACCTATTCCGCTTCATTATTCGTTAGAAATCTCGTTGTTTTCTTAACAAATATCCTCTAACTTTGTTATTCAGTATAGGACACATATTAACTAATGACAATGAAAGTAGGTTTATTTATTCCTTGTTATATCAATGCGGTATATCCGCAGGTGGGGATAGCCTCGTACAAGCTGCTGAAAAGTTTGGGAGTGGACGTGGACTATCCTCTCAATCAGACTTGTTGCGGTCAACCGATGGCGAATGCAGGTTTCGAGAATAAAGCGGTAGATTTGGCCCGTCATTTTGACGAACAGTTTAAGAATTACGATTATATAGTGGGCCCTTCGGCCAGTTGCGTCGTTTTTGTGCGTGATAACTACAGTCGTCTGTTGAAAGAAGACAAACATCGGTGTGCCAGCGAAGGTAAGATATATGATATCTGTGAGTTTATTCATGATATCGTCAAGCCTTCTTCGTTGAAAGCCAAGTTTCCACATAAAGTGAGTCTGCAAAACAGTTGTCATGGAGTGAGATTGATGAAACTTTCTTCTGCCAGCGAACTTAATATTCCTTATTTCAGCAAACTGCGTGATTTGCTCTCTTTGGTAGAAGGAGTGGAAGTTGTGGAACCGGAACGCAAAGACGAATGTTGCGGTTTCGGCGGTATGTTTGCCGTAGAGGAAGATGCGGTTTCCGTGCAGATGGGGCATGACAAGGTGATGCGTCATATTGCTACCGGTGCTGAATACATTGTGGGGGCCGACAGTTCGTGCCTGATGCATCAGAATGGTATCATTGCCCGTGACAAACTTCCTATCAAGACATTGCACATTGTTGAAATCTTAGCGGCAGGATTATGAGTACGAAACATTCAAAAGCAGCTGCGGAGTTTCTGAAAAACAAGAAACAGGCCGCATGGCATGACGAAACACTTTGGCTGGTTAGGGCAAAGCGTGACAGACTGAGTAAAGAAGTTCCCGAATGGGAGGAATTGCGTAATATGGCATGTGCTACTAAACTATATAGTAACAGCCATTTGGATGAATTATTGGTGGAGTTTGAAAACAATGCGCGTGCTAACGGAGCTCATGTCTATTGGGCAAAGGATGCGGATGAGTATTGTAATATTGTCTACAATATTCTGAACCAGCACGGAGTGAAGCATTTTATAAAAAGCAAATCCATGTTGGCCGAGGAGTGTGAACTTAATCCTTTTTTGGAAAGCAAAGGGATTGAAGTGGTAGAAAGCGACTTGGGAGAGCGTATCTTGCAATTGATGCATCTGAAGCCAAGCCATATTGTATTACCCGCTATTCATATCAAACGTGAACAGGTAGGTGAGCTTTTCGAGCGAGAGATGGGTACGGAGAAAGGAAATTTTGACCCTACTTACCTTACACATGCAGCCCGGAAAAATCTCCGTCAGAAATTTATTCATGCTGAGGCGGCTATGACAGGTGCTAACTTTGCTGTAGCTTCTACTGGTGAGATTGTGGTATGTACCAATGAAGGAAATGCGGATATGGGTACTTCCCAGCCTAAATTACAGATTGCGGCTTTTGGTATGGAAAAAATTGTGCCGGATCGTGAATCATTGGGAGTGTTCACCCGTTTGTTGGCCCGTTCGGCTACAGGACAACCCATTACTACATATACTTCTCATTATCGAAAGCCTAGAGAGGGTGGGGAACTTCATATTATTATTGTAGATAACGGACGTAGTAAGATATTAGCCGACCCAAAGCATATCAAGACTTTGAATTGTATTCGTTGTGGAGCCTGTATGAATACATGTCCTGTATATAGACGTAGTGGGGGGTACTCTTATACTTATTTTATTCCCGGCCCTATCGGGATTAACCTGGGGATGTTGAAGGCGCCGTTACATTATTATGACAATGTGTCGGCTTGTTCTTTGTGTTATTCCTGTTCGTTTGTATGTCCGGCTAAAGTGGATTTGGCGGAGCAGATCTATTTGTGGCGCCAGGATTTGGATAAATTGGGTAAGGCAGACCGGATGAAAAAGGTAATGTCCGGTGGCATGGAATTCATGATGAACCGCCCTTCGATATTCAATATGGCATTAAAATGGGCGCCATTGGTAAACGGAGTGCCGCGTTTCCTTATCTATAACGGATTGAATGACTGGGGGAAAGGACGTGAAATGCCGAAATTTGCTAAGGAGAGTTTCAATGAAATGTGGAAGAAAGGTAAAGTGAAGTAAATTATGAGCAGCAGAGAAGATATATTGCAGAGCATCCGGCGTGCTACACATGTAAAATATGAGAAACCGGATTTAAAGCCATTGGAAGATATGGCATTGACTTATCCCAGTAAGGTAGAACAGTTTTATTTCGTCATGAAGCAAGTAGGAGGAGAAGCCATTTTTTTGGAAAAAGAGGAGAACGTGAATGATTTCATTAAAAAAGCTTATCCTGGAGCCAAACGCATCGCTTCTAATCTGAAGAGTATTACTTGTGCAACATTTAATCCCGATGATTTGGAAGATCCTGCAGAATTGAATGGGACGGATTTGGCTGTCATAGATGGAAAGATTGGGGTTGCGGAGAATGGTGCGGTATGGATAGAGCAGGATGTAAAGCAGCGTGCCATTTATTTTATTGCCGAAAAGTTGGTTATTCTTCTAGATAAGAATAAGATTGTGAACAATATGCATGAAGCATATAAACTGATTGATACAGGCGAATATGGCTTCGGAACCTTTATTTCCGGTCCGTCAAAGACGGCTGATATTGAGCAGGCTTTGGTAATGGGTGCTCATGGGGCACGTGATGTGATGGTGGTGCTGATATAAGTGTATTGTTTCTTATATATAAAAAGGAGATGAGGCGAAAATTATAGGGCTCATCTCCTTTTATTTTATAGAATATTATTAGAATATTTTGCCACACAAACGGAACTTAAGTACCGGATAGACAGTAAGTTTGTCTATGATATCAGTGAAATCATTATCAGCTTCTGCTGTTAAATCAGACAAATCTCCGTTATTGGTATATACTTTGGGAGTGTTATGGAATTGCACACCCATTTCGAACATGAAGCCAATTCGTTTCTTAGGAATCGCTCTTCCGAAACCTAGTCCAAGATAAGGACGGAATGAAGAAACCTTCAAACCACCAGATATATTTCCGTTCTGATCTACAGGTATACGATAGTTTCCGATTTCAATACCTACTTCTTGTCCTTCTTTAATCAGTTCTGCCAACTCATCGCTGTGCCCTTTAATCTTAATGAGTTTTCCTCCTCCGAAATAAGCACCACCGCATACAAAAAAACTGGATGATTTGAAAGGATATACATTCAGCAATATTTCACCGGCAGTACGTCCCATTCCTCCTTCTACATCTATGCTGGTAGGTATATTTCCTTCATAAGAACCTTCAATATCTACATCCACATCTGTAGAATAAGTAAAGTTCGGCATAAAAGAAACTCCTGCACGTACAGCCAAGTAACTTCCTATAGGACTGGCTACATCAATACCTATACCTGTGGTACTTGCACTGACGCCTACAGCTAATGAATTAAAAATACCAGGACTTTCAGAAGAGTCTTGAGCAGCCATCTGATGGTTGCCTACACACATAATGTAAGTTAGGCAGAGTAATAGTAGTCTTTTCATATTTATAATAATTTATGTTTTAGATGCGAAATTAGATAATTTTATTGAAATGATGAAATATTTCCATTGATTTATAGCAACATCTTGTCTTCAGTATATTTTTAATTTAAATATACGGTATTGAAATATTCACCAAATAACGTTTTGGCTGTTTCCAATTGTTCTAGGGTATTTTCTTTTATTCCGTTCAGTTTGTATTCTTTTCCCATGGCTTCATATTTGTGTACGCCTAATGTATGATAAGGTAGTATCTCTACTCTTTGAATCATGTGATAGTTCTTGAAGTGCTCTCCTAATGCCCGTATGTCTTCCTCAAAGGAACTATAGCCTGGAACTAATACGTAGCGCAACCAAAAAGGTTTTCCGTTTTTTTCAAGCCATTCAGCGGTACGTATGGTTTGTTCGTTGCTACGTTCTGTCAGTTGCCGATGTCGCACATTATTAAATTCCTTGATATCTAATAATACGAGGTCTGTCCATTTTAGCAGTTCCTCTACTTCCTCATTCCATATACTGCCGTTGGTATCTATACAGATGTGGATGTTTTGTTCTTTTAACCGCTGGAATAACGGAATCAGTGCTTTTGCTTGCAATGTAGGTTCGCCGCCGCTGAAAGTCACACCTCCTTTTTTACCGAAAAAAGCTTTTTGGCTGACGGCCATACGCACAATTTCGTCTATTGTTGTTTCCGTACTTTCACCTTTGGTGTCAATTGTGTCGGGGTTGGCACAATAGAGGCATCGGAAATTGCATCCTTGTAAAAATACGACTAAGCGTAAGCCGGGACCGTCAAACGTCCCCATTGACTCGTAAGAATGTACTCTGATCATAATGGTTTGTCTTTAAACTGGTAAGGGCAGGTTTAAAACCCGCCCCTACGATTAATGTATATGTGATGTTACATTCTTTCGTGGAAAGAACGGCTGATTACTTCCAGCTGATGTTCACGGCTCAATTTGATGAAATTTACGGCATAACCTGATACGCGGATAGTAAGTTGCGGGTATTTTTCAGGATGCTCCATTGCATCTTCCAGCATTTCACGGTTCAGCACATTTACATTCAGGTGGTGTGCCCCTTTGGTGAAATAACCGTCCATCATGGTTATCAGATTCTCTATACGGGTTTCCCGATCCACTCCTAGTGATTTTGGTACGATAGAGAATGTGTTACTGATGCCGTCCTGAGCATCACGATAGCGTAGTTTGGCTACAGAACTCAATGAGGCGATGGCACCGTTCTTATCACGTCCGTGCATCGGGTTGGCACCCGGAGCGAAAGCAACCCCTTTGGCACGACCGTCAGGAGTGGCACCTGTTTTCTTACCGTACATTACATTGGAGGTGATAGTCAGCAGTGACAGGGTAGGACGGGCGTTTTTGTATACCGGATGTTTCTTTAATTCTTCACTGAAGAAATAAACCAAATCTACTCCTAAGTGGTCTACGCGGTCATCATCATTACCGAAGCAAGGATATGTATTTTCAATATCAAAGCCTTCAGTCAAACCTATATCATTACGTTTGGCACGTACCTTGCCGTATTTGATGGCAGACAATGAGTCAATGGCAATGGACAGACCGGCTACGCCATATGCCAGATTGATACGTGGATCGGTATCAATGAATGCCATTTGAGCCTTTTCGTAATAATATTTGTCATGCATATAGTGAATGATATTCATCGCATCATTATACACACGTGCAATTTGCATTAATACTTTCTTATAATTAGACCATACTTCTTCAAAGTTCAGCAAGTCTCCTGTCAATACAGGAATATCTTTCACCATTACAGTTCCTGTATTTTCGCAACGTCCGCCATTGATAGCTAGTAACAGAGCCTTAGCCAGATTACAGCGTGCCCCGAAGAATTGGATTTGTTTGCCGATAGCCTGATAAGACACACAGCAGGCAATGCCATAATCGTCACAGTTACGCACTTCGCGCATCAGCGTATCGTTTTCGTACTGTATGGAAGAAGTGTCGATAGAAACCTGTGCGCAGAATTCTTTGAAACCTTCCGGCAACTCCGGACTCCACAGTACAGTCATATTGGGTTCAGGTGACGGACCCAGATTGTATAGTGTTTGTAAGAAGCGGAAAGAAGTTTTTGTTACTTTGGTGCGTCCGTCGTTGAATCGTCCGCCGATAGATTCGGTCACCCAGGTGGGGTCACCTGCAAAGATGTCATTGTATGATTGCATACGCAGATGGCGGACCATACGTAACTTGATGATAAACTGATCCACTAGCTCCTGAGCGAATGACTCGTCAATTTTACCATGATCCAAATCATATTGAATATAGATATCCAGGAATGAAGAAACGTTGCCCAATGACATAGCTGCTCCATCTTGTTCTTTCACGGCAGCAAGATATGCCATATAAACCCACTGAACAGCTTCTTGTGCATTAGTAGCGGGACGACCCAAGTCGAGTCCGTAATATTCACCCAATATCTTTATTTCTTTCAGTGCTTTGATTTGTTCGGCTACTTCTTCGCGCAGGCGGATACGGGCATCGGTCATCGGACTGGTGATATTGCGCAAATCTTCTTGTTTTGCTTCAATCAGTCGGTCGATACCATACAGTGCCAAACGGCGGTAGTCACCAATAATGCGTCCGCGTGCATAGTTATCGGGCAGACCGGTCAGGAAACCGAGTGAACGGAAAGAGCGGATTTCTTCGGTGTAAGCATCAAATACGCCATCATTATGGGTTTTGCGATAATGAGTAAAGATATCCTTTACTTTTTCATCTACTTCCACACCGTTTTCATGGCAGGCTTTTTCTACGACCTTGATACCACCGTAAGGTTTGATGGCACGGCGCAGAAGTTCGTCCGTCTGAAGACCTACAATCAGTTCGTTTTCACGGTCAATGTATCCTGCTTTATGTGAGGTGATGGTAGATACTGTTACATTATCAAGGGAACGAACTCCGTTATTGGCACGTTCTTCTTCTAGTGCCTTGAGGCATTCGTTCCACACTTTTTTAGTTCGCTCTGTGGGGCCTGCCAGAAATGAGGCATCGCCCTCATAAGGGGTAATGTTGGTATGTACGAAGTCTGAAACATTAATTTCCTTACTCCACAATCCATCCTTAAAAACTTTGTTCATTTCCATACTGTTATTCCATTATTAAGAGATTTAGGGCTGCAAAGGTACTCCTTTTTTGTGAGCTATGCATCACTATTAGTAGGTATAATGCGAATACTTGTGCATTTTTAAGTATAAAGTGGTCAATAAATGAAAAAACAATAAGGACTCTTTATAACAATTCCATAAAAAATAAAGCTAATTGGTGACAATAAACCAATTAGCTTCTAAAAGTAGCGGAACCGGGAATCGAACCCGAGTTTCAGCCGTGAGAGGGCTGCGTCCTAGGCCACTAGACGATACCGCCATCAGTTAGTCTTAATTCTTTTTCTAAGACGGTGCAAAGTTAGAAGTTTGTTTTTAATCTGCAAAATAAAAAATGATTTTTTTTATGCTATTACTATTATAAATCGGAATTTAATTTCTATGAAGAAGTATCATATGTTTTATGTAGTAAAATTGAAAGTCTAAAAAGCACCTTTACTCTTCCTCCCGAAAGCCTTGACAGCAAACTGTTGAAAAATGAATATAAAAAATAAGTCGTAAAATTAATTTACGACTTATTCGCGGAAGCTGGGGGATTCGAACCCCCGGTACGGTTACCCGTACGTCAGTTTAGCAAACTGGTGGTTTCAGCCACTCACCCAAACTTCCTT
>OHMA01001326.1_pt1 | contig 10564 bp, 9 predicted proteins | sample 1569171 | NCBI WGS metagenome assembly OHMA01 (sample SAMEA3879580, study PRJEB24766) | human gut metagenome | biome: human-associated habitat; feature: feces | place: USA | collected 1985/1987
TGCATGGTCTCCGATACGCTCAAAGTATTTTGCAACCATGAGAAGATCCTCTGCCTGCTCACCATCCTCCGGATGCTCCCTGATGAAATCAATAAGCTCAGCCTTTACCTTATCAAAAAGATCATCAACCACATCATCCTGCTTCATCACTATGTGAGCCTTGTCATTGTTCTTCTCAACATATGCCTCGATTGCCCTGATAAGCATAAGCATTGTCTCTGAAGCCATGCTCTTGACATGCTCTATATTGACCCTGTATGGCTTGTCACTGCTCATCAAAATGGTCATCTCGCTGATATCGGCTGCGTGGTCTCCTATACGCTCCATATCAGTAACCATCTTCATCGCTGCAGAAATTGTTCTAAGGTCTCTTGCTACAGGCTGCTGCTGCATGAGCAGATTAAAGCACAGGCTCTCTATCTTTTTCTGCTCTCTGTCTATCTCCGAATCGCCCTCCATGATGTCTTTGGCGCTATCGGCATCCTGATGTATAAATGCCTCGATTGCTTTCTGGATTGACTCCTCAATCATGCTTCCCATGTGCATCATTTCTTCATTCAGCTTCTTAAGCTGCTCGTCGAATTTCGATCTCATTAACCAAACCTCCCTGTGATGTAATCCTCTGTTCTCTTGTCCTGTGGATATGAGAAAATCGTCTTTGTGTCGCCAAACTCAACCATATCTCCCACAAGGAAGAAGGCTGTATCGTCTGACACACGCACTGCCTGCTGCATGTTATGTGTTACAACCACAACTGTGTACTTTTTCTTTAAATCCTCCATGAGCTCCTCTATCTTTGAAGTAGAGATGGGGTCAAGCGCTGATGTTGGCTCATCCATCAAAAGCACCTCCGGCTGTACGGCAAGCGCTCTCGCAATACACAGTCTCTGCTGCTGTCCACCCGAAAGTCCCATAGCAGATTTCTTTAATCTATCTTTAACTTCATTGAATATCGCAGCACCCTGAAGACTTTCCTCAACTATCTGGTCGAGTATCTTTTTATCCTTGATGCCATGCACTCTCGGGCCATATGCGATATTGTCATATATGCTCATCGGGAACGGATTTGGCTTCTGGAATACCATGCCGACTCTTTTTCGTAAAAGATTGACATCCATACCTTTGTAGATGTCCTCGCCATCCAACAGGACATTTCCTGTGATCTTACATCCTTCCACCAGATCATTCATTCTGTTCAGACTTTTTAAAAAGGTCGATTTTCCACAGCCGGATGGTCCGATGAAAGCTGTGATCTCGTTGGCATGGATACTCATATTGATATCTTTCAATGCATGAAAATCACCATAATATAAATCCAGGTTTGAAATTTTAAATTTTTCTGCCATTTTTTTCTCCATTCTACTGTTTCGGCGCTTCAAATTTTTTTGCGATCAGGGAGGATACCCCATTGATGATCAGTACCACGATAAGAAGTACAACCGCCGTCGCATATGCCTCATTGGTATGCATACCCTCACGCGATAACGAATACATGTGGATCGCTAAGGTACGGCCGGAATCAAAAAATCCTGCAAGGTTTGCCACCGTACCTGAGGTGTAAATAAGTGCCGCCGTCTCTCCGACGATTCGCCCGATTGCTAAGATAATGCCGGATAAAATACCCGGGATCGCACTCGGAAGCACAATTTTAAATATGGTACGCAGTTTTCCTGCACCGAGTCCGAAACTTCCCTCACGGAATGAATCCGGTACGCAAAGAAGTGCTTCCTCCGTCGTTCTCATGATGACCGGGAGTACCATGATTGCAAGCGTCGCTGCACCTGCCATCATTGAGTAGCCCCATTTTAATGCTGTCACGAAAAACAACATACCAAAGAGTCCATAAATAATAGAAGGAATACCGGAAAGTGTCTCCGCCGTCACACGGATGAGCCCGACTAACTTGTTTCCCTTTTTTGCGTATTCCACGAGGTAGATCGCTGCGCCCACACCAAACGGTACGGATAACAAAAGCGCCAGCACCGTCATAAACAGTGTGTTGATCATCGCCGGGAGCATCGACACATTATCCGAATTATAAGTCCATGCAAACAGCGATGGTTTTAAATATGGGATACCGCGGATTAAAATATAACCCACCAGAAATACCAGGACACCTACCGTCAACACTGCTGCGACAAGTACTAAAAGCAGCAATACGAATGAACCCGGATGTTTCGTATATGATTTGATCTTATTTTTCACACTACTTTCCCCTTTCTAATTGTCCTTTGTGCGTCTTTTTAAAATAGAGAAAGAGACATTGATGATGAGGATAAACACAAACAGTACCACACCGGTTGCGATCAGTGCTTCTCTGTGAAGATCCGTTGCGTATCCCATTTCCATTACAATATTTGCCGTTAAGGTACGGACACCTTTAAAAATACTCGATGGAACTCGCGCCTGGTTTCCGGCTACCATCATAACTGCCATCGTCTCACCGATTGCACGTCCGACACCGAGCACGACTGCTGCCATGATACCGGATTTTGCTGCCGGAACGATCACGGTAAAAACACTTCTCTCATGGGTTGCTCCAAGTGCAAGTGCTCCCTCGTAATAGCTGTTTTCCACGGCACGGATCGCTGACTCTGACACACCGATAATAGTCGGCAGGATCATGATTCCAAGCAGAATCGAAGCGGTTAAGATACTGTTTCCATTTCCTTTAAAATGTTCTCTGATAAACGGCACCAATACGACCAGACCGAAAAATCCATATACAATAGAAGGGATGCCTGCTAAGAGATCCACGATCGGTTTCAAAATGCGGTACAGTTTTTCCGGACAGAAGCGCGCCATAAAGATTGACATCAGTATTCCAACCGGGACTCCGATTAAAAGTGCTCCTCCGGTTACATAAATACTTCCTAAGATCATCGGAAAGATTCCGAATATATTATTGGTCGGTTTCCATACTTTTCCCGACAAAAACTGCCATACACCGATTTTCTGCATTGCCGGAAATCCGTTTGCAAACAAGAACACACAAATTAAGGCTACCGCGATAATGGATATGACTGCCGTAAAGAGGAAAACGCCTTCCATTACTTTTTCTTTAATATGATTCATTATTTTTCTCCAGACTGATAAAAAGTTGTGTACGTTATTTATGTAAAGACCGGCAGAGTAACTGTCTCTCCCGGTCTTTACCTGATGTTTTATAATAAGGAATTCTATGAAATATGTTGTTTGTATCTGTCTGTATTACTCTGTAACGCCATCCCAGGATGTGATTTCGCCTGTGTAGATGCCTTTGACCGTATCTTTGGAAAGATCTGCAGTCGGGTTGTCGTTGTTTACGATGACTGCGATACCATCCATTGCAATCACGGCTGCTGTTAAGCCGCCCTCTGTCTCAGAATCTTTTAATTCACGGGAAGCCATACCGATATCACAGGTTCCATCCATAGCTGCTGTCATACCTGTGGTAGAATCGCTTTCCTGGATCTCGATCTCTGCACCGCTGTTGACTGCGACATATGCCTCTTTTAATTTTTCCATAACAGGTGTTACGGAAGAAGATCCTGCTACAACAACTTTTCCGCTTGCGCCGTTTGACTCGAATGCTGCTGCACCGTCATCTACCGGGATGTATTTATTATCAGAAATAACTGCCTGTCCGTCTGCACTCATGATAAAGTTGATAAAATCCTGTGCCACATCGCTTGGTGTTCCTTTGGTTGCAATATTAAATGGTCTTGCGATCGTGTAATCTCCGCTCTTGATATTATCTACGGTAGCTTCTGCTCCATCGATGGAAACTGCTTTTACACTGTCGTTTAGGGAACCAAGTGATACATATCCGATGGAGTATTCATCACCTGAAACTGTTGTTAACATAACGTCGGTACTGTTTGTGATGATTGCTTCATCGGTTGTATTATCAATTTTCTCACCGGCATCATTTTTCTCTTCCACACCGAACAGCTCGATGAATGCTCCTCTTGTACCGGAACCATCCTCACGGGATACAACGTTGATGTACTCGCTGTTGTCAAAATCTCCGGTTGCTGCTGATGCTGAATTTGCAGCTGTCGTATCTGGTGTAACATCTGCTGACTGATCTGCTGAACTGTCCGCTGCATCTGCACTTGCATCTGTATTTGTATCTGCTCCGGCATTTGCACTTGCATTTCCACTGTTGCCACAGCCTGCGATCATGCTGGCTGCCATCATACCTGTTAATAACATACACATTACTTTCTTTTTCATTTTCTTAATCCTCTCTTTTTTCAATTTGCAGGGCGTCCATCCTGCTGTTTTCTTTTCATTTCCTTTTGACAGTTTTTACTTTACGGCACTTATGTAAAATACATGAGAGAGGTTTGGTAAAATGTATGTAAAATAATGGTAAACGTTTCGCTTACTTTTTCTCGATCTGTCTGCGCAGTTCCAACATCTGATTGTCTACTTTTGCGATCACATCGGAATAATCTTTGGTTGCACGCTCCACATTTTCAATCTGTCCGGCATTTTTCTTATAACACATCTGATTATCAAGCTCTGCCCAATAGTCCATGGCAAAAGAACGGATCTGTATCTCCACTCTTATTTCCTTTGTCTTTTCCAGATAAGTGACCGGAATACCCACGATCAGATGGATACTCTGGTAACCGCTCTTTTTGGGATTTTTCACATAATCCTTTTCTTTGAGCAGCGTGATGTCCTTCTGCTTTTTTACATAATCTGCCACACGGTAAATATCATCACAAAAAAAACAGACGACGCGGATCCCGGCAATATCGTTTAAAGTATCTACCGCAGCCTGAAACGTTACTTCCCTGCCCTTTCGCATCAGCTTTTTGGCAATACTGTCCGTCTGTTTGATCCGTCCCGTCATAGTACGAATAACCTGACGGCCAAATTGCTCCGTCAGGTCCGCATTGATCATTTTTAATTTTGCCTGCACCACATCCATCGCATATGCGTAAGAAAGTCTTACCATAGGTGCTTCGATCTGTTCTTTTAATTGTTTTTCCATGAGCAAGGTATCTGCTCCCGCTAAAGTCTCTTTTATTCCTATGCGTTTTTTCTGATTTTTAGAATCTTTCTTCGGCAAAATCCATATCTCCTATTTCGTAATCGTTTTCGTTTTCATCTTCATCCTCATACTCATCTTCATCCTCATTGATAAATGCCCGTTTCACCCTATGCACCGGTCCTGCCTGAAGTTTAAAGACAATAAACCCGATCACAAACATTGCTGCGATCACAATCACACCCGCTTTTGAAGTATGAAAAATCTGCGTGGAAATTCCCATGAGCATTGTTCCCATAAAGGATGCTCCTTTTCCAAAAATATCAAAAATGCCAAAATACTCACTTGATTTTTCCTTTGGTATAATCTTTGCATAATAAGAACGTGACAATGCCTGGATTGCTCCCTGAAATACACCAACAAATGTTGCCATCATCCAGAACTTCCATGCCGCATCCAGCCAAAGTGCATAGACTGCAACCAAAAAGTATGCTCCGATACAAACCGCGATCAGACGGGCTGTTTCAAATTTCTGTGCCAGTTTGCCAAAAACAATGGCACACGGAAACGCAACAATCTGTGTCAGAAGCAACGCAAGAAGAAGGCTTGTATCACTGATTCCAACATCTTTGCCGTAAGAAGTCGCCATCTCAATGATCGTGTATACACCATCTATATAGAAGAAAAATGCAACGAGGAAGAGAAACACCTTTTTATCATTTCTGATCTCACCGCACACGGTTCCAAGTCTTTTTACGGTTTCCTTTACACCGTTTGTCTTTGTCTCCATATAATAGTTCTGCTTATAATTTTTTAAGAGCGGGATTGTGACAACTGCCCACCATAAGGCATTGATGATAAATGCTCCTGCTGTCGCTACCGTACCGCTGATTCCAATATAATCCGCTCCAAAAATCAATGCCAGACTGACAACAAAAGGCACACAGCTTCCTATATATCCCCATGCGTATCCCTGGGATGACACGTCATCCATGCGCTCATCCGTCGTCACATCCACGAGCATAGAATCATAAAAAATAAGGCTGCCGGAAAACCCGACTTTGGTGATCACAAATACAACCAGAAATAAAATGGCACTTTTCGGAAGTGCAAGTGCGGCACACCCAAGAACACCGATCAGCATAAACAGCGTAAATAAAGGTTTTTTCCGGTTCTTTCCATCTGCAACCGTTCCGAGCACCGGCCCTAATATTGCCACGATCAAAGTGGAAATAGAGATCGCATAGCTTAAATATGCGGTGGAGTCCGAAGCGGATATGCCATTTCCGGCTGCCATGTTTTTAAAATAGATCGGTATGATCGTGGACACTAAAAGCGCAAAGGCAGAGTTGCCTACATCGTACATTACCCAGTATTTTTCAAGTTTATTTAATTTCTGTTTCATGTTTTTCCCTCCTGTTTTGCAGGATAAAATCAAAGATCTCCTGATAATATCTGCACCTGGTCTGATAGTCCGCATTAAAAATTTCATGTTTGGAAGCCGGCATGCAGACAAGCGCTGCCGTCTCCACACGATTTTCAAAAACTGCGATCGCACGATTATCCACCATTTGGTCATTCCCTGCTATAAAGATCAAAACCGGAATTTTAATCCGCTCCAGATTCTTTTTCCGCATCAGCGTTTCTGTTGCACGCATCGCTGCCAAAAGCCATCCATAAGTACTGCCATTGGTCTGATATCTGGAATTTTTCAGCCTCTTTTCAAAAATATAATCATAGCGCTCTCTTGAAATACAGCTGCTGTGTTCAAAATCCGGCCTGCTGTCAAACCCTGTCTGTCCCGCTGCATAACGTTCACCTCTTTTGGTTCTCACATAAAAATCAGCTGTCATTTTTGCCACCCACCACGGATACTTTCCGGTCTGCATCCGAAACATCGGTGAAGAAAGGATTGCACGTTCAAATACTTTCGGATGTTCCTCGATATAACGCGCCGCGACCGCACCTCCCATGGAATGTGCAAATAAGATGCGGTGCCGCTCCATCCGGTAATTCATTTTTTTCATAAAGCAGTCCAGATCTTTGATATAATCTTCAAAATCACGGATATATACCTTCTGGTCATCCGAAACCTCACGTTCTGAATAGCCGTGCCCGCGGTGCTCTAAGATATAAACGGAACAGCCATGCTGCAGAAAATAATAAATAACCTCGTTGTACTTTTCTGCAAACTCGCTGAATCCGTGTGAGATCACAATACAGGTATCCGCCCCCGCTGCCAGATATTGCTGATAAAAAATGGCCGCCCCGTCATAACTGTGAAAATAAGCATACTTCTGACATTGCTTCAGGTACGGTTCCACCAGATTTTTCTGCCAGGTCAGATACCCTTCGTCTGCAAAATACAGACTGCCTGCCGCATTCATAACGCCGCCATTTCTTTATGCTTCAACAATTTCACCAGCTCCGGTGTCAATTTCCCATCACTGTACTCTTCCGCAATTTTTTTGCCGCGGTCCGGGTAATTTGTGATCATTGCATCGGCACGCGCCGCACAGACGAGCCGCATATATTTTTCCTCATTTACAGTCCATACATGGACTTTCTTTTTCTGCCTCCTGCACTCTTCCATAAATCCTTCATACTGAATGTTGTAAAGTGCCGGGTGCAGTGCATCTGCTCCCACAACATACGAAGCGTAACTAACCGGATTGATGATTCCATCGCTGTATAACATTCCTGTCTCTGCTTCCGGATTGATCTCTTTGATCTTTTGTATGGTATAGTGATTAAAGGAGGAAAAAATCACACGTTCCATGAGTCCCATCCGCTCTGTGAGATCTAACACACGCTCCTCAATTTCCGGATAAAACACGACTCCGGTCTTGATTTCCACATTAATGGTCAGATCTGTCGGTTTTATCAACGCATAGACTTCCTCTAACGTGGGTATCTGTGCATGTTCATACTCCGGATGTGTACGGTTAAAATTATGTTTGATCAGCTTCGCGTAGGCATAATCTTTTACCCAGCCGCTTCCATCACTCACTCGGTCGATCGTTTCATCGTGGATGACAACAAGTTCTCCGTCTTTTGTGAGCTGCACATCCAGTTCAATTCCATCTGCGCCAAGCTCTACCGCTTTCTCAAAAGCTGCCATTGTATTTTCCGGTGCATAACCGCTCGCACCGCGGTGTCCCCACACGAGTGTTCTTTCCATCTCTTCTCCATTCCTGCCGGTTTCTTCCATCTGCGCACTAAATCCGCCTGTCCGGCATCGATTCTTTTATTTCTCTCATCTTTACCCTATATCCTAAGCGGATATTGTAAAATGGGTGTGGGGGTTTATGTAAAAAATGGGTAAAAAAATACAGAACCACGTTTTTGTGATTCTGTAATATACCTTATAATGTTGTTAGCACAAATAGTGCGTTCAGGTTTATTGATTGACAAATTGCGCAAAGCCGTGCCTGTTTTGTTCCGTTGTCCGAAAATAAGAAAAGCTAAGCCTGCCTGTTTTACTTTTTCTCGGAGTGACGTGAACGGCGTTCAACGAGCCATCCTTGGCTCGAGAAGCCTTGTTCTGCCATCCGTGGCAGAACATCACTGTGGATAGACAGGCAGACTAAGATTTTCTAATTTTCTCCCAAAGTCACAAAAGCATTCTCGGCTTTGCGCAATTTGTCAGCCGCCAGGTTGTGAAGCACTATTTGGTTTTAACATCATATATTTTGATGCCGGAATTCCTTTAATCCTTATGCGCCGCCTCATAAACGTTATAGCAGGCTGCCGCTCCGATCACAAGCACTGCGCCAATGACTGCCGTGCGCCCGATTGTCTCACCGCAGAAGATCGCAACTAAAATTGGATTTAAGATCGGCTCTAATGTAGAAGTTAAGGATGCCGTGACCGGCGAAACACGATCCAAGCCCCTCGATAAAAAGATGTAGGATAATCCAAACTGGATCACACCGAGAAGGATAATACAGATCCATGCCTTCGCAGAATGATCGGTCTCCCCCAAAAACGAAGGCAGTCCGATGCTAAGGCTGATCACATGGGATGCCAGCAGTGACGATTCAAAATCAGCTCCCGGAAAACCTTTCATCATCATAACCAGCGCATAGGTAAATCCCGAAAATACCGCAAGCAGATTTCCCGCCATTCCCCCGGCGCTCAGGGAATCTAAAAAGAAGCATAAGATACCGGCAAACACGACCGCACATGCCACCACTGCCGCTTTTTTCGGTTTCTTCTTATATAATGCCCACATCAGCAGAATCACAAAGATCGGTTCTGTAAACTGAAGCACGATCGCATTTGCCGCCGTCGTCATCTTTGTCGCTGAAACAAATGTCAATGCCATGACTGTGTTGCAGACGGCTCCAAACAGTACCGTCTTGTTCCATACAAATTTTCGTTTTGTGATGACCATATACGATGCGATCAGCATAAATGAAAAAATACTGCGGATTCCCTGGATCGTGATGGAACTCCACGGAATCGACTTTATCAGAACACCTCCAGTGCTGAAACATACTGCTGAGAGCAGCACATAGATGGTTCCCTTCATACTTTCTTTATCTAATTGTTTTTCCTGCATTTTATTCTCCCTCCCATTTTACCGCATTCCCAGCGCAAGCAGCACAAGTACCGCGAGAAAAATGATATTTGCCAGATGAAACCACAACAGATAATACCCCTTCGTGCGGTTATAATTATGCGCATATATTTTATAGGAGATCAGGCTCGCCATGGAGGCGATCAGTGTGCCAAGTCCCCCTAAATTTACACCAAGCAAAAGCTGCTTTAAATCACCCGAAAAACCGGACAATAACAGTGCCGCCGGAACATTGCTGATCACCTGGCTTGTGGCAATTCCCACCAGAAGTTCCCTTCCGTTAACCAGTGAATGCAGTACTTCCTGAAACGCCGGCAGCCGTCCGATATTTCCTGTAAAAATAAAGAAAGCGATAAACGTAAAGATCAGGCAGTAATCCACCTGCCCCAGTACTTTTCTATCTGATAAAAACACAGACACAGCCACCGCCGCAAGCAAAATATAATACGGCAGGATCCTTGCCACGACCAAAAGCGCCATAAGGAATAAAACCGCATACATGCCGGTCAGTTTTTTGTTCATTTCCTTTTTTTCTTCCGAAAAATGACAGTCTGTCAATCTGATTTTTCTTTTTCTTGCACTTAAAACGAAAATCGTCAGGGCAAGCAGCACACCGGAAACAACCGTATACGGAAGCATCAAGACAAGAAACTCCCCAGCATTCATTTCTGAGAGATTATATAAATACAAATTCTGCGGATTTCCAATCGGAGTCAGCATACTTCCAAGGTTCGCCGCTATGGTCTGAAGCACGATGACCGGCACCATAAGACGCTCCTGCCCGCATTTTTGCAGCGTGAGAAGTGCAAACGGAACAAACGTCAAAAGCGCAACATCATTGGTAATCAGGTATTTACCTGGGCATGGCGGTTTAAAGCATGCCTGTTCGATACCACTCTGAAAGCGGCGCAGGATTACGACATCTTCCTGCGCATGGTGGTGGCGTATGGCAAACCGTGGAAGGTCAAAGAGGCGACGCAGATCCTGCATGTGAATCA
>OHMA01001327.1_pt1 | contig 10561 bp, 10 predicted proteins | sample 1569171 | NCBI WGS metagenome assembly OHMA01 (sample SAMEA3879580, study PRJEB24766) | human gut metagenome | biome: human-associated habitat; feature: feces | place: USA | collected 1985/1987
AGATGCGCATCCCGCCCGGAGGGTTTTTAAATTCATAGGACGTAATTTCCTATGAATTTAAAAAAAATCCCCGGATCACCAATTCCGTGATCCGGGGATTTTCTTTTTTATTCATTTATAAGCTGTCATAGCTTCGTATTTTCACTACATTTTCTTACTTTGTAAGCTGTCCTACGACCTCCGGGAATCCCATAAAGTGGGATGCCTTTACCAGAACCGTGTCACCGCTTTTTACATAAGGCAGTAATTCTTCCATCAGTTCATCTTTTGTTTTGAAATAATGAACCTCCGTCTCCTTACTGCATTTTCCTACTGCCTGTGCCAGATTCTCTGATAATGCACCGGCTGCAAACAAAGCATCTATTCCTTTTCCTTCGAAATGTTCTCCGACCATGGCATGCAGTTCCTGCTCATTTTCGCCAAGTTCTCCCATATCTCCAAGCACTGCGATTTTTCTTCCAGGTGCCGCTGCGAGCACGTCGATGGACGCCTTCATGGAAACAGGGTTTGCGTTGTAACAGTCATCGATGATCGTCATCCCGCCTTTGTGGATCAGATTACTTCTTCCTCCGATCGTTTTTACCGACTCAATCCCGCGTTTCATTTCATCCACACTAAGTCCAAGCTTTCCTGCAACGCAGACTGCGGCTAAAGCATTGTATACATTATGCTCTCCTGCAATCGGGATCGTCACTGCAAAGCTCTCTGCACCAATATGTATCACCGCTTTTGTTCCATCTAATCCTACCGGTTCCACATCTGTTGCATATACTTCCTTTTCGGCAAGATATTTTTCACCCTGCTCTGTCTTTGCAAGCTTTGCTTCTTTTCCGATACCATAAAATACCACCGGTTTTCCGTTCACCATCTTTTTCTCACAGAGCTTATCATCATCTCCATTTAACACGGCAGTTCCTTCCGGTGTCAGGTGCTCAAAACTCTCCGTTTTTGCCTTTAAAATTCCATCTCTGGTCAGCAGGTTTTCCAGATGGCACAATCCGATATTTGTGATCACACAGATATCCGGATATGCCATTTCAGCCAGACGGTGCATCTCACCGAATTCTGAAATTCCCATCTCAAGCACTGCCACTTCATGCTGCTCCCTGATCTTAAAAATCGTAAGTGGAAGACCGATCTCGTTATTGAAATTGCCCTCTGTCTTTAACACATTATACTTCTGTGAAAGAACCGACGCGATCATCTCCTTTGTGCTGGTTTTTCCAACACTTCCGGTAATTCCGACGACCTTAATATCAAGACTTCTGCGGTAGTATGCCGCAAGTTTTTTCATTGCACCAAGTGTAGATTCCACCGTGATATAAGGGCCCGCCGGTTCTGACAGTTCCTGTTCGGATAATACGGCAAGTGCACCTTTTTCAAACACCTGTGGAATGAACTGATGACCATCCACCTTTTCTCCCTTTACCGCAATAAAAAGATATCCTGACTCTACCTGTCTGCTGTCGATCACAGCTCCCGCAATTTCTTTCTTTTTGTCGGCCTCACTGCCATAATATACTCCACCGCATACTTCCGTAATACGCTCCAGTGTCATGTTTTTCATGATCTACCTCATTTCCCGGGATTCGTTTTGCTTTTACTTTTACAAAAATATCTTATTATTTCTCATATTTATCCAGGGAAATCTGGATCAGTTTCTCACACAATTCGTTAAAGTTCACACCGACAACCTGTGCCTCCTGTGGAAGAAGACTTGTCGGAGTCATACCCGGCAATGTGTTTGCTTCCAGACAGTAGATATTTTCATTTTCATCCAACAGAAAATCGGTGCGGGAATAGGTATCTAATCCAAGTACCTGTGCCACCTGCTCTGCATAATGCTGCATTTTCTCTGTAACAGCTTCTGAAAGTTCTGCCGGACAGGTCTCAACAGCACTGCCTGCTTTGTATTTATTCTTATAATCATAAAATCCCTGTACCGGTGCGATCTCGATGATCGGAAGTGCTTTTCCCTCGATCACGCCGACAGAAAACTCACGTCCTTTTACATATTCTTCCACGATCAGGTTTTCTTCCCAGCGGAACGCCTCATCTAATGCTGCTTTATATTCCTCCGCATTGTGTGCGATGGAAACACCGATACTCGAACCTCCGCAGCATGGTTTTACCACACACGGGAACTGAATGCCAAGTTTTGTGATATCGTCGCTGCGGTCAGCCTTTTTCATGGATGCGCCCTTTGGAGCCGGTATGCCTGCTGACAAAAATAATTTTTTGGACATCTCCTTATCCATGGCAAGCGCACTGCTTAAATAACCGGTTCCTGTATAGCGGATGCCAAACAGATCAAATGCGGCCTGAATCTTGCCGTTTTCTCCGTTTTCTCCATGCAGTGCCATAAAAACGATATCGGACATCTGGCATAATTCGATCACATTCGGTCCAAAGAAATTGTCTGACTGATCTTTTCTGGATGCTTTTACCTTTGCAAGATCCGGTGCAATTTCCGGTATTCCGGATACTTTTACACTGACTTCCTCACTCCGGTCAAAAATACCTGTCAGATCTTCTTTTTTATCACTGTATCCCATAAATACATCAAGTAAGATTACCTGATGTCCATTCTCTCTCAATGCCTTTGCCACCATATCTCCGGTCTTAAAGGAAACATCTCTCTCTGTACTTAAACCACCTGCTAAAACAACAATCTTCATGGTATACTCTCCTTACTATCTCATAAAAACATTTCTGCTTTATAGTATACCTTTTTTCTTTGTGTGGCAAGGAATTTGCACATTCCTTTGTACTTTTTATGCCTGCATGACATCCTTTCTTATTTATTTTTCTGCCTCACGGCAATGCCCCCGGCAGGCACCATTTTTTCTTTTATTCCCCGTTTTCCCGTACCGGAAAAGATTCCTGACTCATAAAATTCTTTGCCTGCTGCTGGCCTCTTTCACGATAAAACCCATTTCTACAGCATTGCGATTTCTTCCATCCTCAGTGCCTGCAGCAGCCACAAAAATATCTGTCTTCCAATCAGATCCTGTTTTCCGATCATACTCCCGTACCGGTATATCTTTGCAACCACATCCTCACAGCGTTCCTCGTCCCCCGCCAGCAATATTTCACAGAGCAATCCATACCGCTCTCTATTTAAAGTGCACTGCCTGTCTATTTCATTCCATAGTTCCGGATACCTTCTTGCGAGATCCACCAGAATCTCTGCCCCGTTATACATTTCTTCCGCTTTCTTCTGCTCTGTTATATAATTTTCCACTTTTACACTACTGTCATGCAGGCATTAATACTACACAAGTATCTTATGTCTGTCGATTTTTGTCAACTACATTTGATTTTTATTTTGATACTTTGATAATCAAAATATCTTGACATTCTTTTCATCATACTTTATATTTATTTTTGTTTGATAGTCAAACTATTTTATCCGGAGGGAAAAAAAATGAGTGTACGAATTATTGTTGATTCCGCATCTGATCTCACAAAGGAACGTGCGGATGCATTAAATCTTGATTATATGCCTTTAAAAACAATTTTTGGCGAAACGGAATATTTAGACGGTGTTACCATTTCCCATAAAGAATTTTATGAAAAACTGATCGAATGTGGAACAATCCCGACGACCAGCCAGGTATCTCCACATGATTTTGAAGCAAAATTCAAAGAAGTAAAAGAAGCCGGCGATACCGCCGTTGTGATCTGTCTGTCCTCTCTTTTATCCGGTACATACCAGAGTGCACACATTGCGCTTGATGGCTATGAGGACTGTATCACATTAGTTGACAGTTTAAATGTATGTCTGGGCGAACAGATCCTTGTCCTTTATGCCGTAAAGCTGCGCGATGAGGGGCTTTCTGCGAAAGAGATCGCCGAAAAACTCGAAGAGAAAAAGAAAGATGTCTGTGTCTTAGCCGTCTTTGATACCCTTGAGTATTTAAAACAGGGCGGACGCATCTCAAAGACTGCCGCCTGGGCGGGAAATATTTTATCCATCAAGCCTGTCATCGCCATTGAAAAAGGTGAGGTTGCGATCTTAGGAAAGGCCAGAGGATCGAAAAACGGAAATAACATCCTGATCCAGGAAGTGAAAAATAAAAACGGTATCGATTTTTCCATGCCGTATATGTTAGGCTACAGCGGGCTCGACGACTCACTGCTCCGGAAGTATATTGCGGACAGCGCAGATCTCTGGACCGGACAGACAAAAGAGCTGCCAATCAGCACGATTGGGAGTACGATCGGTACACATGCGGGACCGGGAGCCATCTGTGTGTCGTTTTTCCATAAATAATAATGATGTTGGAACAAATATTGATTTCAAATTTCTTGATTGACAAATTGCAACAATCCGGGTCTGTTTTGTTCCATTGTACGAAAATAAGGAAATCTAAGTCTGCCTGATTAGATTTTCTCAAAGTGACATGAACGGCGTTCAACGAGCCTTCCATGGCTCGTGAAGCCTTGTTCTGCCATCCGTGGCAGAACATCACTGTGAATTGAATTGACAGGCAGGCTAAGATTTCCTAATTTTCTTCCAAAGTCACAAAAGTATTCCCGGCTTGTTGCAATTTGTCAGTCGTTATGTTGTGAATCACTATTTGCCCCAACATCTTATCTTCGACAAATGCTTCACGTCACACAAGGAAATCTATTATGATGTACTGCAAAAACCCACCCTGCGGCAAGGTGCTTGCCGCAGGGTGGGTTCTTTGTATTCACAGCACAATTCTGCAATGATCCATTTTAGTATTCCGGTTCGATCAATCCGTATGTGTTGCCTTTTCTCTTGTATACAACGTTGACATCTTCGGTCTCAGCATTGATAAATACGAAGAAGTCATGTCCTAATAACTCCATCTGTACACATGCATCTTCCGGATACATCGGCTTCATATCGAACTTCTTAGAACGGATGATCTTGATCTCTTCATCATCGTCTGATGCTGCATCCAGGAAATCCTGTTTGAAAACGGATGCTGCGCTCTGCTGTTTCGTAACCAGTTTCGTTCTATATTTCTTTAACTGACGCTCAATAACCTCTTCTACCAGATCAATTGATACATACATATCATTGCTGACCTGTTCAGAACGAATATAGTTTCCTTTCATTGGAATCGTAACTTCCACTTTCTGGCGTTCCTTCTCTACGCTCAGTGTTACATAGACATCTGTGTCCGGAGTGAAGTATTTCTCTAATTTGTTTAACTTGTCCTCCACTGCATCTTTGATACCATCGGTTAATTCAATGTTTCTTCCTGTAATCTTGATTCTCATGATGTCCAACCCCTTTGCCGTTTATTTGATACAGATTTATATCATGGTTTTATTATAGCACTTTCCACAAATATTTCAATACAATATATCATTTTTTATATATTTTTCAGAATATTTATATTTTCCTGTAATATTCTTGTAAAAATGTGCATCATTCGCTGGCACGATCAATATTACACATTTAACAAGGGATGCAATGTCATAATGACTCGCCATTATGACATTGCATCCCTTATCATCTGTTCCGCTTTTTTTGCTTCCTCTTTGGTAAGCTGCGGTGTATCTTTTAACACATAATCCATGCCAAGATTATCATACTTGACCTTGCCAAGTGCATGATATGGCAGTACTTCCAATTTTTCCATATTGGAAAGTGTCTTTAGAAAGTGTCCGAGTTCCGTCAATTCTGCCTTCTCAAATGTGATGCCGGGAACAACGACATGACGGATCCACACCGGCTTTTTCTTCTGATCTAAATATCTTGCAAATGCCAGAATATTCTTATTTGAATGTCCGGTCAGTTTCCGGTGATCCTCGTCACGGATATGCTTAATGTCAAGCATTACAAGATCTGTGACATCAAGAAGCCTGTCTATTTTTTCCAGTGTGATATCTGATGTGGCTTCTCCATCCTCCGGAAATCCCGGGAACATAATACCAGACGTATCTAAACAGGTATGGATTCCATGCGCCTTTGCCTTCGCAAACAGTTCCGTCAGAAAATCGATCTGAAGCATCGGCTCGCCACCGGTGGCGGTAATTCCACCAGTCCGGTAAAACGAGGCATTGCGCAGGAAGCGGTCGATGATCTCGTCCGCCTCCATCTGTTTTCCATCAGTCAGCACCCATGTATCCGGGTTGTGGCAATACTGGCAGCGCATCGGGCAGCCCTCGAAGAATACGACAAAACGCACCCCAGGACCGTCCACGGTACCAAATGATTCCAGAGAATGAATATAGCCCATAATAATCTCCTTATTTTTACATCAGTTCATGGAATGTTCTTGCAATTACCTCATCCTGCTGCTCTTTGGTCAGTTTGATGAAGTTTACTGCGTAACCTGATACACGGATCGTAAGCTGCGGATATTCTTCCGGATGCTTCTGTGCATCAAGCAGTGTTTCCTTATTTAATACGTTTACATTTAAGTGGTGACCGCCTTTTTCTGCATAGCCGTCAAGCAGTGCCACAAGGTTTGTTTCAGAGCTTTCCTCCGTCTTTCCAAGTGCATCCGGCACGATGGTAAAGGTGTTGGAAATACCATCCTGCGCATCCATAAATGGCATCTTTGCAACAGAAGCTAAAGAAGCAACTGCACCATTTTTATCACGTCCGTGCATTGGGTTTGCACCCGGAGCAAACGCAACACCTTTCTTTCTTCCATCTGGGGTTGCTCCTGTATTCTTACCGTAGGATACGTTGGATGTGATGGTAAGAATAGAAGTTGTTGCGATACCTCCACGGTAAGTGTGGTTTCCTTTTACATATTTGATGAATGTATGCAGAACCTCTTTTGCGATCTCATCCACACGGTCATCATCATTACCATATTTCGGGAAATCTCCCTCAATCTCAAAGTCTACTGTAATACCGTTCTCATCACGGATCGGTTTTACTTTTGCATATTTAATGGCAGAAAGGGAATCTGCTACTACGGAAAATCCTGCAATACCGGTTGCAAACCAACGTCTTACCTGTTTGTCATGTAATGCCATCTGCATTCTCTCGTAGCAGTATTTGTCATGCATATAGTGAATGATGTTTAATGCATTGACATAGACACTTGCAAGCCATTTCATCATGTCTTTGTATTTATCCCATACCTCGTCGTAGTCAAGATACTCGGAAGTGATCGGACGATATTTCGGTCCTACCTGTTTGCCGCTGATCTCATCCACACCACCGTTGATCGCATAGAGTAAACATTTTGCAAGGTTTGCACGGGCTCCGAAGAACTGCATCTCTTTTCCGATTCTCATGGAAGATACGCAGCATGCGATACCGTAGTCATCGCCGTGAACCACACGCATGATGTCATCATTTTCGTACTGGATCGCAGAATGTTTGATGGAAATCTCTGCACAGAACTTTTTGAAGTTCTCCGGAAGTTTTACGGACCATAAAACAGTCAGGTTTGGCTCCGGTGCTGCTCCGATGTTGTTTAAGGTATTTAAATAACGGTAAGACATCTTGGTTACCATATGTCTTCCATCTACTCCGATTCCACCGATAGACTCTGTTACCCAGGTAGGATCTCCGGCGAAAATACTGTTGTACTCCGGTGTACGGGCAAATTTTACGCAGCGCAGTTTCATGATGAACTGGTCGATGATCTCCTGAATCTCTTTCTCCGTGAATGTACCCTCACGAAGGTCGCGCTCTGCATAGATGTCTAAGAACGTAGAGGTACGTCCTAGACTCATTGCCGCACCGTTCTGCTCTTTGACTGCTGCAAGGTAGGCAAAATATACAGCCTGTGCTGCCTCAAGAACATTTGTTGCCGGTTTGGAAATATCGCATCCATAGATCTTTGCTAATTCTTTTAACATTTTAAGGGCTCTGATCTGCTCGGATAACTCCTCACGCTCACGGATAACATCGGAATACATGATGGTGCGTGTGGAATCTAACTGCTCCTGCTTATCTTCGATCAGACGGTCTACACCGTAAAGTGCAGGTCTTCTGTAGTCGCCGATGATACGTCCGCGCCCGTATGCATCCGGAAGTCCGGTGATGATATGTGCGGAACGGCAGGCTCTCATCTCCGGTGTATAAGCGTCAAACACACCCGCATTGTGTGTCTTTCTGTGTGTTGTGAAATATTCTACCACTTCCGGGTCTACTTTATACCCATTATCTTCACATGCCTTAATTGCCATACGGATACCGCCATAAGGCTGTAAGGAACGTTTGAATGGTTTATCTGTCTGGAAACCTACGATCTTCTCCTTATCTTTGTCTAAGTACGCAGGTCCATGGGAAGTGATCGTGGAAATGATCTTTGTATCCATATCGAGCACGCCGCCGGCCTCTCTCTCCTGCTTTGAAAGCTCTAATACGTCCTGCCAGAGTGCTGTGGTATCCTCTGTCGGTCCCTCTAAGAAAGAGCTGTCACCATCATATGGCTTATAGTTTCTCTGGATGAAGTCTCTGACGTTTACTTCATTCTCCCATGCTCCACCATTAAAATCTCTCCATTCGTTTTGCATTATTTTTCCTCCTGTTTGCTGAAAACTATGGTTTACCTGTATAAAACGGATCTGATCCCCCAATATTTTTGTATTGCTGGAAAATATTGGTAGTTATTTCTAACTTTTGTTAGCTAGTTCTAACGCAGTGAATATATCATGTTCCATCACTGCTTGTCAATATCCGCTTCGTTTCCGGAACTGTTCTTTTTTTCATACAAAAGGATTCCTGTAAGAAGAATATCTTTAAGAATAAAAGAAACCGACAGTCCGGGTTATCTCGCCCAGACGGTCGGCATTGTAAACGTTATACTTCATGTGGTTCTTCCACTTTTTCCGTCAGTCATATAACAATTAGATGTTATAATTTTTAATTCATTTTTTCAATAGGTAAAATGTACCAAAAAAAACTTATATCATTGTGTAAATTGCTATGCTGTTTTTTTCTTCCTTTTTGACCTGATAGAGTGCTGCATCCGCTCTGTGATACAGTTCACGGAAGCTTGTGCCATCCTCAGGGCCGAATGCGATGCCAATACTTGCTGTCGGCTCCTCCGCCATTCCGATCATTTCTTTTTGTCTGCGCAGCCGGTACAGCACTTCATCTGCCTGCCCCTGTATCCACATACGGTCTTTTACATCCGGAAGAAATACTGCGAATTCATCCCCGCCCATACGTCCAATGCTGACCTGATTACCGTAGACTTCCCTTAAAATATTAGACACACTCATAATGACGCGGTCGCCAACCCAGTGGCCATACACATCATTGACCTGCTTAAAATTATCCAGATCAATAGCAATGTATGCATAATTTTGTCCTTCTGCCACTGACTCCAGTTCTTCTTTGATACGATCTTCCATCGTACCACGGTTTAACAGTCTCGTCATGGAATCTCTGGCTGCACAATCCCGTAAATATTCTCTTTCTCTCGCGTAACGTCTGTTTTTTTCCACTTTCTCCGTTACATCCGTGATCGTAATATAACTGACCGGTTTTAACTGCGAGGATATAACATCCATGGATACCATCACACGAAAAGACAGCCACTTTTTATTTCCGTCTTTCGTCTCTGTCTGAGCAGTCAGTTCAAATGACTCCCCTGTCAGAATCTCTTCATGATGCTCCCTCATGACCATTCTTAAGTCAATATCCACAAACCGGCTCCAGCCGTCCTGTACTTTTTCAATAAATTCCTCCCGCGTGTAACCGAGCATATGGTACGCCATCGTATTCACATAATACACCTTGCGTTTTCTGCCCTCACTGCTCACAACAAGACCAAATGGTACGTTTTTCATAACTTTATGAAAAACCTTTTCCTCCAATACCGAGCTTTCCATTCTCCCTCTCCCGTTAAAAAATTAACTAATTGATCCCCCGAACAGTATACTACATTACTTTAAAATAAAAAAGTATTTTTATGAATATTTTTCTTTCTTCTAGACTTCCATACTTTTTTCCTATATAATTTATCTAATTATTTTTTTACTTAATGGAGAAAATTAGTATGAAAATAACATTTTTCACGCAAGAATGGAGAATTTTATGAAAATTGGCATTATTTCTGATACACACGGTATTTTCCGTGAAGAGTGGCACCGTCATTTAGACGGCTGCGATTATCTGATCCATGCAGGCGATTTCTGTACGCAGAAAAATTATGACTGTTTCCGGAACTTTGGCATTCCGCTTTATATGGTCCGAGGCAACAATGACCGCGGTGACTGGGCAAAAAATCTTCCTGAATTTTTACAGTTCCGCATTGGCGGCAAGACTTTTTTTCTGGTTCATAATCAGTTTGATCTTCCATTTGACCTGACAGATGCTGATTTTCTTATCTTTGGTCATACTCATCACTATACATTTTATAAACGTTTCAATAAAGTTTATATTAATCCGGGCAGTGCCAGTGACGGACGTGGAGATTCGAAAAGTCTTGCAAGCCTGACACTTTCAGGCAATGATTACAGTTTAGAACGTGTCATTCTGTGATTTTTACAGATTTTGAAAGGAGAGGATTTCCTTGTTACACATCACTTCGTTGAATGAAGGGTTAGAACTTTTTAAGGCACTCGGTTCTGATGTGAGAATTGAAATTTTAAATATTTT
>OHMA01001330.1_pt1 | contig 10553 bp, 6 predicted proteins | sample 1569171 | NCBI WGS metagenome assembly OHMA01 (sample SAMEA3879580, study PRJEB24766) | human gut metagenome | biome: human-associated habitat; feature: feces | place: USA | collected 1985/1987
GTCCATACATCGAGTTTTCTACTTCTCTGAGCAGAATTTAACCTCTTTGCCCTCGAGTATCATGTTTGTTGTTCTAACGGCACACATCTTGCCGCACATTGAGCAGGTATGTCTGTCGGCAGGTGGGGTCTGCTCAAAGAATCTTCTAGCCTTTTCACCGTCAAGTGCTATCTCGAACATTTCGTCCCAATCCATTTTGTGACGTGCCGCTGCCATTTTATCGTCGATATCTCTTGCACCCTTTACGCCCTTTGCGATATCTGCGGCATGGGCTGCTATCTTGCTGGCGATAATGCCCTCCTTAACGTCGTCAACGTCAGGAAGTCTGAGATGCTCGGCAGGGGTAACATAGCAGAGGAAGTCTGCACCGCTTGCTGCGGCGATAGCTCCGCCGATAGCTGATGTGATATGGTCATAGCCAGGAGCGATATCTGTTACCAGAGGTCCAAGTACATAGAAAGGTGCACCATGGCATATCTTCTTTTCCATTATCATATTTGCGGCGATCTCGTTCATTGCCATATGACCCGGACCCTCTACCATTACCTGAACGTCCTTTTCCCACGCTCTCTTTGTGAGGTTGCCAAGCTCGATAAGCTCGGAGATCTGAGCGGCGTCGGAAGCGTCTGCAAGACATCCCGGACGGAGTGCGTCGCCAAGTGAGATAGTTACGTCATACTCTCTGAGTATTTCAAGCACCTCGTCATAATACTCGAAGAATGGGTTTTCATTGCCTGTCATTTCCATCCATGCATAGATGATAGATCCACCTCTTGAAACTATATTCATAAGACGTTTATCTGCTCTGAATTTTTTAGCAGTTGCCTTGTTTATTCCACAGTGGATTGTCATAAAGTCAACACCGTCTTCTGCATGCATTCTTACAATATCAAGCCATTCCTTAGCGGTGATATCCTTGAGTGCCTTGTGATAGTAAACAACTGCATCATATATTGGAACAGTACCTATAATGGCAGGACATTCAGCTGTAAGTTTTCTTCTGAACTTCTGTGTGTCGCCAAAAGAGCTTAAATCCATAATGGCTTCAGCACCCATTTTTACAGCATTGTTAACCTTGTCAAGCTCCATATTAAGATCAACACAGTCTCTTGAGGTACCAAGATTTACATTGATTTTAGTGCGTAGCATAGAACCAATACCATTAGGTTCAAGACATTTATGATTCTTGTTGGCTGGTATGATGATTTTTCCACAGGCTACAAGCTTAACAAGTTCGTTAACATCCATATATTCTTTTTTAGCAACAGCTTCCATTTCTTTAGTGATAATGCCTTTTCTTGCGGCATCCATCTGAGTTGTGTATTCCATAATAAACCTCCATTCTTGCGCTGCTTCTCAGCGCATCTCAAGTTTGTGCGAAGCACAAATCTTGCGTGTGAAAAATCTTATTTTTCACACTAAACCTCATTTCTGCGCACTATTGTGTGGTTAAAGATTTTGTCAGGTGCGCACTGAACATATAAAAAAGATATACAGGGGAAAATGTAAAATGCCATGGGAAATGAATAATCATGTATAAATAAATAGATATAAGATAGATTAAAATATATTATAAAAGTATTATCGTAATATAAAAATATATATTTATATAGAAAGATACACAAGAACTCCCTACGATGGCATTATCCATATCAGGTAATGGGTCGGAACCAGATTCCCTCTCAGCCAGGCACTAAGCCTTAAGCTCCCCAGATGATATCTTTGTTTAGTATAACATTACATGTACAAAAGTCAATAATTTTATTCTTCAACACTTATGCAGGATTTTTGACTTGCAGGCTGCTTTTGTGCCTTTTTTTCAGGAAGTGCATACAGCAAATGATATATTACGCCAATAAGGATAATGCCTCCGGCTACATCATATAATGAATGCTGCTTTAAAAATACAGTTGACATACATATAAGTATGCAAAGTATAAGTGAAGCATTTTTTACTGGCTTGTGATTCTTTAAAGCTGTACATTTGGCAAGTGCAATATGAACGGCAATGGAGTTATATACATGAATACTTGGAAATACATTGGTTGGCGTATCAGTTTTATATAAGCTGGCAACCATTTTTCCTAATATTGTGTCTGATGTTGACTCAGGTCTTAATGTAAGACCATTAGGGTATATCATGCATATAATCATACATACTGACATGCCGATTATAAGTGAAAGAGCAAAGCTTATGAATTCCTGGTTGTTTGCTTTAAGCAGCATGAATACACAGGAAGCAGCTATGTATACAAACCATAGGAAATAAGGGATTACAAATATTTCACAAAACGGTATCATATCATCAATAGGACCATTGATGATGTGTATTCCTGGATAGTCCGTAGTTATCTTGCTTTCAAGGAAGAAGAACCATGGAAGATATATAAATGTGTATGAAGCAAAAAGCAGACGCCACCATATTTTTTTAAATGTTTTCATAATAATCCTCATTTCTTGCGTGTGAAAAATCTTATTTTTCACATTATCCTCATTTCTGTGTGGAAATCTAAAATCAAGTATATGTAAAATGTCTGGAAATTATAGCATTGTTTTAAAATAAATTCAAGTGATTAATATCAGGCAAAGCTGGTATGTGTTTACAAAGTAGGTAATCTTTAATATAATATAGAGTAATGATTGCGTGAATTATATAGTAATGTAGCAATCCTGATACATCAGTGAGTGGTAAAATTTGCTTTTGACACTCACATAATTATATCAGTATATGAATTTTGAGAGTGATTTAAAACCGGAGTCTGCCGGGATTGAATGCTGTACAGAATATTAGAAGTGGAGATTAATATGCTTAAGTTAAGTCATATAAAAAAAGGATATAATAAAAAAGATGTCCTTATAGATGTGGATTATACGTTTCAGGAGGGAAATATATATTCGCTTCTTGGAGGTGCAGGTGCAGGAAGAACAACATTGTTTGAATGTATATGTGGAGATGTTCCTGTAGATGAAGGAGCTATAGAAATACCACCTAAGGCTAAGATATTCTATGCATCAAAGCAGAGCATACTGCCAGTATATATAACAGGTTATGAATTTATCAGTATGCTGTGTGATATAAGTGATGAAAATATAAAGCCTGAGGCTGTTTTTGAAAAAGTAGGGCTTAGTATTGGGCAAAGAGATAAGCTGATAGTTGATTATACTTTTGAGGAAAAGAAGCTTTTGCAGTTAGCTTCAATATATGTCATAAATCCATATATAATTCTTTTTGATGAGCCTCTTGATTACTGTGATAATGAATATATTGAAAAATTTATTGAGGTGATTAATTCAGTTAAATCAGGCAGGATAGTTATCATTTCATCGGGTCTGTTAGAGATATCATTAAGAATATCGCCTGACACTATTGTTCTTAATAATGGTGAGTTTAATTATATAGATAAACAGACGATGGCTATACCAGAAATTAGAAAAGCAGTATTAGATATATTAGGGGAGGCAGACAATGAAATTGTTTAAAAAGCTGTTTGCTGAAAAGTTATTAAGATTTTATGAGGGGACTAATGCAGGAATCAGATATATGGGCATGATACCAGGCATTAAAAACCACATAAAAGAAGAAACATTCGCTGAGAATTCAAAGGCAAGGCTTGCTGTGGGCATATTTGCACAGTTGTTTATGGTTTTGTGGGAGTTTATAAAAAAGCTTTTATATGTATTTGCACTTATTTATATACCATATAGAATTATAAGTTTTGAATGTCCTCTTATAAAGGCGAACCAGGAGCTTACTATCATATATATGTTTGTCATGCTTACTATTGTATGCGGAAGTCTTGCAAACAATATATTGTTTACAGTTGGTGACAGGGATTATCTTATGATAAGGGTTATGTTTATAAGTCCATATATGAATTTCCTTGGCAAGCTCATATATAAAATGGTAACAGAATTCATATTTTATTTTATCATATTAATGATATTTGGAGTATCTCCACTGCATGCGTTTATGCTGTGTATTCTTACATTAAGTGTAAGACCTATAGGAGAAATGTTTGCGATTATGTCATTTGATCATTTTATATGGATATATGAGAACAGAAGCGTATTTAATGGTACTATTATGGCAGCATGTGTATTGCTTGCGTATGGAGTTCCTTTGTTTGCAAGAAGAGTATCATATAGCTGGATGTATGCTGTGCATCCTTTTGTTATAGTCATATTTCTTATTGCGGGTGCTGGAGCGATGTATTTCTTATGGTGGTATAAGTACTACAGAAAGATAGTAAGGGCAGCGGTTCATATGAAACATGAGTAAGAGCTTAAGCAGATATTGGAAATGGAGTGCAGTTATGAGAAAGATAAGTAAGAAAGAAAAAGAAAAAAGAAAATTAATTGCATTCAGGGTAATGATAGCTTTGTTATGCATAGCTGTGGCATTAGTTTTTATTCGCTCGTATTATATAAAAAACAAGCAGAATGATCTTGATATAAAGTCAAGATATACATTTTCGGTTGATATTGATGCATATGGAGATGCAATAACAGAACAGTATAAGACAACGACTATATCGTATGATGATTCCAATGTTTTAAGCACGGTTCCAGATGTGTATTTAGTGAAAACAGAGAAAATAGCAAGAACATGGATAAATGCTTATGTAGAACAGTATATGAGTGAATATCTGCCATATAGCAAGGCAGTCAGAAAAATGAATATAGATAATATAGAAGTTCTTAATGAAGATGAGCATATAGCTTTGATTAGTTTTTCTCTCATTCTAAAAAATGCTTCATCAGATTATTTTCTTTCATGGGATGGAGTTACTGATGATGGAAGGCTGAAATGTGAATGGGTTATGGAGTATTATATTGATGCACATGCTGATAATACTGCTACTATATATGTATCATCAGCCATGAGCCCTGAGGAATATGGCATAGCCAAGTATAATGAAAAGGCGGGAACATCAGCAAGTAAGGAAAATACTGCTAATACATCTACGGATTCTCTTTCAAAATATGTTATCAGAGATAATATATTAAGTGTTACATATGATGGTGGAGAACATTATACAACTGTTCCATTAGATGTTGAGAATCTTATGTATGAAAACAACAGTTCAAGTACACTTAAAGAGGGCAGTTACATGATAACAACCTCTAAAACGGCATTTATATATGGAGGGAAGCAGGGGCTTAATGATAAGATGCCTGTAACGATATGCTATTCAAGCGATAAAGGTGCTAACTGGACTACAAGCGAACTTGATAACATATATAATGCAGAAGACTATTATGTGGATTTTTTTGACGAAAGTAAAGGTGTGGTTGTATGTGGATATGCCATGACTGACAATGACAAAGAGTCATACAAGATATATAAAACAGACAATGGTGGTGAAAACTGGACTACAGTAGGCAGCGGCCCTGCCAATTATCTTCTTAAAGGTATTATATATGTTGATGAAAATGTGGGCTTTTTCTGTTTTAATTATATAGATGGCATGGATGGCAATCTGTACATAACAAAGGATGGTGGAAAGACATTTTCCAAGGTCGTTTTTCCTGAACAGGAACTTGACAGTACAGCAAGGTCAGAGACAGGAACATCTTCCATGCAGCAGTCAGATGAATTAAAGTGGAGTGATGTTTATAAGGAAGCACTTGTTCCGGTTGTTGACGATAAAGGCGTGATTACAGTATATGTTACACAGGGAAGCGATGGAACGTATAATGATGGAAAGACAGCAGCCAAGTACCAGTCATCAGATAAGGGTGAAAGCTGGGTATATATAAGCCAGCTTGAGATAACCAAGAATCAGAATAACCAGAATAATAAGAATAATAAAAATAGTGGTACAAAGACAACAACAGCTAAGTCATAGTCCAATTAATGCATTCAAATGATGAATTCAGATTTAAAGTTAACTTAAAAGTCATATTTATTTAAATTTATACTGTTAAATTTACGTGACAAATTTATAGTACAATTTATACTTGAATTATTATGCACAGTATGATAATATTTATAGAGTTTAAGAAAAAAAGGCATTTTTGTGTCTTTTTTTTTGCGCAAAAGTCAATTGAAACTATATAAAGACTATTAAAAGTTGTGATTTGTGCGCTATATAAAATCTGAAAAATATATAATAATGAACTTTATTTTATGACTGCATTTTCGGGGTTTATGATCTTAAACAATAATCAATTTAATATACGAAAGGAAATAGGTGGCATTCATGAAAGCATTTTTAATACTTGAAGATGGAACAGTATTTAAGGGAACAAGTATTGGTTCCACTCGCGAAGTCATTAGCGAAATAGTTTTTAATACTTCGATGACAGGATATCTGGAGGTGTTGACTGATCCTTCATATGCAGGACAGGCAGTTACAATGACATATCCTCTGATTGGCAACTATGGCATCTGCTATAAAGATATGGAGTCTGAAAAAGCATGGCCAGACGGATTTATTGTGAGAGAGTTATCAAGGATGCCAAGTAACTTCAGAAATGAAGCTCCTATACAGAAGTTCCTTTTAGATAATGATATACCAGGTATCTGTGGAATAGATACAAGAGCCCTTACTAAGATATTAAGAGAAAAGGGTACTATGAACGGAATGATTACAACTAACGAAAACTATAATCTTGATGAAGTACTTCCTAAGATTAAGGAATACAAGGTTGCAGGAGTTGTAAGAAAGGTTACATGCAAGGAAAAGTATGTACTTAACGGAGATGGACCAAGAGTTGCACTTATGGACTTTGGTGCTAAGAAGAACATTGCTAAGTCTCTTAATGACAGAGGCTGTGAGGTTACAGTATATCCAGCGTATACAAAGGCAGAGGAAATCTTAGCTTCCAATCCAGATGGTATTATGTTATCAAACGGTCCTGGAGATCCTAAGGAATGTGTAGAGATAATCGAAGAGATAAAGAAGCTTTATGCAAGTAATGTACCAATATTTGCCATATGTCTTGGACATCAGCTTATGTCACTTGCAACAGGTGCTGATACACACAGATTAAAGTATGGACACAGAGGGGCTAACCACCCTGTCAAGGATCTTGCTACTGGAAAGGTATATATATCAACACAGAATCATGGTTATGTTGTAGATGAAGCAACACTTAATCCAGAGGTTGCTGAACCAGCATTTGAAAATGTTAATGATAAGACTAATGAAGGTCTTTCTTATAAGGGCAAGAATATATTTACTGTACAGTTCCATCCGGAGGCTTGTGCAGGACCACAGGATACAGCGTATCTTTTTGACAGATTTATGGATATGATGAAGAAGGAGGACTAAGACAATGCCAAAGAATCCTAATATAAAGAAGGTTTTAGTAATCGGTTCAGGTCCAATCGTAATCGGACAGGCAGCAGAATTTGACTATGCAGGTACACAGGCTTGCCGTTCTCTTAAGGAAGAGGGAATAGAAGTATGCCTTGTTAACTCTAACCCAGCTACAATCATGACAGATAAGGATATTGCTGATGAAGTATATATCGAACCTCTTACAGTTGAAGCGCTAAAGCAGATTATATTAAAGGAAAAGCCAGACAGCATTTTACCTACACTTGGTGGACAGGCTGGTCTTAACCTTGCTATGGAGATAGCAGAAACAGGTTTTCTTGAAGAGAATAATGTACAGCTTATCGGTACAACTGCACTTACTATCAAGAAGGCAGAAGACAGACTTATGTTCAAGGAAACCATGGAAAAGATAGGTGAGCCTTGTGCTCCATCATTAGTTGTTAATGATGTTCCATCAGGTGAAGCATTTGCAGCTAAGATTGGTTATCCTGTAGTTCTTCGTCCTGCTTACACACTTGGTGGAAGTGGTGGTGGTATCGCCCATAACGTAGAAGAATTAAGAGAGATTCTTGAGAATGGTTTAAGACTTTCAAGAGTTGGAGAGGTTCTTGTAGAAAGATGTATCGCTGGCTGGAAGGAAATCGAATACGAGGTAATGCGTGACAGTAACGGAACATGCATAACTATATGTAACATGGAGAATATCGATCCTGTTGGTGTGCATACAGGTGATAGTATCGTAGTTGCTCCTTCACAGACACTTTCAGATAAGGAATATCAGATGCTTAGAACATCTGCCCTTAACATTATAGATGAGCTTGGTATCACAGGTGGATGTAACGTACAGTATGCACTTCATCCAGACAGCTTTGAGTACTGTGTTATCGAGGTTAATCCTCGTGTAAGCCGTTCTTCAGCACTTGCTTCTAAGGCAACAGGTTATCCTATTGCTAAGGTTGCAGCTAAGATTGCACTTGGTTATACACTTGATGAGATTAAGAACGCAGTTACAGGAAAGACATATGCAAGTTTTGAGCCAGCACTTGACTACTGTGTAGTTAAGATACCTAGACTTCCATTTGATAAGTTTATCTCTGCTAAGAGAACACTTACAACACAGATGAAGGCTACTGGTGAGGTTATGAGTATATCAGATAACTTCGAGGGTGGTCTTATGAAGGCTATACGTTCACTTGAACAGCATGTTGACAGCCTTATGTCATACGACTTTACAGGACTTACAGATGAGGAACTCTTAGAAGATCTTGCTGTAGTTGATGACAGAAGAATATGGAAGATAGCAGAAGGCTTAAGAAGAGGTATAGAGCCAGCAGTTATGCATGACATAACAAAGATTGACAGATGGTTTATAGATAAGCTTCAGATTATCGTTGAGATGGAGAATTCTTTAAAGAAGGGTCCTCTTACAGAAGAACTCTTAAGAGAAGCTAAGAGAATAGAATTCCCAGATAATGTTATTGGAGAACTCACAGGACATACAGAAAGAGAAATCAAGGAATTACGTGATAAGTATAATATTCATGCCGCATTTAAGATGGTTGATACATGTGCAGCTGAGTTTGCAGCTTCAACTCCTTACTACTATTCAGTATTTGGCAGTGAAAATGAAGCAACAGAAACTCATGATAAGAAGAAAGTGCTTGTACTTGGTTCGGGTCCTATAAGAATCGGACAGGGTATTGAGTTTGACTTCTGTTCAGTTCATTGTACATGGTCATTTAAGAAAGAGGGTTATGAAACTATCATTATCAACAATAACCCTGAAACAGTATCAACAGATTTCGATATTGCTGATAAGCTTTACTTTGAGCCTCTTACAGCAGAAGATGTTGAGAGTATTGTTGAGTTTGAGAAGCCGGATGGTGCAGTAGTGCAGTTTGGTGGACAGACAGCTATTAAGCTTACAGAAGCTCTTATGAAGATGGGAGTACCTATTCTTGGAACTAAGGCAGAGGATGTAGATGCTGCTGAGGATAGAGAGCTGTTTGATGAAATACTTGAAAAGACAGAGATTCCAAGAGCTAAGGGACAGACTGTATTCACAGTAGAGGAGGCGCTTAAGGCTGCTAACGAACTTGGTTATCCAGTGCTTGTACGTCCTTCATATGTACTTGGTGGACAGGGTATGCAGATTGCTGTTTCTGATGAAGATGTAGTTGAATTCATGGGAATTATCAACAGAATTAAGCAGGATCATCCAATCCTTGTAGATAAGTATCTTATGGGTAAGGAAATCGAGGTTGATGCAGTATGTGATGGCGAAGATATTCTTATACCTGGTATCATGGAGCATATCGAAAGAGCTGGTATCCACTCAGGAGATAGTATTTCAGTATATCCAGCTAAGTCAATCTCTCCAAAGATAATTGAAATGATTGCTGATTATACAGGAAGACTTGCAAGAGCTCTTCACGTAAAGGGTATGATCAATATACAGTTTATTGTATACAACGATCAGGTATATGTAATCGAGGTTAATCCACGTTCAAGCCGTACAGTACCATATATCAGTAAGGTTACAGGTATTCCTATTGTACAGCTTGCAACAAGAGTTATAACAGGCGCTAAGATTAGAGATTTAGGTTATGAGCCAGGTCTTCAGAAGGCAGCAGATTATTATGCTATTAAGATGCCTGTATTCTCATTTGAGAAGATCAGAGGTGCTGATATAAGCCTTGGACCAGAAATGAAGTCTACAGGTGAGTGTCTTGGTATATCTAAAAACTTTGATGAGGCTCTTTATAAGGCATTTGAGGGAGCTGGAATCAGACTTCCAAAGCATAAGCAGATTATTATGACTCTTGCAGATAAGGATAAGCAGGATGGTATAGATATAGCCCAGAGATTCGAAGCACTTGGCTATAAGATATATGCATCAAGAGGAACAGCAAAGGTTCTTCGCGAAAACGGTGTTAATGCTATCCAGGTTAATAAGATAGGACAGGAGGCACCTACACTTCTTGATCTTATATTAGAGCATAAGATTGACCTTGTTATTGATACTCCTGAAAATGGTATTGAGAGAGCAAGAGATGGCTTCCTTATCAGAAGATATGCTATCGAGACAGGCGTTCACTGCCTTACAAGTCTTGATACAGCACATGCTCTTATCTCAAGTCTTGAGCATGCATTTAATAATCAGGAGCTTTCTATTGTTGATATTGCTAAGATAGATAACAGAGGTAAGTAAATTGTTGTTTAACACACATTCGGTTGGCGAACTGACGACATAATATAAGTGAAAAT
>OHMA01001333.1_pt1 | contig 10520 bp, 7 predicted proteins | sample 1569171 | NCBI WGS metagenome assembly OHMA01 (sample SAMEA3879580, study PRJEB24766) | human gut metagenome | biome: human-associated habitat; feature: feces | place: USA | collected 1985/1987
GGGCGCAGCGCCTGCACATCGACGGTAAAGGCAGGCTGATGGCGGTACCAATGATCGAAGGCGCCCTCTTCGTCGCCGGCCAGCTGCATGCGAGCGGCCGGAACGTTAATCCGGTGCGTCGGCTCCGCAGTGGAGTAGGCCACCCCGGCCCCGGGGGACTGGCGCGGCTCCAGCAGCGTCACGCGCACCCCGTTCGGCGCCAGGCGCAGCAGCTCAATCGCCACCGCCGCGCCGCTAAAGCCGCCGCCGATAATCACGATATGCGGTTCTGCACTCATCGCTGCCCTCCTCCGGTATGCTGTCTCATGGTCGCGCTCCGGGCCATCAGCTGGCGCTGACCTGGCGCACCGGGCGCTTATCGCCGCCGATGGTTTCGCCAAACGGACCGGTGTTCACGCTACGCGCCTTCGACGAGGCCCCGTTTTCCAGCGGCAACAGAGGCATCACCAGCTCAGCAAAGCGGTGCGCTTCTTCCAGATGTGGGTAACCGGAGAAGATAAAGTTGCTGATGCCGAGCGCCTGATATTCGCGGATGCGTTCCGCTACCTGCTGCGGATTACCTACCAGCGCGGTACCCGCGCCGCCGCGCACCAGTCCGACGCCGGCCCACAGATTGGGCGCAATGCGCAGATTATCGCGCGATCCCTGATGCAGGGCGCTCATCCGCGCCTGGCCGGCCGAGTCCATGCGGGCGAAGATCTTTTGCGCCTGGGCAATGGTATCGTCGTCAAGATGGGCGATCAGCCGGTCGGCGGCGGCCCATGCCTCTTCTTCCGTTTCGCGCACAATGACGTGCAGACGAATGCCGTACTGCAGGGTGCGTCCGCGGGCCGCGGCGCGCTCGCGCACCACCGCCAGCTTCTCCGCCACCAGTTCCGGGGGTTCGCCCCACGTCAGATAGCTGTCGATCTGCTCGGCCGCCACATCAATGGCCGCATCAGAAGAGCCGCCGAAATAGAGCGGCGGGCCATTCTCCTGCACCGGCGGGAACAACACCTCAGCGCCTTCCACATGAATATGCTCGCCGTGATAATCCACTTTTTCCCCGCGCAGCAGGCGGGTGTAAACATCAAGAAATTCGCGGGTCACCTGATAGCGCTCGCTGTGGCTGAGGAAGATACCGTCGCCTTTGTTTTCCACCGGGTCGCCGCCGGTAACGACGTTGATCAGCAGCCGACCTTCCGATAAACGGTCGAGGGTGGCCGCCATCCGCGCCGCCAGGGTTGGCGACTGCAGGCCCGGCCTGACCGCCACCAGATAGCGCAGACGGCGGGTCAACGGCGCCAGCGCCGAGGCCACCAGCCACGAATCTTCACAGCTTTTACCGGTGGGGATCAGCACGCCGTAGTAGCCCAGGCTGTCGGCTGCCAGCGCCACCTGCTGCAAATAAGGTAAATCGACCGGGCGTCCACCCTCGGTGGTACCCAGATAACGGCCATCGCCGTGGGTAGGTAAGAACCAGAAGACATTGATCTTGTCGGGAGCTTGCTGCGTCATTATCTATTTCCTATATAACCATATCCGATATTTATCGAAGAGATGTTTTAATTTGGTTATATGGGTGTTAGCGATAATCATGCCAATGGTGAATAAAAAATTAATCTTTTAAAATCAATGCACTGAACACGGCTTCGCCGCGCCGCGCTGTTGCAAATCGCGCAGCCGCCGCGCATCCGCTGGCGCATTTGCAACAGCCGCGGGCCTTCCCCCTCTGGTTTCTGCGGCCGCCGCAGGATAAGTTCAGAGCGTCAACGATCGGAGGCCCGCTATGCTGAACCCAGAATCCCCTTCCACCGCTCCCGCGCTGATCGACCCGGCGTCGAAGGCCTTCCAGAGCCTGCTGGACAAACTCGCGCCAACGGAGGCGACCGTGCTGATCGTGGGCGAAACCGGCACCGGCAAGGAGGTGGTGGCCCGCTATCTCCATCATCACAGCGCCCGTCGCCAGCAGCCGTTTCTGGCCGTTAACTGCGGCGCGCTGACCGAGAGCCTCGCCGAAGCTGAACTGTTCGGCCATGAGAAAGGCGCCTTCACCGGCGCGCAGCAGGGACAGCCCGGCTGGTTTGAAGCCGCGGAAGGGGGGACGCTGCTGCTGGACGAGATCGGCGAATTAAGCCTGCCGCTGCAGGTTAAGCTGCTGCGAGTGCTGCAGGAGCGTGAAATTACCCGCGTCGGCTCACGCAAAGCGATTAAAGTGAATGTCCGGGTGATTGCCGCCACCCACGTTGACCTGGCCCAGGCGATCCGCGAGCGCCGCTTTCGCGAGGATCTCTACTATCGACTGAATATCGCGGTGGTGCCGCTGCCGCCGCTGCGCCAGCGTCGGCAGGATATCCCGCTGCTGGCGCACCACTTTTTATCACTCTACGCCCGGCGCCTCGGGCGGCCAACCCTGCGTCTGGCGCCGGAATCACTGGCCCGGCTGATGGACTATTCGTGGCCGGGCAATATTCGCGAGCTGGAAAACACCCTGCACAACGCGGTGCTGCTCAGTAAAGAAGAGGAGATCAGTCCTGCCCAGCTGCGCCTGGCGACGCTCAACGACGCCCCGGGGCCGGCGAGCGATCATGAACTGGACGACTTTATTCGCCACCAGCTGGCGCTTCCCGGCGAGCCGCTGTGGCAGCGAGTGACCAGCGCCCTGATTCGCCACGCCATGGCACATTGCGACGATAACCAGAGCCAGGCGGCCGCGCTGTTGGGGATCAGCCGGCATACCTTGCGCACCCAGCTCGCTAACCTCGGGCTGATCAAAAGCCGCCGCCGCCCGCCTGCGCCGCCGCGGGCGTTCGCCAACGCAGCCGGGGCCGATCGCGAACTGCGCATTGGCTACCAGCGCTTCGGCAGCCTCGGGATCCTGAAAGCCCGTCAGAGTCTGGAAACCGCCTTCGCCAGCCTCGGCGTCAACGTGCTGTGGAGTGAGTTTCCTGCCGGACCGCAGCTCCTCCATGCCCTCGCCTGCAACGAGATCGACTTCGGCACCACCGGAGAAGCGCCGCCGGTGTTTGCCCAGGCCAGCAATAGCGAACTGATGTACGTGGCGTGGGAGCCGCCGGCGCCGCGCAGCGTGGCGATGGTCGTCCCGCAGGAGAGCGACATTCGCCAGCTCAGCGATCTGCGCGGTAAACGCATCGCCCTCAATAAAGGGTCGAATGTCCACTGGCTGCTGCTGCAGATCCTCGAGGACGCCGGCCTGGGTCTGAACGATGTGCGGGTGGTCTATACCCCGCCGAAATATCCGCTGACCGCCAGCGACTATCTGGCGGTTGACGCCTGGATGATGTGGGATCCGCTGCTCAGCGACGCCGAACACACCGGCGAGCTGCGGGTGGTCGCCAGCGGCGAAGGCCGGGTCAACAACCATCAGTTTTATCTTTCGCGACGGGACTACCTCGCTCAGCATGGCGATATCATGCGCCGCCTGCTGACGGAGCTGACCCACACCGGGCAGTTTATCGACTCGCATCGCGGCGAAGCGGCCCGCTTACTCTCGGCAGAGCTGGGGATCGACGCCCGGTCGCTGAGTATTGCCCTCGCCCGCCGCAGCCATCGCCCGCGGCCGATGGATCTGTCGGTGATCCGCGCCCAGCAGACCATCGCCGATCGCTTTTACGCCCTCGGGCTTATCGCCAAACCGGTCCCGGTGCGCGAAGCGGTGTGGTACGGCGAACCCGCGCCGGACGTCATCAGACCGCTGATGGCGGTCAGTTAGCGAAATTTGCGCGTTATCTTCCTGATTGTTCAGGCGCAGATAGCCTCGATCTGATGGCGATGTTACCCTAAAGACGCTGAGAATAAGGGGGTATCTGTGGCTGTTCATCTGTTAATCGTCGACGCGTTAAATCTGATCCGCCGCATTCACGCGGTGCAGGGTTCACCCTGCGTCGATACCTGCCTGCATGCCCTGGAGCAGCTGATTGTCCACAGTCAGCCCACCCACGCGGTGGCGGTGTTCGATGATGAGGATCGCGCCCACGGCTGGCGCCACCAGCGCCTGCCGGAGTACAAAGCCGGCCGCGCGCCGATGCCGGAGACGCTGGTGGCCGAGATGCCGGCGCTGCGGGCCGCCTTCGAACAGCGGGGGATCCGCTGCTGGGCCTCGCCGGGCAGCGAAGCAGACGATCTCGCCGCCACCCTGGCGGTGAAGGTGGCCCAGGCGGGCCATCAGGCCACCATCGTCTCCACCGACAAAGGCTACTGCCAGCTGCTGTCGCCCACCATCCGCATCCGCGACTACTTTCAGAAGCGCTGGCTGGACGCCCCCTTCATCGCCAGCGAGTTCGGCGTCACCCCGGAGCAGCTGGCGGATTACTGGGGGCTGGCGGGGATCAGCAGCTCGAAGGTGCCGGGCGTGGCGGGCATTGGACCCAAAAGCGCCGCCCAGCTGCTGAACGAGTTTCAGGACCTGGAGGGGCTGTACGCCCGTCTGGCCGAGGTGGCGCAAAAAGCTGGCCGCGCATCAGGAGATGGCCTTCACCTGCCGGGAGGTGGCCCGCCTGCAGACCGACCTCCAGCTGGACGGCAATCTGCAGCAGCTGCGGCTGACGCGCTGATCTTCGTTAAGAGGTGCGCCGGTGCAGGGTGACTGCCTCCGGCACTGCCTGCTTTACCCGGGCCAGGCAATCACCAGGCCGCCTGATATAACCCGACGATATCCGCCAGGCTCGCCTCGCGCGGGTTGCCGCCGGTACACACATCCGCCAGCGCCGCCTGGGCCAGCGCCGGAATATCCTCTTTCCTGACGCCCACCTCGCGCAGATGGCCGGGAATACCGACATCGCGGTTAAGCTGGCAGACCGCCTCTACTGCCGCCTCGCGCGCGGCGGTCAGGCTTAACGCTTCCACCCTGACGCCCATCGCCCGGGCGATGTCGCGATATTTTTCCCCGGTCGCCTCAGCATTAAAGCGCATCACGTGCGGCAGCAGGATGGCATTCGCCACGCCGTGCGGCGTGTTGTAAAAAGCGCCGAGCGGATGCGCCATACCGTGTACCAGGCCAAGCCCAACGTTGGAAAATCCCATCCCCGCCACATACTGGCCGAGCGCCATAGCTTCCCCCGCGCCGGCGTCTCCGGCAACCGAGCCGCGCAGCGCGCCGGCGATGATCTCGATGGCCTTGAGGTGCAGAGCATCGGTCAAAGCCCAGGCGCCGCGAGTGAGGTACCCTTCGATAGCATGCGTCAGGGCGTCCACGCCGGTAGCCGCCTTCAGCGCCGGCGGCATAGCGTCCATCATATCGGCATCGATAAAGGCCACCTGCGGAATATCGTGCGGGTCGACACAGACGAATTTGCGCCGCTGTTCTTCATCAGTGATGACATAGTTAATCGTCACCTCCGCCGCGGTACCCGCGGTGGTCGGCACCGCGAAGATCGGCACGCTGGGCTGACGGGTGGGCGACAGCCCCTCGAGGCTACGGACATCGGCGAATTCCGGATTACGCTGAATAATACCGATCGCCTTACAGGTATCCTGCGGCGAACCGCCGCCGATGGCGATCAGGTAATCCGCCCCGCTGCGTTGAAAGGCCTGCAGCCCCTGCTGGACCACGGCGATGGTCGGGTTAGGGATCACGTCGCTGAATATATCCCATGCCAGCCCGGCGGCATCCAGTTTGTCGGTGACTTTCGCCGCCACGCCGCAGCGGGCGAGAGTGCTGTCGGTGACGATCAATGCTTTACGATAACCGCGCCGCACCGCTTCATCGGTTAATGCGTTTATCGCCCCCCGGCCAAACCATGCCGTTTCATTGAGGATCATTCTGTTTGCCATCGTGGCTCTCCTGTTAGCGTTGCGGCATCACTCTTCAATGCGTAATCCGTAGGTTTTGAACTTCTCCAGCACGATGGCGATCGCCTCGTCATCCAGCACCGGGACCGGGTCGGTAATCGCCAGCGTACTGAGGTAGAGCTGGGCCAGGACCTCCACTTCATGCGCCAGCCAGAGCGCTTTCTCCAGGCTGGCCTCGCAGGCGATCAGGCCGTGATGCTGCAGCAGCGTGGCTTTGCGGTGCTTCAGCGCCACCGCGACATGCTCAGACAGTTCGCGGGTGCCGAAGGTGGCATAGGGCGCGCAGGGGATCGAATTCCCGCCGGCCGCGGCGATCATATAGTGGATGGCCGGGATGGGCCGGTTGAGGATCGACACCGCCGTACAATGGACAGCGTGATTGTGGACCACCGCCTGGGCATCGGGTCGCGTCTGGTAGGCCGCCTGATGAAAACGCCATTCGCTGGAGGGCAGTTTTCCCTGCTCATGCTGGCCGTCGGCATCAATAAAGACGATCTTGTCTTCCGTCAGCTTTTCATATGGGATACCGGTAGGGGTGATCAGCATTCCTCCCTGATAGCGCACGCTGACATTGCCGGCGGTCCCCTGATTTAACCCCAGGCGGGTCATTTCCAGGCAGGTATCGATAATCTGCCGGGCCAGTCTGTTTCTTTCCATTGCGTTCCTCTTTTGGTGACTCATCATCCATCAACGGCAGGGCAACAGAAATATCGTCGGCTACCGTGGGATAGGGTGAATAATGGTCTTCATCATCAACCTGAATATTCAAAGGGGAATTTTCATGATTATTTTTTGTGAGCCGCGTCAATTATTCCGCCATGAATAAAGCAACCATGCCCATTACGAGAGAGATTAAAATGCCCGTTCTTAATAATATTTCATCAAGCGGGCATTTTATTTCTTTGTAACATTTGCCCGTTTTCCACGATATATATTCATTCGGTCATTAGCGTTGTGGTTTTGTGAATTTATTTTCTCAAACGGTCAGCGTTTTTGAAAAATTAAAGTGACAATAATCACATAAAATGGCCCACAGTACGTTAAGTGTGACCATCATCATATTAACAGACGGTTTTTATTTGAAAATGAAGCCATGGGTTCCGCCGTGACTTTCATTTCACTCACCGGCGCGTCACCTGAGCTCACTTAATTTTGCGGTCTGCTGCAGCACCAGACTGCGCCCTGAATGCTGTTGTAAATGCTTCTGAACTGATGAGGACGCTATGGGAAACACAACGATACCAACGCAAAGTTACCGCGCCATGGAGAGCGGGCAGAGTAAGAGCTACATTATTCCTTTCGCTCTGCTGTGCTCCCTCTTTTTTCTGTGGGCCGTGGCAAATAATCTGAATGATATTTTATTACCGCAATTTCAACAGGCCTTTACCCTGACTAACTTCCAGGCCGGATTAATTCAATCGGCCTTTTACTTTGGCTATTTTATTATTCCCATCCCCGCCGGGATGTTGATGAAAAAATTCAGCTACAAAGCCGGCATCCTTACGGGGCTGTTTTTATATGCCTGCGGCGCCGCGCTGTTCTGGCCTGCCGCCGAAGTGATGAATTACACCTTATTTCTCATTGGATTATTTATTATCGCTGCCGGGCTTGGCTGTCTGGAAACCGCGGCCAACCCGTTTGTCACCGTCCTCGGTCCGGAAAGCGGCGGTCACTTCCGCCTTAATCTGGCCCAGACCTTTAACTCATTCGGCGCCATTATTGCCGTGGTATTTGGCCAGAGTCTTATTTTGTCTAACGTCCCGCATCAGCCGCAGGAGGTGCTGGATAAAATGACGCCGGAACAGCTCAGCGCCTGGAAGCACAGTCTGGTCCTGTCGGTACAAACCCCCTATATGATTATCGTGGCCATTGTCCTGCTGGTCGCCCTGCTGATCGTCTGCACCCGCTTCCCCTCCCTGCAAAGCGATGACCACAGCGACAGCGCGCAGAGCACTTTTTTCGCCTCGCTGACGCGCCTGATGCGCATCCGCCACTGGCGCTGGGCGGTACTGGCCCAGTTCTGCTACGTCGGCGCGCAAACCGCCTGCTGGAGCTACCTGATTCGCTACGCTATCGAAGAGATCCCGGGCATGACGGCCGGTTTCGCCGCCAACTACCTGACCGCCACCATGGTCTGCTTCTTTATCGGCCGTTTTACCGGCACCTGGCTTATCCGCCGCTTCGCGCCGCACAACGTGCTCGCTATCTATGCGTTTATCGCCATGCTGCTCTGCTTGCTCTCCGCCTTCAGCGGCGGCCACGTCGGTCTGCTGGCCCTGACCCTGTGCAGCGCCTTTATGTCCATTCAGTACCCGACCATCTTCTCGCTGGGGATTAAGCATCTGGGCCAGGACACCAAATATGGCTCGTCATTTATCGTCATGACCATTATCGGCGGCGGGATCGTTACCCCGGTGATGGGCTTTGTCAGCGACGCCGCCGGCAATATCCCGACCGCCGAACTGGTCCCGGCGCTGTGCTTCGCCATCATCTTTATTTTTGCCCGTTTCCGTTCACAAGCGGCGACGAACTAAACCTGTTATCCGCATAACCTGAGGGATCTGTAATGAAAAAAATCAGCTTACCGAAGATCGGTATTCGTCCGGTAATCGATGGTCGTCGCATGGGGGTCCGCGAGTCGCTGGAAGCGCAAACCATGAACATGGCGAAAGCCACCGCCGCGCTTATCAGCGAGAAACTGCGCCACGCCTGCGGCGCCCGGGTGGAGTGCGTGATTGCCGATACCTGCATCGCCGGCATGGCCGAGTCGGCCGCCTGTGAAGAGAAATTCAGCAGCCAGAACGTCGGCGTCACCATCACCGTCACCCCCTGCTGGTGCTACGGCAGCGAAACCATCGACATGGATCCGCTGCGCCCGAAGGCCATCTGGGGCTTTAACGGCACCGAGCGTCCGGGGGCGGTCTATCTGGCCGCGGCGCTGGCGGCCCATAGCCAGAAAGGGATCCCGGCGTTCTCCATCTACGGACATGACGTGCAGGATGCCGATGACACCTCGATCCCGGCGGATGTCGAAGAAAAGCTGTTGCGCTTCGCTCGCGCCGGCCTGGCTGTCGCCAGTATGAAAGGGAAAAGCTATCTGTCGCTGGGCGGCGTCTCAATGGGCATCGCCGGATCTATCGTCGACCACAACTTTTTTGAGTCCTGGCTCGGCATGAAGGTGCAGGCTGTCGACATGACGGAGCTGCGCCGGCGAATCGATCAAAAAATCTATGATGAAACCGAGCTGGAGATGGCGCTGGCGTGGGCGGATAAACACTTCCGCTACGGCGAAGATCAGAACGCTGAGCAGTATAAGCGCAATGAAACGCAGAGCCGCGCGGTGCTGAAAGAGAGCCTGCTGATGGCGATGTGCATCCGCGACATGATGCAGGGCAACCCGAAGCTCGCAGAAAAAGGGCTGGTGGAGGAGTCGCTGGGTTACAACGCCATCGCCGCCGGTTTCCAGGGTCAGCGCCACTGGACCGATCAATACCCCAATGGCGATACCGCCGAAGCGCTGCTCAACAGCTCTTTTGACTGGAACGGGGTGCGCGAACCGTTTGTCGTCGCTACCGAAAACGACAGCCTCAACGGCGTGGCCATGCTGATGGGCCATCAGCTCACCGGCACCGCCCAGGTGTTTGCCGACGTACGCACCTACTGGTCGCCGGATGCCGTTGAACGGGTCACCGGGCAGCCGCTCACCGGGCGGGCGGAGCACGGCATCATTCACCTGATTAACTCCGGCTCTGCGGCGCTGGACGGCTCCTGCCAGCAGCGCGACGCGCAGGGCAATCCGACGATGAAACCCCACTGGGAGATTGAGCAGAGCGAGGCGGATGCCTGCCTCGCGGCGACCGAATGGTGCCCGGCGATCCACGAATACTTCCGTGGCGGCGGCTTCTCTTCCCGCTTCCTGACCGAAGGCGGCGTGCCGTTCACCATGACCCGGGTGAACATCATCAAAGGTCTGGGGCCGGTGCTGCAAATTGCCGAAGGCTGGAGCGTAGCGCTGCCCAAAGCGATGCACGACCAGCTCGACGCCCGCACCAACTCCACCTGGCCCACCACCTGGTTTGCCCCACGCCTGACCGGCAAGGGCCCGTTCAGCGATGTGTACTCGGTGATGGCCAACTGGGGCGCCAACCACGGCGTGCTGACCATCGGCCACGTTGGCGCAGATTTCATTACCCTCGCCGCCATGCTGCGCATTCCGGTCTGCATGCACAACGTGGAAGAGGCGAAAATCTATCGCCCTTCCGCCTGGGCCGCGCACGGCATGGATATCGAGGGCCAGGACTACCGCGCCTGCCAGAACTACGGGCCGCTGTATAAGCGTTAACAGGTTGGTTTCGCCCGGAGGCGTAGGCTTACCTGGCCTACAGACGCGCGCGGTCTGTAGGCCGGATAAGCGCTGCGCCATCCGGCAATGTTGTTTCGGGAGTCACTATGAAGCAAGACGTTATCCTGGTCCTCGACTGCGGCGCCACGAACGTGCGGGCGATGGCCGTGGATCGACAAGGGAACATTATCGCCCGCGCCGCAACGGCGAACGCCAGCGACATCGCGGCGGAAAAAAGCGACTGGCACCAGTGGTCGCTGGAGGCCATTATGCAGCGCTTTGCCGACTGCTGTCGGCAGATCCATGACCAGCTGGCCTCCTGCACGGTGCGCGGCATCACCGTCACGACCTTTGGCGTCGATGGCGCGCTGGTGGATGAGCAGGGTGC
>OHMA01001337.1_pt1 | contig 10493 bp, 10 predicted proteins | sample 1569171 | NCBI WGS metagenome assembly OHMA01 (sample SAMEA3879580, study PRJEB24766) | human gut metagenome | biome: human-associated habitat; feature: feces | place: USA | collected 1985/1987
CCACCGGGGCCGCGCCATGGGCTTTGGCCCACTCCACCGCGCTGCCGATGACAGCCCGGTGGCCGATGTGGATGCCGTCGAAGTAGCCCATGGCCACGGCGGTGCCCTGTGCGGGGTCTGCCAGCGGCAGCGGGACGAACTGTGAAATGATCTGCATGGGTTTTGTTTCCTTTTTCAATTACGTTCTACGAACAGTTTTTCCACCCGCAGCACACCCTGTACGATATTGGCAAGGCCCAAAAACTGTCCGGCGGCATTGCGCACCCGGTAGCGTCCGTCTGCTGCGGGGTAGCGGCTGGTGGGACAGCCGTTGTACAGGTGCTGCTCCACCCATGGCTCCACCACCAGCAGCGGCAGTGGGGTGAACACGCTTTCCACCGGCAGCATCAGTGCTTCCAGCGCAGCGCTCCCCTGCTCCTTTGCGGCAAGAATTTCTTCCAGCGTGTGGGCATCTGCTTCGGTGTACAGACCGGCAGCAGTGCGGCGCAGCGCGCTCATGGTGCCCTTCTGCCCCATTGCGGCGGCGATATCCTCCAGCAGGGTGCGGATATAGGTGCCCTTGGAGCAGCGCACCGTCAGTACATACTCGTTTTCTACCGGACTGCCGCCGTACTCGATGCCGTAAATTTCAATAGGGCGCGCCTTGCGTTCCACGGTCACGCCCTCGCGCGCCAGCTTATACAGCGGCTGGCCGTTGATCTTGACCGCCGAGTACATGGGCGGCACCTGCATCTGCGGGCCGATAAACTGCGGCAGCACAGCCAGCAGCTCCTTTTCTCCGGCGGTGACGGGGGCATTCTCCAGCACCGTGCCGGTGCTATCGCCGGTATCGGTGCGTGCGCCCAGGCGCAGGGTGGCGCGGTAGGTCTTGTCGTGGTTCAGCTGCAGGTCCACCGCTTTACTGGCACCGCCGCAGAACACCGGCAGAACGCCGGTGGCCATGGGGTCCAGCGTACCGCTGTGCCCCAGCTTGCGGGTACCCAGCACGCCGCGCAGCTTTGCCACCACGTCAAAGCTGGTCCAGTCCATGGGCTTGTCTACGATCAGGATGCCCTGCATCATGCTTCCTCCTGCGGTGCGTCCAGCTCGGCTTCCACCTCTGCAAGGATCGCGTTTTTGGCGTTTTCAAGGTCGCCCAGCAGTTCACAACCCGCTGCGCGGGTGTGGCCGCCGCCGCCCAGACGCCGGGCGATGGCACAGGCGTCCACGCCCTTTGCGGTGCGCACGCTGATGCGGTAGCTGCCGCCGGGCTGCTGGCGCAGGGTCAGACCCACCTTGACTCCCTCGATGCTGATGGGCAGACTGGTCAGTTCCTCCAGATCTGCGGGGTCTACCCCGCTCTGCCGGATCTCGTCCCTCGTCAGGTAGATCAGGGCACAGCGGCCGTCCAGATAGTACTCCAGATGGTTGCGGGCGATGCGCTCGGCCTCCATGCGGGCACGGGGCTTTGTGTCAAAGAGCAGGGTGTTCAGCTCCTCCACATGACAGCCGGCTTCAATGAGCTTTGCAGCCACCTTGTGGGTGTTGGCGGTGGTGGAGGAGAACTTGAAGCAGCCGGTGTCGGTGGCAATGCCGGTGTACAGGCAGTCGGCAATGTGGGGGGTGATAGTCACCCCCATCTCCACGATGACCTGATACAGCAGTTCCGCTGCCGCAGCGGCACCGGCATCCAGAAGGGTAAAATCGGCATAGCCGTTGTTGCCTGCGTGGTGGTCGATGCACAGGTCTACATGGCGTGCGTACTGCGGCACACCGTTATTTTCGCCAAACAGCTGCAAACCGGCCACGTCCACCGCGATCACGGTGCGGGGCTCGAACTCGCCCTTGAACAGCCGTGGGTTTGTAAAGGCATAGCGGGACGGAATGGCATCGGAGCAGAGCACCGCTGTTGTTTTTTCCAGCGCTTTGAGCGCATAGTACAGGGCGCTGCCGCAGCCGATGGTGTCACCGTCCGGGTTTTTGTGGCACAGAATCAAAATGTCGTCCGCAGCCAGCAGGCACTGCGCCATCTGCTGCACATCCAGTTGTTCTGTCATCCAATGATCCATCCTTTCCGCAAAGGCAGTCAGTCCTCGGTCTGTTCGGTATCGGCAGGCTGTGCTTCTTCCTCGCCGTTCACGTTCAGGCTGCGCAGCAGCTCGTTGATGTGGGCGGCGTAGGCGGCACCGTCATCCTCCACAAAGATGAAGCGGGGTGCCTTGCGGATGTGCATTTTTTTGCTGACCTCGGTGCGCACATGGCCTGCGGCACGGTTCAGCGCTTCAATAGCAGGCTTGGGGCCGTCTGCGCGGCCCATCACGCTTACATACACTTTTGCCACATCCAGATCCGGCGTCACGTCCAGACGGGTGACGGTCAGCAGACCGCCCTCCAGCCGCGGGTCCTTCAGCCGGCCGATGATGGCAATGACCTCGCGCTTCATATCCTGCGCAAGACGGCCCATATTTTTCTGAGACATAGTTTTCTCCAAATTCTGTCCGGCAGCCTTCCAAAGCCTTGCCCCGGCCGGGGCAAGGCGGCATTTATCTGCCAAAACGACGGATGAGGGCGCACGCTCCACACCTGCGAAAGATACGCCCTCATCAGTCTCACTTCGTTCGACAGCTTCCCCCGGACGGGGGAAGCCTTTTCTGCCGGGAAGCTGTTATATATTCGGTTTTTGCTTAGTCGCGGTACTCTTCCATCTTGAAGGCCTCGTACACGTCGCCTTCCTTGACGTCCGCAAACTTCTCCAGCGTCACGCCGCACTCGTAGCCCTCGGCCACTTCCTTAGCGTCGTCCTTGAAGCGCTTCAGGGATGCGATCTCGTCCTCGGCGATGACGATGCCGTCACGCACCACGCGCACCTTGCTGTCGCGGGTGATCTTGCCGCTGGTCACGCGGCAGCCTGCAACGGTGCCCACGTTGGAGATCTTGTACACCTGACGCACCTGCAGTTCGCCCAGAGAGACCTCGCGGAACTTGGGTGCCAGCATACCCTTCATAGCATCGGTGACATCGTTGATAGCGTCGTAAATGACGCGGTACATACGCATTTCCACCTTGGTGGCAGCGGCTTCTTCCTTGGCCACGTTGTCCGGGCGGACGTTGAAGCCGATGATGATGGCGTTGGAGGCATCGGCCAGATCCACGTCGGACTTGCTGATGGCGCCGACACCGGCGTGGATGACGCGCACACGAACCTCGTCGTTGGAGATCTTCTCCAAACTCTGCTTCACAGCCTCGGCAGAGCCCTGCACATCGGCCTTGACCACGATGGCCAGTTCCTTCATGTCGTTCTGTGCCATCTGGCTGAACAGGTTATCCAGCGTGACCTTCTGGAAGGAGGAGAACTGCCTCTCCTTGGCGGCAGCGATGCGCTGCTCGGCCAGTTCACGGGCCAGACGCTCGTCCTCAACAGCCTCGAACAGGTCGCCTGCCTCGGGCACGGCGGTCAGGCCGGTGATCTCCACAGGAGTAGAGGGGCCGGCATCGCTCAGCAGCTGGCCCTTGTCGCTGCGCATGGTGCGCACGCGGCCCACAGCGGTACCGGCAATGATGACGTCGCCGGAGTGCAGGGTGCCGTTCTGCACCAGAATGGTGGCAATGGGGCCCTGGCCCTTATCCAGACGGGCCTCGACGACCGCACCCTTGGCGCGGCGGTTGGGGTTGGCCTTCAGCTCCATGACCTCAGCTTCCAGAGCAATGCGCTCCAGCAGGTCGTTGATGCCCATGCCGGTCAGGGCAGACACCGGGATGCAGGCCACATCGCCGCCCCAGTCCTCGGTGATGATGCCGTACTTGGTCAGGCCTTCCATCACGCGCTCGGGGTTTGCGGTGGGCTTATCCATCTTGTTCATTGCCACGATGAGCTTGACATTTGCAGCCTTGGCGTGGTTGATGGACTCGATGGTCTGGGGCATGATGCCGTCGTCGGCAGCAACCACCAGAACTGCAATATCGGTCATGTTGGCACCGCGGGCACGCATGGAGGTAAAAGCCTCGTGACCCGGGGTATCCAGGAAGGTGATGAGGCTGTCGTTGACCTTGACCTGATATGCACCGATGGCCTGCGTGATGCCGCCGGCCTCGCCTGCGGTGACGTTGGTCTTGCGGATGGCATCCAGAATACTGGTCTTGCCGTGGTCAACGTGACCCATGACACAGACCACCGGGGGACGCTCCACCAGATCCTCCTGTGCATCCTCTTCCTGCGTGAACAGGCGCTCCTCGATAGTGACGTGCACCTCGTGCTCGACCTTTGCGTGGAACTCCTCTGCCAGCAGAGATGCGGTATCAAAGTCGATGACGTCGTTGATGGCGTGCATCTCGCCCATCTGCATGAACTTGGCAATGACCTTACCGGCCTGCTGCTTCAGGCGGGCAGCCAACTCGCCCACGGTGATCTCGTCAGGGATCATCACCTTCAGCTGGGCGTTGCGTGCCTTCTCCAGCTGGATGCGCTGCAGACGCTCGAACTCAGTCTCGCGCTTGCCCTTCTGGAACTGCTGGCGCTGGCGCTGGCCGCGCTGGGTGAACTTCTGCTTGTTGCCCTGCGGAGTGGGCTTGCGGCGGTTCTCGGTGTTCTTGGTAGAGGCCAGATCATCGTAGCGGGCGTCGAAGCGGTCCACGTTCATATCCACAGTGCGGGTATCCACGGTGACCTGATTGTCCTCGCGGCGGACAGAAACTGCCTGTGCGGGGGCTGCGGTAGCCTTTGCGCCGGTCTCACGTGCCAGTTCGCTGAAGGAAACGGTCTTTTCCTCGCGCTTCTTATGCTGCTCGGGCTTCTTGTCGCCGTGCTTGCCGTTATTGTTATTATTGTTTGCCTTGGGCTGCTCGGCCTTTGCGGCGGGCTGCTGGGGCTTTTTGTCAACCTTGGGAGCCTCGGGCTTCTTTTCAGCCTTCTTTTCGGCCTTCTGGTCAGCCTTCTTCTCAGCCTTGGGCTCCTCCTTGGGAGCCTTGGCGCTGTTCAAAAACTCGTCCAGATTTGCCACGCTGCCTGCCTTGCTGAACTTTTCCAGCAGGTAGTTCAGCTCGTTCTCCTCCAGATTGGAGCTGTTCTTCTTGCCGGTGCTGCCCATAGCGGCCAGTTCGTCCAGCACCTTCTTTGCAGAAAGGTTCAGATCCTTTGCAAAGTCACTCACTTTATATTTTACGATCATTCGCTCATATCCTCCTCATTTTTGATTGCTCCGCAGTCCGACAGGCGGTCGAAGCAGAGCTTTGCGAGGTTGCGGTCGGTCACCGCGTAAACAGCCACGGGCTTGTGGCTGATATCGGCCAGCTTATCCTGTGTCAGCGGCATGGTGAACACGTCCACCAAGTCCCCCACGGCGTAGTTCAAACGCTGCAAAGTCTTAGGGCTGATGTCCGATGCGGTCATCACCAGCCATGCCTTGCTTTTGACACAGGCTTCCTCCACGGCATCAAAGCCCATGGTCAGCGCACCGGCCTTGCGGCACAGGCTCACGGCCTGGTACAGTGCCTCCTCCGGGGGCAGCTTGGGTTTTGCGGGGGCGTTATTCTTTTTTGCCATCGGCTGCTGCCTCCTTTGCGGCTGCGGCCAGCTGTACAGCCAGCGCGTCGTATACCTCGGCGGGAACCGGCTGCTCAAAGCAGCGCTCCAGCGCCTTCTTCTTTTTTGCCTTTGCAAGGCAGGCGGCATCCGGGCAGAGGTAAGCACCGCGGCCGGGCTTCTTGCCCACGGGGTCGATGCTGATCTCTCCGCTGGGTGCACGCACCACACGCACCAGCTCCTTTTTGGGGCGGCTGGTCATGCAGCCGATGCACTGGCGGGCAGGGATCTTTTTTTGTGCCATCCGGTTTCCCTCCTTCGGCAGATGGTGCCGGGCTTATTCAGCGTCTGCTGCGTCCTTCTTGGGCTCCTCGTCCTCGCCGTAGTAGCCGCTCTCGGGACGGATATCAATGTTGTAGCCGGTCAGGCGTGCGCACAGGCGGGCGTTCTGACCCTTGTTGCCAATGGCAAGGCTCAGCTGCTGGTCAGGCACGGTGACGCGGCAGGAGCGGGTCTCGCCGGGCAGCAGCTCCACCTTGACCACCTTGGCGGGGCTCAGGGCTGCGGAGATGAACTCCGAGATATCCTCGCTCCACTTGACGATATCGATCTTCTCGCCGCCCAGCTTTTCCACAACAGCGGCCACGCGGGCGCCGTGCTCGCCAATGCAGGCGGAAACAGGGTTCACGTTGGGGTCCTTAGACCAGACAGCCATCTTGGTGCGGGCACCGGCCTCGCGGCTGATGGCCTTTACCTCCACAGTGCCGTCAAAGATCTCGGGCACTTCCAGCTCAAACAGGCGCTTGACAAGGCCGGGATGGGTGCGGCTGATCATCACGCGGGGGCCACGCTCGGTGCTGACCACGTCCACGATGTAGACCTGCAGGGTCTCGCCCTCGGTGTACACCTCGCCGGGCACCTGCTCGTTGCGGGGCAGAACAGCCTCGCCGCCCTTGCCCAGATCCAGCGCAACGATGCCCTTCTCGGTATCCACGCGGGTAACGGTGGCCTGCACGATGTCATGTGCGCGGGACTGGATCTCGCTCAGCTGCTGGCTGCGCTCGGCCTCACGGATGCCCTGACGGATGACGTGCTTTGCGGTCTGGGCGGCGATGCGGCCAAAGTCCTTGGTCTTGAGGGGGGTCACGACGCGGTCGCCCACCTGATAGCTCTTGCGGATGTGCTGAGCCTCGGTGATGCCGATCTCGCTGTGCTCGTCGTACCAGTCCTCGTCTGCCACGATATCCTGGATCAGCGCCACATCAAAGCGGCCGGTGTCGGGGTCGATGTCCACACGGATGTGATCCTCCTCGACCTCATAGTTCTTCTTGACGGCAATGATGATAGCCGCCTTGATCTTTTCGATCAGGTACTCTGCGGTGATGCCGCGCTCATGCTCCAGCATGGAGAGCGCTTCAAAAAAGTCCTTATTCGCTGCTGTCATTTTTCGGGTTCCTCCTATATATTTTGTTCTCTTTTCTCCATCAGAGACGGTACTTTTCAGTTGAACAGATCCTCGTCGTCGCACAGCTGCACACCGGAGGCTGCGTTCACCTCAAAGGTCACGGGGCCGTTTTCGGTCTCCAGCGTCACGGTGCTGCCCTCGCGGCCGGTCAGGATGCCGGACAGTTCCCGCACGCCGTCAGCGTTGGGGCGGATCAGCTTTGCCCGCACCTTCTGACCCTTCAGCGCCTCGTAGTGCTCCGGGCGGGTCAGCTTGCGGCCAAGGCCGGGGCTGCCCACCTCCAGATAATAGCTCTGGTCGATGGGGTCTGCTTCATCCAGAATGGGGTCCAGTGCGTGGGACACCTCTGCACAGGTGTCGGTATCCATGGTGCCGTCCCGGTCGATGAGGATGCGAAGATACCAGTCCGGCCCTTCCTTCTCAAAAACCACATCCCACAGGCGCAGACCCATGCCTTCCACCGTGGGACGGACAAGCGCTTCCACTCTCTGCGCGGTGTTGCCGCCAGACTGCTTCGCCATAAAAAACCTCCAAACAAACAAGAAACGCGGACCTTGCGGCCCACGTTTCAGGTTAAACTATATCGTACTACTAGAATATAGCATACTCTTGCGATTTATGCAAGCATTTTCGCAATTTTTTTGCAGTTGCGCGCCCTTTGGGGCTTTTTTTACAGCACCCAGACGCCGTTTTCAAACAGCTGCACGGTGCGGCCATCGCGGCATTTGCCGGTGATGCGGCTGTCCTCTGCACCCACCATCACATCCTCGTGCAGGGAGGAGTGGTTCATGCCGCGGGCTGCCAGTTCCTCCTTGGAAAGGCCGGTGCCGCCCACGGTGGTGCCGGGGTAGCTGTCGCCAAAGGCGATGTGGCAGGCAGCGTTCTCGTCAAACAGGGTGTTGTAGAACAGCTTGCCGCTGCGGTTGATGGGGCTGGAGGCGGGCACCAGTGCCACCTCACCAATGTGGCGTGCGCCCTCATCGGTGTCCAGCAGCTGGCCCAGCAGGTCTGCGCCCTCGTCTGCGCCGTGCTCCACCACCTTGCCATCCTTGAAGGTGACGTGGAAATTCTTGATGAGCTGACCGTTAAAGACGTAGGGCTTTGTGCCGTAAACGATGCCGTCCACCTTATCCTTATGGGGCGCGGTGAACACCTCCTCGGTGGGGATGTTGGGCAGGAAGGGCACGCCCTTCTCGTTTTTGCTGCCGGCGCTCTCCCACACCGCCTGCTCGGCCAGACCCACGGTCAGGTCGGTGCCGTTGGCGCTTTCAAAATGCACGCTTTCCAAATCCAGGGCGTTCATCTTTGCGCCCAGCTCGTTCAGGCGGTCCAGATGCTTCTGCCACTCCCCTACCGGGTCACCGCCGGTCACACGGCAGGTATCAAAGATCAGCTTCCACTGTGCTTCAATGGCGGCGGCAGTGTCCAGCTCCGGGAACATCTTCTTTGCCCACGGCTCTGCGGGCAGAGCAGCGATGGACCACTGCACCCGGTCGTTCATGGTGTACTCCCGCCACGGCTGCATAAAGCTGCGGTTCGCGCTGTTCACACGGCTGATCTTAGCGCCGTCCAGCCCGGCAAACAGTTCCGGGTCGTCCGCAATAAGATGCAGCACGCACACGCCGCCCTCGCTCTCGGCGTAGTCCAGATAGCGGCGCAGCTGCCAGCCCTTGTGGTCGGTCAGTGCGTCCTCGCTGCCCAGCTCCATGCGGATGCGGGTAACGGCGTCATCCTGCCAGTTCACCTGCACGTCCCGTGCACCGGCTTCGTAGGCGCTGCGCACGCACAGCCGTGCCAGCGGAGCACCCTCCAGCGGGCAGTTGATGATCAAAGTCTGCCCCGGCTGCGGGTTCACACCCACCCGGACGATAAAATCCGCATACTTTTGCAGTAATTCGTTAAAGTTTTCCACGTCAGAACCTCCTGTGGTGCATAGCCACCGTTGTTTTTCTCTCAGTATACCGCGTTCCGGCGTTTCTGTCCACTATGGGCAGAGCTGCCGCTCACCCTTCCGATTCAAAAAAGGCGCGGGTCATCTGTACCACCGTGCCGGAAAGCAGCAGCAGCGCGATGAGGTTGGGAATGCTCATCAGGCCGTTGAAGGTGTCGGCGATGCTCCACAGCAGACCAAGGTCCATGGTAGCGCCCAGAATGGCCACCAGAGCATACACCACAAAGAAGGGGCGCGCCACCTTGTTGCTCTTGCACAGGAACACCAGAAAACGGGAGCCGTACAGACCCCAGCCGATGATGGTGGAAAAGGCAAAGCAGCACAGCGCCACGGCAGTAAAGATAGACGCCCAGCCGCCGTAGGTGGTGGTAAAGCCGGAGATGGTCAGCTCAGCACCGGCCGCTGCGCCGTAGCTGACCTGGGTGCCGCTGCACAGGATAACCAGCGCGGTCAGGGTGCAGATGACGATGGTATCGGCAAACACCTCAAAAATGCCGAACATACCCTGCTTGACCGGCTTTTTGGTGTCGGCGCAGGCATGGGCGATGGAGCCGGTGCCAAGACCGGCCTCGTTGGAAAAGATGCCGCGGGAAACGCCCTTTTGCATACTGACGAACAGGCTGCCAATAGTGCCGCCGGTAAAGGCAGCGGGGTTGAACGCGCCCGCCACGATGGATTCCAGCACATAGGGCAGACGGGAAAAGTTGAGCACCACCACGCCCACCGACAGCACAATGTAGAACAGTGCCATAAAGGGCACCAGCTTCTCGCTCACGCTGCCAATACGCTTGATGCCGCCCAGCAGCACCAGCGCCACCAGAACAGCCACAAGGATGCCCACGATAAGGTTGAGGGTAGGCAGAAAGCCGTTGCCCACAAGCCCGTATTCCAGCAGGGCGGTATCCACTGCCGCTACGATGGTGTTCACCTGCGTTGCGTTGCCGGTACCGAACACGGTCAGCACGCCAAACAGTGCGTACAGCACGGCCAGAAACTGCCAGCGGCGGCCAAGGCCGTTTCTAATATAGTACATCGGGCCGCCCACCCACTCGCCGGTATCGCTGCGCTCCCGGAAATGCACAGCCAGCGTCACCTCGGCAAACTTGGTGCACATCCCCAGCAGCGCAGAGCACCACATCCAGAACACGGCACCCGGGCCACCGATGGCGATAGCGCCCGCCACACCGGCAATGTTGCCGGTGCCCACGGTGCCGGCCAGTGCGGTGCACACCGCCTGGAAGGGGGTTATGGCACCGTCCGAAGCGTCCTTTTTGCGGAACATCCGGCCAATGGTGGTGCGGATGGCGTAGGGGAATTTGCGGATCTGCAAAAAGCCCGTGCGGACACTGAGCAGCAGTCCCACGCCAATGATGCACACCATGGCGGGGATGCCCCAGATAAAGCTGTTCACCGCCTGATTGACGGCGGCAATGGTCTCGATCATATACTTCCACATCCTCTGTAATATCTTGCGCACTGACAGTTTTTGTCAAAACACGAAAATTATTTTACCGTACTTTTACCGTAGTGTCAATGAAAAATAGGGACGTTATGAAACGCCCCTATCAAAAATTCTTATT
>OHMA01001347.1_pt1 | contig 10450 bp, 10 predicted proteins | sample 1569171 | NCBI WGS metagenome assembly OHMA01 (sample SAMEA3879580, study PRJEB24766) | human gut metagenome | biome: human-associated habitat; feature: feces | place: USA | collected 1985/1987
CGTAATCCATCTCGGTCACGGTGTAAACGCCGGGCATCAGGTTGTCGATCTGAATTTCGCCCCTGGAGTTGGTCTTGACTGTCTGATTGATGCCGTTACCGGTGACGGTAACGGTGAGGTTATCCGCAGCAGCGAATATGCTGCTGTTTGCAAGCGCGTACTACTGCCTGATGGTTTAAGAAAATGTATTCATAACCCTATTCTGTCGGCAACTTATTTGCACGCAAGTCCAACAGACGTATACATCCGAGCAACACAACAAGCAGACTGCCACAAATCAGCGGAATAACATAAGATTCCACCATGTCAACAGCTGTATATCCTTCGATGATACGCATGATTGCAGTAATATTTTGCAGCAATGCCATTGATAAAAAAGGGCACAGCATCAGCTGTGTGCTCGTAAGACAGTAATTCTAAAAAATTACTATTTTACGGCATCTGTCGAACAGGTTCGTGTTATAATGTGTGTACACACAATAAGCGTGAATGGAGGTAAGGCAGATGAAAAAGTTATTGTCTTGTGCGTTCAATATGGATAGCGGTTGCGTGGAGCTGAAGTTTAACGATGGCAGTATGATTGCTATTGATACAATAGCCGTGGAGAATGAGGTTGCTGACAATATGTATCAACGGTCAGAACTGGATTATCTAATCTACAATGATCCGGTTGGATATGCAGACTTGATCTTGAACGGTGATCCCGAAATTTATCTAAAAACTGTAACTGAATGTAAACCCTTAGATTAAAACTCAGCCCTCTGCCTTTTCCTTGGCAGAGGGCCGTTTTTTGCTTAACAGTTATTGAGCATCCCTTAATTGCTCTACAACGCTGCATTTCGCTGCGTTGTCATACATCATGCAAGGAATCAGCCACCCCAGCAGAAGAAATACCGGAATTGTCAGCAGGACAGGCAGAATGGTGAATCGATACTCAAAGAACCAGAACATACTGCCCAGCATTTTTCCTGCAAGAGGTCCCACCGCCAGCGACAGAATAAAGGCCGCCGCTACGGAGGACATTGCGTAAAACAATCCCTCGTAGATCAGCATGGTTTTGAGCTGCCGGTTCGTCATTCCTACAGCCTGAAGCACAGCAAATTCACGGCGGCGGGAAAGAATACCGGTCATCATGGCGTTGAAGAAATTTAAGAGTCCCACCAGCCCGATGATAGCACAGAGAATACCACCTATCAGAAGGAACATCTGCCGGAACTGAGCAAATTCAGAGCGAGCCGTGGCCTTGCTTTCATACATCAAGGGCGAAAACTCACCGGCAGTGAGCTTCGATAGATATTGCTCTGCTTCGGCCTCGTCAACTTCGTCCGCTGTGTCGAACAGGTAGAGCATCGGAATGGCTGCACCACCGCTGTCCCTCTGTGCGGTGTCCACAGACAAAACTACGTCATATCCAATACCACTATAACGATAACTCATGGAATTCGGAAGTTCTACCAAGGCGCAGACCGTGTACTCTACATCTCTGGCTCCATACAGTTTTTCCTGAAAGTACTCCTCCGGTGTATCTTCGGTGCGGAGTTCCCCGGTGCGGCTGTCGATATATTTCACATCGTCCGCATAGGTGGCGGTGATCGTGTCTCCCACCTTGGGGTAGTATTCAGGATTGGGCAGATTACCGTAGTCATCTAAGGAAACCGCAATGGCAATGGCGTTATTGTCCGGCTCCAACATGGGAGAAATATCTCCGTCGAACACTTGCAGCTTGTCAAACAGACTGTTATCCAGAGCCTCGATTCTGGTATCTCCCATCACCATATTGCCCCGGTGCTCCAGACGGCTCATATGGCTGTCCAACTGCTCGGCGCTTTCGTACCTTGCATAGTCCTGCCGCAGAGCATCCTCCGTCATCCAAAGATATACGGGTTTTCGCACAGCATATCCCGTGCCGGAAAGACTGGCCTTTGTGTTTGCTGCGATCTCTTCGATCTGTTCTGGCGTGATGAATTCATCTGCCGGGTTGTAACGGAAATAGTCGGGCGTGCTGACGATAAAATCGGCGCAGGTCATGAAGGATACATACTTCTCCATGCTGAAGCCGCCCACAAAGGCACACAGCGCATTGAACAGTGTCACCGACAGTGCCAGAGACACCACCACCAGCACCGTCTTTTTCTTGTTTCGTCCCAGATTGGCAAAGGCCATCTGATGGAGCTTTGCTCCCCGGATGCTGCGCCGTTTTTTCTTGGTCTGCATCACATCCGTATATTTGGTAGCCTCCACCGGAGAGACCTTGGCTGCCATTTTTCCGGGCTTAGAACAGGACAAAAGCACCGTCAACAAGGCAAACAGCATGGACCCAAGGAAGATCACAGGCGAAGTGCTGATGGTGGTGATGCCTGTATCCAACTGGATGGAGTGCAAGACAACAGGCACCAAAACAGCGCCGATGCCGTAGCCCAGCAGCAGCCCCGCCGGAATGCCGATCAGACAAAGCAGAAGTGCCTGCTGGCGAATGATGCGTTTGAGCTGCCGGGGCGTTGTGCCAATGGTTTTCAGAAGCCCGTAAAACCGGATATCCCCCGCAACAGAGATCTGGAAAATGTTATAGATGATAAGATACCCAGTGAAAATCACCAGCAGCAAAAAAGCTGCTATGGCGATCACAAGTTCCGGATCAAGCTTCGACTCCAGCTGGGATGAGGTATATCCCCAGTTGACGCCGATCCGGACGCTGTTGGGATCGGTATAGCTGTCCCATGTGTAGCCGAGATCGGTATCCACCTGCTCCATCTGCCCTTGAATGTTTGTGCCGGAGGCCAGCATGACATTCAAATCGGTGCGGAAAGGCTGTAAACCTGTTTTCAATGCCTGCGCTTCGATGTCATCTGCGTAATCACGGCTGATGTTGATGTAATGAACAGGCATTAGTTCATCATAGTCCCAATAGCCCACCAGCGTAAAGGTATCTGTTACAGTAAAGGCGGTTTGATCCTTGTCCGTAATGGAATAGGAAACCGTGACCTCGGCGCCCAGCTCCGGCGTTACGCCAAGCAGCTGCAACGCTGCCGTATCCATGGCTACCTCTTTGCCGCTTTCGGGCATCCGTCCGGTAGTAGGGGTTGCATAGCTCCATTTAGTGCAGTTGGCATCCATGTAGCTGATCTCTGCCGGTACTTTGGCAAAGACCCCCTCCGCAGTGATACCGATTACCTTCCGTATCCCCGCAGCCTTCACCTTTGGGTGGGCAGCGATGCGTTCCGCCTGCTCGGGGGAAACATCCTTAAAGGTGCCGTGTGCATAGCCGCCTACCTGCCGAAACTGGTAGGTTTCATAGCTGGCGTTCAACGACAAGACAATGGTGAACATGGACGTAAATAGCAGCGTTGTCAGCGCAATGGCAAAAATGGCGATCAGATTGCGGCGACGGTTCGCATAAAGAGATTTTAAGCTGAGCTTTCGAATACATTTTCTGTTTTTGACATTCATCGTAGCCACCTCCCGTTAGTTCTGGGAGACGATCCGACCATCTTCGATACGGATAATGCGGTCTGCCATCTGCGCAATTTCTTCGTTGTGAGTGATCATTACGATTGTCTGGGCGAACTTTTGACTGGTGACTTTCAAAAGGCTCAATACATCCTGGCTGGTTTTGGAATCCAGATTGCCGGTGGGTTCATCTGCCAGAATGATAGCGGGTGCTGCCGCCAGCGCACGGGCAATGGCTACTCGCTGCTGTTGACCGCCTGAGAGCTGATTGGGCAGCGCATCCAGACGATCATCCAGCCCAAGTGTCTGTACAATCTGCTGTACGAAATCCTTATTGACCTTGCCACCGTCCAGCTCAATGGGTAGAACAATATTTTCATACACATTCAGCACCGGAACAAGATTATATGCTTGGAACACAAAGCCGATTTTCCTGCGGCGGAAGATGGTCAGCGCTTCCTCCTTCAGGGAGAAAATATCCTGTCCGTCCACCATGACCGTGCCGCTTGTAGGGCGATCCAGCCCGCCCAGCATGTGCAGCAGCGTGGATTTGCCGGAGCCGGATGTGCCGACAATTGCAACAAATTCGCCCTTCTTTACACTTAAATCAACTCCATCCAACGCATGAACTGCGTTATTGCCGGAGCCATAAATCTTTTTCAGGTTTTTTGCCTGTAAAACTTCCATAAATGAGTACCTCCATGAAAAAATCTGTATGTATGAAAGGAAATGATCCTTTGATACATACAGATTATCGCATAGGAATCTTTCCACATTCTTTCCGGCGGAAAATGAAATCTAACAGTTTTGATAGAATTGTTGTTATTTCGGCAGAAATATGGAAAACGTACTTCCTTTTCCCGGAACGGAAGCAACCTTGATATAACCGCCCTCGCCGGATATGATCTGTCGGGCAAGGTATAAGCCGATGCCGACCCCTTCTTGTTTCTGCACACTATTTGAGCGGTAAAAGCGAGCAAATATCTTCGCTTGCTCACTTTCCGGGATGCCTGAACCGGTATCCGATATATCGATCCTTGCAAACATTTCATAGCTTACGGCAGAAATAGTAATGGTGCCATGCTCTGTATATTTGATGGCGTTGTCTACGATATTAGCCAGCGCTTCCGCTGTCCATTTGAAGTCGAATACAGCAAAAGCATCTGTATCCTGCATTTGCAAAGACAATCCTTTTTCAGAAGCCTTGGCAGTATATTGTTCTACCACACTTTCAAGCAGCGGCTGCAGCGCTGCTTGCTGAGGGGAGAGTGAAATGATCCCGTTTTCCAGTCTGGAAAGCTTTACGAGAGAATCGATCAGAAATCGCAGCTTTTCCGATTGTTTGTACAGCGCCTCCACATTTGCCTTCGCCGATGCAGGCAGAGTTTCCTCCTTCAGAAGCTCGCTGTATAACAGCAGGTTTGCAATCGGCGTTTTCGTCTGGTGGGAAATGTCCGCAATCAAGGTTTTGATTTTGTCTTTTTCCTGCGCTACATTTCGAGAAGATGCTTCTGCTGCGGAAAGATAGTGCGCAAACTTCGTTTCCAATGCAGACAGCTGGCTTTCATCAAAATTGTTTTCAGAAAAGGAGCCGGTCATGGCAGCGTCTAGCATCCTTTCGATTTCTTCCATCGTTTTTCTGGCCTTTCTCCGCTCCCATAACACAACAGCTGCCGCCGCCAGAAAACACAGCAGTATGATCACAATGCCGGTTTTATTCATCTTTTGTCACCCAGCTATAACCGATTCCATAGACGGTTTTAATGTATTTCTGTGCGCCAAGCTTATCCCTCAGACGCTTGATCGTAACAGACAAAGCATTTTCATCCACATATTCTGCGCCATCTGTCCAGACCCGGTCGACAAGGTCTCCACGGGTCATGGTTCGGCCTCGGTTTTCAACAAGCAGACGCAGTAATTTTTGTTCTGTTTTACTCAATTCCACTTTTGAATCTTCCACATAAAAGGTCATAGCCTCAAAGTCAAAGTGAAATAGATCCATATGGAACGGCGCATTTTTATGGTTTGACGCTTGCTTTCGCAGTTGGGTATTCACCCTTGCCCGCAAAACCGAAAGAGAAAAGGGCTTGGTAATATAATCATCAGCGCCTCTCTCCAGTCCGTCTACGATATCCAGATCGGTGTCATTGGCAGTCAGCAGAATAACAGGAATCCCGGGCGTGTTTTCCTTGATCTCCCGGAGCAGCTCAAGCCCACTGCCATCCGGCAGATTGATATCCAGCAGAACCAGGGATACACTCCCGCAAAGCAATTGTTCTCTTGCCGCTTTTAGATCATGGCAGGATATAATCTGACGGTCATCTGCTTTCAGCGCTTTGCATAAGCCTTGATTCAAACCGATATCATCTTCAACAATCAGTAATTGCTCCATGTATCTCACTCCCTCGTTATTCAAAGGCCACCATTATTTCCTTGGGTAATTTTTCGTTCTCACAGTTCAGAAGATAGGCGATTGCTCTGCTTGCAAATTTGTTTGTTTTCACTGTATCCCAATCGGCAAGCAAAATGACCTCTGCCTTGCCGTTCTCAAAATCTAATGATATTTCGCCCCATTCGCCGTCGCAGTCTGCCTGATATTCGTAGATTGCGGCGGCGATTTTCTTTTTTCGCTTGGTCTTGGATTTCTGTTTTAGCCGGACTGCATGGATTGCGCCCTCGGCAACCAACAATTCCGTCAACTTGTCCACTGCTTTTCGGTAGGCTCGTTCTGCACCGCTGGCTGTACTGCCCTCAAACATAACCGCCAGTTCTTCAAAGGTGGGGCGGTCTTTCCATGAGCTGACACGCCCACAGGTCATGCAAATTGCTAACCGTTTTTCGAGCAAGGTCTGTTCCCGGTAATTCAGTTTCTCAAATGCCCGCTGCACCTTTTCTGCCTGTATGCCGTTCCAGAGGATATCGGTATAGTTCCAGCTATCGTCAAGGGCTACATCCTCGCCTGTTTCTTCGCCGTCCTCGTCTGTGACATAGAAAGGCTGCTGATTGCGGATTCCACGGACAACTTTCAGATATTCTTCCGCAAGGGCAAGATCGCAGTTGTATTTCTTGGAAAATTCGTTGACCGCATCCTTGGTATTGTGGTACAGCCAAGCCATTGACCGCACCATTTTGTAATTGGTCAGAGAGGACACCGACCATTTTTCTTCGCCCATGCGAAAACGGAGCATAGCATCCCGGATGAACGGGAAAATGTATGTAGCATACTCTGCACCCTTGGCAAGGTCATAGTCCATCAGCTTTTGGAGCATTTGCTCCCGGCAGGAGAGCTTTATATCTATAAATCGGTCTGTGTCATACAGATCGCCGCCATCCACACCGAGAAAGTCTTTGATGCGCTTGTTAAGCTGCGGCTCGTAGTGGTGTAGGAAGAATGAGAAATATATCAAATTCTTTTCCTGCAAGGCAGACAGGATATATTCGTTCAGATTGCCCACCGCTGGAGGCTCCGGTTCCAGTTGGAAGATGCGCTCTGCCGCATAAGGAATGATGCCGTCACCGTGCGGATTGACAGCGTGTTTTGGTATGTATCCGGTCATATTCCATGTAAAATCATTCAGCATAGCGCACCTCCTTTCGGTTCTTTCTCTATCAATATCGACAGTAATTATGCATCGAACTTTTTGTTAGTAGTATTATTTTCGTCGTCCATCATATCACTTAGCACGGCAAAAGCTTGGCTCAGCGGCACAGCCTTAGAAGTCCAGTTTTTCAAACTAAACAAGTTGGAAGATTCATCAAACACATCAAATTCGTCTGTCCCATCAGTGATTTTCTTCAAGTACAACATTTCTATCAAATACAAAGCTCCCAAGATATTTAGTACATTCTCCTGCTTTGCTTGCTTCAACTGCTCATAGCGGTTGTGCTTGACATCTGTAAATGCTCCCCACCATTGCAACGACTGTGCGGGCTGGGTAATATCCCAATTCATAAACGGTTGTATTTCGATATCGTATTCCTGTACACTGATTTTTTGATTTTTTATATCCGGTGTGTTGGTCAAAATATACTGTGCATAGTCTGCAACCGTTTTTCGATCCGTTGTATTGAAACCGCAAAACTCTTTGAATACAGTATCCAACTCTGCCCCTATGGCTTGAATTAAGAGGGCATATCCGTTAGAAAATGCATCAAAATTGTCCTCATGTAGTTCTACAAACTCTATTGATTCAACAAAACGCTTTTCGAGCATTAAGTAGTATTTCCAATGATTCTGACTAAGTTCTTTTCTATTCATGTTTGTCCCTTTCTTTGTATATTTTTGCACTTGCTTCCTTTTTCAAAGCCGCCTGGTCCATTTCTTTTTCATAAGCTCCCTTGGCATAGGCTACATTGCTCAATGCCCGGAGCATCTTATCTTTTGCCAGCTTTTTCATAACCTCTGCAAGATCAGCGTCCAGAGTACCACGCTTCACATAGCGGTTTATGGTGTTCAGTCGTTTCTCATAAATCTGTTTCACCGGATGATCGTCCGCAAGCTCCCGTTGTTCTCTGCCTTTCAGGTTGCCGATCTGCCGACAGGTGCGGTGCAGCTTGTCCCCCGGTGCATAGCCGCCACAGTATTTGGTGTGCCGTGCGTTGGTGGTCAGAAACCACTTGCCGCAGATTTTGCATTTCTTTGGTGCATGACCAACACACAGGCCCTCAAAGAGATCAGACCGGAACATCCCTACAAAGGATACATAGTGCATCCGCTTGACCAGCTTCGCAACTTTTTCGCCGGGACGGATGACGGATACATACTGAACGGAATTGTTCAGGGTAGACATCCAGGCATTGCCTTCCGTGATGGAAAACTCCGGCGGGAAATAGCTGCCGAACATTTTTGCAAAACCCTCTGCGGTGCGGTCTGCTTCGTTGCCGTCTGTTTTTTCTGCAAAATCAAGCATGGCCGTTTGGTATTCCCCAAGGGAGTATGCCAGATGCCCGAAAACTGCGGTATAGCGTTGGAGCATCATCGCATCGGTAAAGTTCTGGATTTCTTCAAATTGCAAAGAATTGGTTGCGGCTTTTATGGCAAACTCCACATATTTCAGCGCATTGTCCACAGTAAAGACTTTTTCAATCCGTTCTCTGTGCTTTGAGATATTCATATAGGAGAACGGCGGTGTTTGACTGAGAATATCGAGCATCGTCAGAGCAGCTTCCTTTGCAATAGGACAGAGTGCAGAAGCATCCTGTCCGGCGTTTAATATTCCAAGCAGCAGATTGATTTTCTCGCATTGCTCGTTTATTTTTGCAATGGTATTCACAGGAACATTCAGTGCATCACAGGCAAGCGTACCGACAGGAAATGTTTTGCTCTCATATATGACCGTATCCTGCCAGAAATCCAATGTCATCAATTCTTGATTCATGCTTGCCCTCCTGTCCTGTTTTTTCATTTTTCTAATTATATCATGTAAATGTGAAGAAATCTACGTCCTCAGATAAGTTGTCCTGTTTTTTGAAACAGGATTGTCCTGTCATTAGCCTGTTTTTTGAAAAATCCGTCATAACCATAATAGAAGGAGCGAAGCACCTGCCAATCACTGCGGGTGCTTCGTGCTTTCCAGAATATTATGAACGGAGGGTTTTCTATGACAATCTATGAAACCATCAAGGCGGCAATCAGCGTCAAGCAAGCCGCCGAACACTACGGGCTGAAAGTGAGCCACAACGGCATGGCTTGCTGCCCGTTCCACAACGACAGGCATCCGAGCTTGAAGCTGAATGAGGACTATTTTTTCTGCTTCGGCTGCGGAGCCAAAGGGGATGTGATCGACCTTGTGGCAAGGCTGTTCAATCTGAGCAGTTATGAAGCAGCGCAAAAGCTGGCTTTGGACTTCGGGCTTGACCCGAAACCGCCCACTGCCGCAGCTATGGTCAAGCCGAAGCGTCCCTATATCCGTCAGTTCCGGGAGGATGAAATGCTGTGCTTCCGGGTGCTGACGGATTATTTGCATCTGTTGGAAGATTGGAAAGTGCGCTATGCTCCCAAGACACCGGAAGATGCTCTGGATGACCGTTTTGTGGAAGCCTGCCAGATGCACTGCCATATCGAATATATGGCAGATGTGCTGACGGTGGGTGATCTGGAAGAACGGGTGGCATTGGTGGACAAGCTGATGCAGGACGGCAAAATTGCTTTTCTGCAAGAGTATACCGCACAAAAGAAAAAGAAGGTGGCGCACCATGGCGAAGAACCGGAAAACGCCTGATATGAATTTGCCTGTCTGGTTTGATGGGCAGAACATCAACGAAGCTCTGTTTTGTGAAGAATTTCTGCATGAGCGCAGAATCATCTTCGCAAACGGAGCTTTTTTCACGCCCGATGGTCGAGTGACGGACGATCTTCCTCTGCGTGGGGAGATTTACGACAAGCTGAAATTCTGTGCCGTAAACAATATCCCCCGGAAGATCACCAACATTCTGGAAGTGCTGAAACTGGAAGCGCAAGTGCCGGACTTTCCACCGGAGCAGGATCGGATTCATTTGTCCAACGGTACGCTGCTATTGAACGGCACATTTACCGAGGGCAGACCGGCTATCGTGCGGAGCCGTTTGCCGGTTGCTTACAATCCCGATGCTACTGCGCCGGTGATCTGGCTGAACTTTCTGGATGGGTTGCTTTACGCCGAGGACATTCCAACTTTGCAGGAGTTTATCGGCTATTGCCTGATTCCCTCCAACAAGGGGCAGCGCATGATGGTGATTAAAGGCAACGGCGGCGAGGGTAAATCTCAAATCGGTGCGGTACTGTCTACCATCTTCGGCACGAATATGAAAGACGGCAGCATCGGCAAGATTTCTGAAAACCGCTTCGCCCGTGCCGATTTGGAACACATTCTCCTGTGCGTGGATGATGATATGCGGATGGAAGCTCTGCGCCAGACCAACTATGTAAAATCCATCGTGACAGCACAAGGCAAGATGGATTTGGAACGTAAAGGCAAGCAGAGTTATCAGGGCTGGATGTTCGCCCGATTGCTGGCATTCAGCA
>OHMA01001352.1_pt1 | contig 10432 bp, 10 predicted proteins | sample 1569171 | NCBI WGS metagenome assembly OHMA01 (sample SAMEA3879580, study PRJEB24766) | human gut metagenome | biome: human-associated habitat; feature: feces | place: USA | collected 1985/1987
TTAATGGTTGAAAACCCAACTAGATTTATAGATGACTTTGTAGAGGCAGGTTCAGATTTAATTACAATTCACTATGAATCAGAGGTACATATAGATAGAGCAATACAATATGTGAAATCTAAAGGAGTAAAAGTAGGACTAGCATTAAATCCAGGTACATCTGTATGCCTTATAAAGGATTTAATACCTCAATTAGATATGGTTCTAATTATGTCTGTAAATCCAGGTTTTGGAGGACAAAAGTTTATTGATTATTCTCTTGAAAAGATAAGAGAGGTAAATGAGTTGAAGAAAAAATATAACAATGCTTTAATGATACAAGTAGATGGTGGTGTAGGAGTTAATAACATAAAAGAAATTGTTGAAGCCGGAGCTACTGTTGTTGTTGCAGGGTCAGCAGTATTTAAGGACAATAAGATTGAGGAAAACATTAAATTATTAAAGGAAAGTGTTTAATGAGAGCAATTATTGTAAGTGGTGGAACACCTCCATCAGAAAAGTTACTAAAGAGCTATATCCAAGAAGGTGATTTTATAATTGGAGTAGATAAGGGATGCAATGCATTAGTTGAATATGATATTCATATAGACTTAGCCTTAGGTGACTTTGATTCAATAAATAAGGAGGTATATGAGATATTAAATAGTAAAAATACTCATATATTAACTTATAATTCAGAAAAAGATTATTCTGATACTCATTTGGGATATATTACAGCCATTGAAAATGGGGCAGATAAAATTTTTTTGTTTGGAGCAACAGGTACAAGAGTTGACCATATGCTTGGCAACTTAGGACTTTTTAGAAATTCAATAATTGATAAGGTTCATTTAGAAATTATTGATGATAATAATAGAATGTTTGTTGTAAATAAAGAAGCCACTTTTAAAGGGAGTTATGGAGAAACAATTAGTTTTCATTCTTTAAGCGATGAGGTTAAAAAACTTAATATAATAGGTGGAAAGTATAAATTAAAAGACTATGATATGAAATTATTAGAGCCTAGAGCTATATGTAATGAGTTTTTGGATAAAGATATACGAATTACATTTGAAAGTGGATTAATTTTAGTAAATTTTCCTAAAGATTAAAAAAGTAATCACCAAATTGACTTTTTGTTCATACAATAGAATAAAGAGAAAATTTGGTGGTTTTTTAATAATTTAAATGGGAGGATTTTATGAAGATAGTAGCTATAAAATTACCAAGATTCATTTCGAGTTTTATAAGGTTCTTTAGAAGAAAAAAATAATACATAACTTTAAAATGAATAGAAAAATAGAAAAAGCCGGAAGCTATAAACTTCCGGCTTTTTAAAGCATAAAAAAATGCATTGCTTAAGCATTGCATTTTTCTATTTGAACTTATATTGCTCTTTGAACCTTACCAGATCTAAGGCATCTTGTACATACGTGAACTGTCTTTGGTGTTCCGTTAACTAAAGCCTTTACTCTCTTTATGTTAGGAGCCCAAGTTCTCTTAGATTGACGATGTGAGTGTGAGTATTGAGTTCCAGATACTACACCTTTATTACAAACTTCGCATCTTCTTGCCACTTGAAAACACCTCCTTATATAGTGAAGATAAAGTTCTCTTCAATAGGACAAATACGATTTTACCACACCTAGTATAATATTTGCAAGTAAAATATAAAATAAATTGAGACGAGATATCTATTATGGTAGATAATTCTTGAATAAAATATATTTCTAAGATAAAATAGAAGTTAAGGATAGTATGAGGAGGAATTGTAATGGTTGGATTTTCTAAAGAAAATGGATATATACATTACTCTGATGAGGTTTTAGCAAAAATAGTTGGTTTATCAACTATGGAATGCTATGGTGTTGTTGGAATGGTATCTAAGAACGCTACTGAAGGTTTTTGGGAACTAATGAGAGTTGAAAATTTAAGCAAGGGAGTAAAGTTAACTCTTACAGAAGATGAGAAGTTAAATATAGAATTATTTGTTATGGTGGAATACGGAACTAAAATTTCCGTTATTGCAAACAATATAGTACAAAAGGTACGTTACAATGTAGAAAACTTTACAGGATTAAAGGTTTCTTCTATAACAGTTAATGTTCAAGCGGTAAGAGTCTAGGAGGTAATCTGATGGAATATAAATCAATAAATGGCCGTGATTTTTATAACATGGTCGTGAATGCTAGTAATAGATTGGCTGAGGAGAGCGATTTTGTAAATTCTTTAAATGTTTTCCCTGTTCCAGATGGAGATACAGGAACTAATATGTCTATGACATTCAAGGCAGCAGTTAAAGAAATTGAAAATATAAACTCAAATTCAATTGGAGAAGTTTCTAAAAAGCTAGCTAAAGGTGCTTTAATGGGAGCAAGAGGTAACTCTGGAGTTATCCTTTCTCAAATATTAAGAGGTATATCAAAGGGATTAGAAGGTTTAGAAGAGGCTGATGCTGCTCAAATTGCTGTGGCTTTAAAAGAAGGCTCAAATTCAGCATATAAGGCTGTAATGAGACCAACAGAAGGTACTATCCTATCAGTAATAAGAGCAACAGCAGAAGCAGCTATTGAAATTGAAGCGACAGATGTTGCAGATTTAATGGATGAAGCTACAAAAGCAGCAAAAATAATGCTTGATAAGACACCAGATTTATTACCAGCTTTAAAGAAAGCTAAGGTAGTTGATTCAGGAGGAATGGGATTATACATAATTCTTTCAGGTATGACAGCTGCATTAAAAGAAGGAATTCAAGCAGAAGTTAAGGATATAAAGGTAAGTGAAGGTGGAGCAGTTGGTGCAAAATCTACTGCAGAAGCTGACATTAAATTTGGATATTGTACTGAATTTATAATTTTAGGTGATGCAAGCAATGCAAAAGCTTTCCAAGATGAAATTGAACCATTAGGGGATTCAATGATAGTTGTTGGTTATGATGATGTAATTAAGGTTCATATCCATACAAATGATCCTGGAGATGTATTAGCAAAAGCAGTAAAGTTAGGAGAATTATCTAAGATTAAAATAGATAATATGAGAGAAGAACACAGAGAACTTCTTATGAGCGAAGAAGAATATGCTAATGCTGAAGTAGAAGCACATGAAGAAGTAGCTGCAGAAGCTAAAAAATATGCATTTGTTACTGTAGCTATGGGAGAAGGTATATCAAATATCTTTAAGGATTTAGGAGTTGACTATGTAATTGAAGGTGGTCAGACTATGAATCCATCAACTCAAGATATACTAGAATGTGTAAACAAACTAAATGCTGAACATATTTTTATACTACCAAACAATAAGAATATTGTTATGGCAGCAAACCAAGCTTCAGAAATATCAGAGAAGGATGTTAGAGTGATTCCAACAACTTCAATACCACAAGGTATTACTTGTGTAACTATGTTTAACCAAGAAGCAGAAGTTGATGAAAATGAAGAAGAATTAAAGGAATTAATGAAGTCTGTTAAAACTGGTTCAGTAACTTACGCTGTAAGAGATACTGAATTAGAAGGAAGCAACCAAAAGGTAGAAGCAGGTAACAAACTTGGATTAATCGAAGGTAAGATTAAGGAAGTTGGAGCAGATACCTATGAAGTAGCTGAAAAAGTTATTGAAAACATGGTTGATGAAGATAGCGAACTTATAACTGTTTTCTATGGTGAAGATGTAAATGAAGATGAAGTAAATGATTTTATTTCTAAACTAGAAGAGAAGTATGATGAGTGTGATGTTCAATGTTATAAGGGAGATCAACCACTTTATTATTTCTTTATATCAGTAGAATAAATTTCTTTCAAAAAGCACCTTGGGTGCTTTTTGTTATATAAGGAGTAAAAAGAATGGATATATATAGTTCAGTATCTACCTTAAAAGGAGTAGGACCTAAGGTATTAGAAAAACTTAATAAAGTATCTATATTTAATATTCTTGATTTATTGTTATATTTTCCAAGAGATTATGAATTTGTTAATGGAAACATACCTTTTGAAGAGATTGATGGGGAAGAAAAGCAAATACTAAGTTGCAAAGTAGTTGCCTTTAAAAGAGATGTTAGAACTAGAACAGGAAAAACTATAACAACAATAGAATTTGATTATAATGGGCATAGGGTAGATGGTAAGTGGTTTAATCAACCCTATATAAAAAATAATTATAGAATTGGTGTTACATATAATTTGATAGGTAAGTTTAAAAGGGTTGGTAAGACTTTAGAGATAGTTAATCCATTAGTAGGGTGCGAAGATGCTCTGAAAAGTGAAATAATACCTAAATATCCCTTAAAGGGAGATTTAACAGATAAACTTATAACAAAGCTTATTAGTTTGGTTCTTGACTCAATAAAGATAACAGAAAACTTACCAAAAGAAATGTGTGAAAGGTATGGCATGATTTCATTAGATAAAGCTATAAGAGAAATTCATTTTCCTAAAGATAAAGAAATGTTAGATAAGGCAATAACAAGATTAAAGTTTCAAGAGCTATTTACTTATTCAATGAAGTTACTTTTATTAAAAAGAAAAATCAAACAAAATAATAAAGGTATTAGTATTCCTTGGGACAATGAAAGAATGGGAGAGCTTAGGGAAGCTCTTCCGTACCAATTGACTGGCGCACAAGCAAGGGTTGTAAGAGAAATATTAAGAGATCAAAAAAGTAATTATCCTATGAATAGATTAGTTCAGGGAGACGTAGGAAGTGGTAAGACTGTAGTAGCATTAATAGCAATATATAATGCATACACAAATGGATATAAATCAGCTTTTATGGTTCCTACTGAAATTTTAGCAAATCAGCATTATGAAGAAGCTAAAAAGTTATTATCACAATTTGGAGTGGAAATTGAACTACTTACAGGTAGTACAACTGCTAAGGAAAAGAAAAGAATAAAGGAAAGAATTGCAGATGGTGCACCTTTAGTTGTGATAGGAACACATGCTCTAATTCAGGAGGATGTTAACTTTAATAAACTTGGGCTTGTTATAACTGATGAACAACACAGATTTGGAGTAGAACAAAGAAGCAAGCTTATAAATAAGGGAGCAAGGGCAGATGTATTAGTAATGACTGCTACACCTATTCCGAGAACATTAGCACTATATCTATATTCAGATTTAGATGTTTCTGCAATAGACGAACTTCCACCAGGAAGAAAGAAAATTGATACAAGATTCTTTAATGAATCATCAAGAAATAGTGCATATGAATTAGCTCTTGGAGAAATTAAAAAGGGAAGACAAGTTTATATTGTTTGTCCATTAATAGAAGAGGATGAAAAGGAAAAGTTAAACTCTGTAGAAAGTATATATAAGAAACTTAAAGAAGGAATATTTAATGATATTGAAGTTGAAATTCTACATGGTAAAATGAAACCTTCTGAAAAAGATGAGATAATAACAAGATTTAAAGAAAATAAAACTAAGGTTTTAATTTCAACTACAGTTATAGAAGTAGGGGTAAATGTGCCTAATGCGTCAGTTATGATTATTGAAAATGCAGAAAGATTTGGATTAGCTCAGCTTCATCAACTAAGAGGAAGAGTAGGGAGAGGGCAATATGAATCTTATTGTGTTTTAATAGCTAATGCAAAGAGCAATATAACTAAGAAAAGAATGAGTATAATGACAGAGTCTACAGATGGATTCTTCATTTCAGAGCAAGATATGAAGCTTAGAGGAACTGGTGAAGTATTTGGCATGAGACAAAGTGGAGATGAAGGACTAGTGTTAGCAGATATATATGAAGATATTAATATTTTAAAATGTGCAAGGGGAGAAGCTAATAAAATGCTAGAGTCTGAAGATTTGAATGATAAACGTCTAGTATATGAAGTTAAGCAAGGATTAGAAAAAAGTAGCAAATATATATGTTTTAACTAATAAATTGTATATATTTATCTAATATGATAAAATGTTAGTGATAAAACTTCGAGGAGGAGAAAAGAAGTGAGAATTATAGCAGGAAAAGCAAAAGGACGTAAGTTAATTCCTCCAGCAACCTTAGAAACAAGACCAACTTTAGATAGAGTTAAAGAGGCAATGTTTAGCATGATTCAAGGATATATTCCTAATGCTGTAGTTGTAGATGTTTTTGCAGGGACTGGTAGCTTAGGTTTAGAAGCTGCAAGCAGAGGGGCTAAGGAAGTATACCTGGTAGATAAGAGTTCCACAACTTTTCCTTTGTTAAAGGAAAATGTTAAAAATCTAAAATTTGAGGAATTTTGTAATCCTATGAATATGGATTCTTATGATGCGTTAAGATTATTAGCGAAGAAAGGTAAGAAATTTGATTTAATATTTATAGATCCTCCATATTGTAGGGAAATGATTCCAGAAGCTATCAAACTAATAGAAGAAAATGATATGTTAGTAGAGGACGGAATAATAGTTACAAAGATAGATTCTGTAGAAGAGATATATGAAGGTTATAAAGATATAAAGTTTAGTAGAAGTAAGAAATATGGAAACACTACAGTATGTTTCTATAAATATTAGGGGGAAGAAAATGAAGATAGCTGTTTATCCAGGAAGCTTTGACCCAATAACAAATGGACATTTAGATATTATAACAAGAGGATCAAAGACCTTTGATAAGCTTATTGTTGGGGTACTGGTTAATGTAGATAAAAAGGGATTATTTAATATAGATGAGAGAGTTGAGTTAATAAAAAGAGTGACAAAAGATTTACCTAATGTTGAAGTGGTAAGTTTTCATGGCTTATTGATAGATTTTATGAAAAAGTATGATGCAAATGTAATTTTAAAGGGGTTAAGGGCTTTTTCAGAAGGAAAAGTTCCAAAATGTAATTTTGATCCAAAACAGTATAAGTTAGATCCAGAAGTGGAAACTTTATTTATGATGACTTCTGCTCAATATTCGTATTTAAGTTCATCTGCTGTTAAACAAGTCGCTAAATTTGGTGGATGTGTAGAAGGATTAGTTCCTAGTGATATAATTCCAGATATTATAAAAAAAATAAAGGAATAGGTTGGGTGGTATTGTGGATAAGAACGTGGATGTTAATATCGTAGAATTATTAGAATATCTTCAGGATTTAATTGAGAATTCTCCGAAGGTGCCTATAAGTGGGAAAACAATGGTTGATAGGAAAGAAGTGCTTGATGTAATAGATCAGATAATAAACTATCTACCAGATCAATTTAAAAAGGCACAATGGGTTATGAATGAAAGAGAAAGAATTTTATCAGAAGCTAAAAAAGAGTATGATTCAGTAAAAAAAGAAACAATGGAAATGATGAGACAAAATGTTGAAAATCATGATGTTGTAAAAGAAGCTAAAATTAGAGCGCAAGAAATAGTGTCAGCTGCTCAAAGAGATGCAAAAGCCATAAGATTAGGGTCAAGAGACTATTCTGATGAAATATTAACGGATCTTGATAGAGAATTAGAAGTAAAGAAGGCAGAGCTTATAAAAGCCTTACAAGCAAGCTTTGAAGAAGTTGCTAGTGATGTAGATAAGAATTTCACTGGTATAAGCTCTACCATTAAAGATAATATTAAAGAACTACGAGATATGAAAAAGTAATTTTTTAAAGGTTTTCCCTATTGCATATATACCTAAAATTATTATGAAAGGTATAAAATACATAAATGTTGTTATATAAGGAGTTGCAGGAGTTACTATAGTAGAGGTTGCTATACTACCTACAAATAACTTTGCAACTATAAAGGTTATTATAAAGCTTAAGATTCCTTGGATTAGCTTGAGTAAAGTATATCTAAACATAGGTACATTATGCTTGCTAATAAAAGAATTTACTTGAGCTATTATTGATAGCCCGGAAAAAGAACATAAGAAGCTTATTATACTTAGTTTTAATGGTATTGTTAATGTTGAATTGGCTATTATATTACAACCGTTAGTGATTTCAATACTGCCAAGAAAAAGTGCATATATAGAGTCTTTAGGTAAACTTAAAAATGATTCTAAATTATTAAAAATAATGCTTATATTAGCATTATTTTTTATTATGCCGATAATTACTGAAAAGATGACTATAAATCCACCAACTTGTATGGTAGTAGAAATTGCATTATCTATTGCGTTCTTAAAGGCTTGACCAAAATTGATTTTTGGACTTGATAAGTTAGATGAATTATTATTGCATATTTCTTTATTCTTTCTTGTAAATAGTCCTATAAGGATTAAAGAAATATAGTTTGCTATTAATAGTAAGTACCCAAATCTTGCATTTCCTAGCATTGCAGTACAAACTGAACCTACAATAAATAAAGGACCGCAGTTAGAAGCTATATTAAGTAGTCTGAAATATTCTTTTTTATTTATATAACCTAGATCATAAATATCAGTACAATACTTTGCTCCTAGAGGGTATCCGCATAAAAAACTAGCAGTTAATGGGAAAGAGCATACTTTTGATAAACCTAGTGGTTTACATAAAAAAGGTCCTAATATTTTTGAGTATAAGGAAATACCATCATAAGATATTAATAAATTACAGATTACTAAAAAAGGAAATAACGTTGGAACCATTGCTTTAAACCATAGTTTGCATCCTTCAATTGCAGATGCCATAGATACTTTTAAATTAACAAAAAATAAAATTATAAGTATGCTTATTAAAAAAGATATAATATAGTTCTTTTTTATATTTATCAATTTAAATAAAATTTGAATTAATAGAATAATTAAAAGCCATAAGAAAATAATACTTAACATGAAATCACTCCAATCTATATAGTATTTATATTTCCTATGGCTTTACAATATTATTTTTTCCTAAAAAATGTTGGACTTTTTAAATAATCATCATAAGGTAAAATAGAAGAATTAAGGATAGAATAAGCTTTAGTTCCTAGTAAATCAATTTCTAAGTATTCATCATTAAGCTTTTGGGGCAACTTTGTTAATATTTCTATATTACCTTTCTTTTTTATTTCCTTAAGTATTTTACTTCCAGTTTCATTAAAAGCAAGAGGTCTAATGTAATTAGGTGTTTTATGAACAAGTTTTTTAATATCATATTTTTCTAATCCTAAAAAGAATGATGTTAGAATTCTGCTTATTCTTGTATATGTATATCGTTTGCTCTTAATATTTAAAATTAACTCATCTATGCTTTTAGAGTTAGTTATTTCTTTTATTATCTTATTATCTAAACCTTCTTTTACATCATAAACCCTATTAAGAGTTTCTCCTGAAGTTAAAATTTTATATTTTACAAATTGAAACATATCATCGTTAAAGACAAAATTATATTTTTCCTCTTTCAACTTTTTTAAATAGGTGAAAGTTTCTTTGGAAACAGCATTTTCAATTTTTTTTAAACTACCACTATTTTTTAAAGCGTTTCTAATTGAAGTGGCAGAAGAAAAAATATTGTTAAGTTCTGAATCGTTATAATTTGCTCCTTGCCTTTTTAATGTATATGGAATAATGGAACTATTTAATTTTGATAAAGATTTTATATATTCAATAGCAAGAATGTTATTAGAGCTACCAATAATTTCTTCGCAACAAATATCATGAAGAGAATTCTTTAAAGCAATTTTTCTTGCTGTATGAAATGGTGCACCTTTATCAAGTTGAAGTTTTAGATTTGATTTAAAGTCCTCAGGTTCTGTTATTAATACCTGTGAGATTCTTTTCAGTTCTTCAATATTACCAGACTCACTTCCAAAGTAAATAGAGTTTACTACTCCTGTAGAGTTTAGTATACTACATGCTCCGTAAGCAAAACCTTCAGCTGAAGATATAGAGTATACTAAAGGCAGTTCTATTACTAAATCAACGCCATTAGCTACTGCTATATTAGCTCTTTCCCACTTATCAATTATAGCTGGGATTCCTCTTTGCATGAAGTTACCACTCATTATACATATTACACCATCACAATTTGTATCCATCTTTGCTTTTTGTAGATGATAAAGATGACCAAGATGAAATGGATTATATTCAGTTATTAAGCCAGTTATATTCATAGCTTTCCTCCTATACTGAAAATATAGAGATATTATAACATAAAATATATCCATTTAGGTCACAACATAAAATAGAGAGAATTTTTCTGATAATTAAGATAATTTTTAATCTAAAGACTTTGGCAAATAGGGGATTTTAAGGTTGAAATAGTATGTGTTGTAGGAGTATAGTATAAGATGAAGAGACAACGTGTCTTTGAAAGGAGAAATGAACATGAAACTGATGAATAAAATATTGGAAGTAGCAAAAGCAGATAAAAAAAGAATTGTACTTCCAGAAGGAAACGAAGAAAGAACAATAGTAGCTACGGAAGAAATATATAAGCAAGGATATGCACATCCTATTTTAGTAGGAAATAAAGAAGAAATATTAAACAAGGCTACTGCTTTAAAAGTTGATTTAACAGGAGTAGAGATTATAGATCCTGAGACATCAGAAAACTTAAGCAAGTATATAGAAGCATTCTATGAATTAAGAAAAAATAAGGGTATG
>OHMA01001364.1_pt1 | contig 10358 bp, 8 predicted proteins | sample 1569171 | NCBI WGS metagenome assembly OHMA01 (sample SAMEA3879580, study PRJEB24766) | human gut metagenome | biome: human-associated habitat; feature: feces | place: USA | collected 1985/1987
TTTAAAGACAAGAATTGCCATTATGAACCAGTTTAATAAGAATTCACTACCTTATTGAGATTTAAAAAATCACTGGCGACTTTTTCAAAAGGACAGTCGTAAGCTATCTCTCAACTCCTTCCATTCAAAGACCTTCAGACAAACTTTAGTACCACATGAAATCATTGAGAAGACATTGGTCTTTTCAGAAGAGATCGCTAATGCCTACAAACTTTATCAGCTTTTACTTTTTCACTTTCAGGAAAAAAGAGTAGATGAGTTTTTTGAGCTCATTCAAGAAAACTTAAACGTCGTCAATCATTACTTTCAAACTGTCTTTAGGACTTTTCTTAGACACAAACAAATACATCAAGAATGTGCTAGAAACAGACTATTCAAACGCAAAACTCGAAGCGACTAACAAGTTGATTAAAGACATCAAACGGTTGGGCTTTGGTTTTAGAAACTTCATCAACTTTAGGAAGCGTGTCTTCATCACTCTGAACATACAAAAAGAGAAAACCTATCCGGTCCTCTCTAGATGTTAGCTTTTCGTAACCCACTACAGTTGACAAGGAGCCGAAAATTTGCGCCGAAACAGTTACTCTCACATCCTTTTATTATATTTAAAACATGTGTAAATGGTGGGTAGTACTTTTCCCATCATCACTCTTGAGTCATCAAAACCTTACGTGGCTTAGTGCCTTCAGCAGGTCCAATCACTCCGGCTTCTTCTAGTTCTTCCATCAAGCGAGTAGCACGGTTAAATCCGACCGACAGACGACGCTGAAGCATGGAAGCGCTAGCTTTTTGTGTTTCCAATACCAATGCTTTCGCTTCTTCGAAGAGAGGATCTCCTTCCAAGCTACCACTATTAGTGGATGAACCACTACCAAAATCATTCTCTGAAACTTCACCAGGATCAAAGCTCTCGTCATAGTTAGCTGAAGCCTGTCCCTTAATAAAGGTCACAATACGTTCCACGTCATCATCTGAAATGAAGGACCCTTGCAAACGAACAGGATGATTCTCATCAATCGGTTTGAAAAGCATATCCCCGCGTCCAAGTAGTTTTTCTGCCCCATTTTCATCTAAAATGGTACGACTATCTGTTCCAGAAGACACAGCAAAGGCCACACGAGATGGCACATTGGCCTTAATCAAGCCAGAGATAACATCAACTGATGGACGTTGGGTTGCAAGAATCATGTGAATTCCAGCCGCGCGTGCCTTTTGTCCCAGACGGATGATGGCATCTTCCACTTCCTTACTGGCCACCATCATCAAGTCAGCCAACTCATCAACGATAACCACAATCAAAGGCAAGGGAATCTGTTTCTCTTGCGACTTGGCATTCCAGTCCTCAACCTTGGAATTATAGCCTGCGATGTTACGCACGCCAAACTTACTAAAGAGTTCGTAACGATTTTCCATCTCATCAACTACTTTTTGAAGAGCCTTGGCGGCCTTACGTGGATTGGTCACCACAGGAATAAGGAGATGAGGAATATCGTTGTAAACAGAAAGTTCAACCATCTTAGGATCGACCATGAGGAACTTAACCTGGTCTGGGCGAGCCTTCATCAGAATACTAGAGATGATTCCATTAACCGCAACAGATTTACCAGAACCAGTTGATCCAGCCACTAACAAGTGAGGCATACGACCTAGGTCAAAGCTACGAGCCGAACCATCAACCGCCTTACCAAGAGGAACTTCCAATAGCTTATTAGGATCCGTCTTAGACTGTTCCCAAAGTTCACGGAAAGAAACTGTTGCTATCTCGGAATTAGGTACTTCGATACCAACCAAAGATTTTCCAGGTATGGGTGCCTCAATACGGACATCTTTTGCAGCAAGAGCCAGAGCCAAGTCATCCGCTAAATTAGAGATACGATTGACTCGGACCCCAACAGCAGGCTTGACCTCATACTTGGTTACAGACGGTCCAATCTCAGCCCGCTCAACCTTGACATCAATGTTGAAACTTTTGAAGGTATCTTCTAAGATTCGGATGTTCTTACGAACGATATTTTTCTCTTTAGACTGACTCTTTGGTTTATCAGGTGCAAAGAGATCTATATCAGGAAGTTTATACTGTAGGAGTTCCTTCGGTGTAAAATCAACCTCAACAGGAGCATCATCTCCCTCAACCACCGTAGATGGTGGGAATTCTTCGGTTGGCAATTCCTCCGGATAGGGAACATAACTATCTTGGAAATCCTCACGATCCCCTGGAGGCGGATTATCATAGTAATCCTCAGAGGCATAATCACTGATTTCAGGTTCAGGTTCAAAAATCTCGGCTTCTTGTGGTAACTCTTCTGAAGCATCGTCCAAGATTTCACCCGTTTCCTCGTCGACAATCAAATCGGCCAGACGCTCTTTCTCGGCACGTTCTTGCGCTTCACGCTCTTTCTGAGCCTGACGTTCCGCCTTCTTCTCCAGACGTTTGGCCGTTCGTTCCAAATGCTTCTCGGCACCTCTCTGCCAGATGCCTTTTGCATAATCCATGATATCTAAAACATCCCAAGGACTAAAAATGAAAGCACCCAATAGAATAATCAAGCCCCCAATCATGAAGCTACCAATATTTGAAAAGAGGAAAGAAATAGGCTTGTACAAGAGTGCACCCAACATACCACCACCCGCAAAACGAGCCACCTGAACACTCACCAAATCTCCAAAAAGCAAATCCTTAGTCCCCAGAAAAATATCCAGCCCATCCATGCGTTCTAGACTAAAGAGATAGGCATGAAACTCGAGTAGAAGACCTGCAAAGACCATCCAAAATCCAGTCACGTAGTTACTATGTTTCCGTAACCATTTAAAACCAAAGAGATAGATATAGATGGCAAAAATCAAGGGATAAGCCATACTCCCCACGAACACTCGAAAGAGATTATATAGTGTAATCCCAAAGAAACCCAATCGAAAAACTGGGAAAATTAAGACAAAGGCAAAAAAGAAGGTCCATAGCATTCGCTTAACCGCCTTCTGTCTGTCTAATTCTGCTTTTGTTAGACGCTTCTTACCACTCTTAGAAGCCGCCCCTTTTTTCATTTTTTTCGTTGTAGCCATAAGTGTATTATACCATGTTTTTAGACACGAAAAAAGAGAGACGAGTCTCTCTTAAGATTGAAGACAAGGTCATCTTTTGAGACTTTCCTAAGGTAATAGTAGAAAATCTCCCTGTTCGCCCACTTCGAGTGACTTATCTCTTCTTTTTTTAATTATTCTTCAATTAATGATGTTGAGTGAACCGGACGATTCTTACCGTCTGGTTCAATATATTGAATAGCTTGGTTGATAGCAATAGGAGCTTCACCCATACCAACCGCAATCAAATCAATCTTACCGTCATATTCTGCCGCACCACCAATAGCATAGACACCTTCTTGTGAAGTTTCAAACTGAGCATTAACAGTAATACTAGAACGTTTGTAGTCGACATTCCAGTTACGAAGATTCTTGTTATTAGTAGAGAAACCAAAGCTAACAATGAGGGCATCGATTGGCAATTCTACAACTTCATCCGACTTAACTCTCTGAACAGTCAAGCTTTGAGCATGACCATTTTCACCCTTAATTTCGAGGGGGACATAAGGTGTCATCACATTAACTGATGATTGATAAAGAAGCTCCACACTATGCTCATGGGCACGAAAGGCATCACGACGGTGAATCAAGGTCACACTCTCAGCAACACCATCCAAGTGATTGGCCCAGTCAACAGCTGAATCACCGCCACCAGCAATCACAACCTTCTTGCCAGCAAATTGGTCCAGACTATGCACATTATATAACAAGTTATTGTTCGCAAAATCTTCTTCATTGTCCACACCTAAAGGACGTGGAGCAAAAGCACCATTTCCACAAGCAATGACGATAGCCTTGGACAAGTGTTGACCCTTGCTAGTAGCGATTGTGAAGATACCATCTGTTTTTTTAAAAGTTTGAACTTCCTCTTTTAAGTGAATGCTGACACGATCTTCAAAACGCTTAAGCTGGATCAAGAGATTTTCTATCAATTCGGCACCTGTCGTCTGAGGAAAGGCTGGGATATCATAGATTTTCTTTTCTGGGTAGAGAATGGCAGGCTGACCACCAAGCTCTGACAAACTCTCGATAATATTCACAGTCATACCACGTAGGCCGGCATAAAAGGCGGCCCAAAGGCCGACTGGTCCACCACCGATAATAGTAATATCGTATATCTTTTCTTCTGCCATTTTATTTTCCTTCTGATTTTATCTCTTCTAAAATCTGACGTTCTTCGTCTGTAAAATCATAGTTTTCCAAGAGATCAGGTCTACGCTCCCAAGTCTTTCGCAAGCTCTGCTCCATACGCCAACGTCGAATATTAACATGATGGCCCGACAAGAGAACATTTGGCACCTTCATGCCACGAAATTCAGCTGGGCGAGTGTACTGTGGGAACTCCAAAAGACCTGATGAGAAACTATCATCCTTGTGACTGGCTTCCTTGCCTAAAACCTCAGGAATCAAGCGGACAGTGGCATCTACAATAGTCATAGCGGCTAGCTCTCCACCAGTCAAGACAAAGTCTCCTAGTGATATTTCGTCAGTTACTAAAGTTTTGATACGCTCATCATAGCCCTCATAATGGCCACAGATAAAAACTAATTCCTCTTCTTGCGCCAATTCCTCAGCATAGGTCTGATTGAAGGTACGACCTGCAGGATCTAGGAGAATAACGCGAGGCTTAGTCACATTTAATTTATCAAAGGTATCAAAAATTGGCTGAGCACGTAACAACATGCCTTGTCCACCACCATAGGGTTCATCATCTACATGACGTGCCTTCTCCGCATTGTCACGGAAATTGTGATAGTTGATTTCTAGGATGCCCTTGTCCTTTGCCTTACCAACAATGGAGTGTTCCAAAGGAGCAAACATATCTGGAAATAGAGTCAAGATATCAATCTTCATCGTCTAATCCTTCCATGAGCTCAACCTCAATACGACCGGCTGCAACGTCAACATCAAGAACCACTGGTGGAATATATGGCAAGAGCAGGTCTTTTTTCCCTTTACGTTTCACTACCCAAACATCATTAGCACCCGGTTGGAGAATCTCTTTAACCTGACCGATTAGCGTATTACCCTCATAGACATCAAGACCAATGATTTCATGATAGTAAAATTCACCATCATCAAGATCTGTTAGATTTTCCTCAGCAATCTTTAGGCTACAGCCCTTATACTTTTCTACATCATTGATATGGTAAAGACCTTTAAACTTAACGATATCAAAGTTCTTATGCTTACGGTGACTCGCAACCTCAACATCCATGATGTAATTATCTTTGTCATCAAAAAGAGCTAGTACACTCTTCTTCTTAAAACGTTCGTCCGCAAAATCTGTTACAGATAAAACACGAAGTTCACCCTGCAATCCCTGTGTATTTACAATCTTTCCAACGTTATAATATGTCATTCAACTTCCTTATTATTTCTTATTCAAATCAAACCATGAGTCAACAAATTATCAAGTAGCCCATGACGGCTATCTCAAAACGCGCATTTTAAACCAGGTTAGATTTTTATTATTCTTCATTTCAAAGCGATATAAAATGTCTGGCTTAGACCATTCAACCCCTCTATTTTATCAAAAAGGACACAAAAAAACCAGCTTTCTCTAGCTGGAGCTTATAGTCCGTACGGGATTCGAACCCGTGTTACCGCCGTGAAAAGGCGGTGTCTTAACCCCTTGACCAACGGACCAAGTTTTGAGATTTTTATCTCGCTAATACTCTTATTATTATATCAGAGTATTCGATTTTGTCTATACTTTTTTCAAAAAAATAAAATTAAATTTTGCTGAATTTGTTCGAATTTTATGTTAGTTTTTATCCAGCTTTTACAAAGTATTGACATGTTGCTATATATTTTGTAAACTAATAGAGTTATTGGTCCCATAGCTCAGCTGGATAGAGCATTCGCCTTCTAAGCGAACGGTCGCAGGTTCGAATCCTGCTGGGATCAGATGAAAAAACGCAATCTAGAATCTCTAGTTGCGTTTTTCTTTTGCTTCGATAAATAGAAAATAATTTAAAATAAACAAAGGGAGCAAAGTTGTATATAGACTGTATTTATGTAAATATTGGGCAAACCAAGTTGATGCTGCGACTCCCACCATAAAGGTAAAGATGATAATAATAGTATAAGAAGCTTGTTTTAGTACTTTAGGATCACTCTCATCAATAGCTCTTGCAACTGTTAGGGAAGTATTAGTAATATTACCAGTCATCATGAAGGAGGCGTAATTTACTCCTCTGACCCGCTTAAAAATACCTACTTGGAGAGAGGCAAAGAATGCCAAGCCTGCAATAGTAATAATGGAATCAACATAAGGTGTGATAATTGCAAGAATAGTCATCAATAGTAAGGCAAGCCTAATTGCTTGTAAATGCCATCTCCATTTATGGTTGATAAGCCACTTCTTAACAAAAAAAACAAAAAACTGACCTAAAATAAAGAAAAAAATAGGTATTGCATAGCTAAAAGCTCTTGCAATATTCCCTTCAACAAGGTGAATGACTAAATAGAGAAGATTCCCTGTCTGAATACTTGCGAATCGTTCGTCTTGAGTATTGTAAGTATAGGCATCAATAAATCCCCCTATATAACTAACTAAAGTTGCTACTCGTAAACCTTCAAAAACACGATAGGAGCGTTTTTTCATTTTGAACATGTCGATTTCCTTTTTCTACTTATGATATGAACTTCCTTGCTGAATCATGAATGCACGATAAATTTGTTCCACTAATACAAGGCGCATAAGCTGATGAGGAAAAGTCAAAAGACCAAAACTCATCAATTGATTAGCCCTCTTTTTCACTTTAGGTGATAGCCCCAAACTCCCCCCTATAATAAAAGTAATATCTGAATAGCCTCTAAGGGTCGCTTGCTCTAACTCTTTGGCAAACTGTTCTGAGGGAAATTGCTTTCCCTCAATTGCTAAGGCAATGACGTAATCACGGTCACCAACCTTAGCCAAAATACGCTGTCCTTCTTTGTCTAGGATAGCTTTATTTTCAGCTTCGCTTGCATTATCAGGCGTCTTCTCATCCGTCAACTCTATAGACTCAAATTTTGTGAAGCGTCCTAGTCGTTTGATATACTCTGTAATGCCATCTTTCAAATATTTTTCTTTCAATTTTCCAACAGTAATCAATTTAACTTTCATAGGTTCATTATAGCACATATCCACAGTCTTTTAACACCTTATCCACAGTTTTTCATATTTATTAACCCCTATTTATTCCATCTATAATAGCCTATTATCTACAATTTTTTTACTTATCCACAGACTGTTGATAACTGTTTTTTAAATCACTTTATGATATAATTAAGCTTACCTTGATATGTTTATCAAGAAGGAGGACTAAACATGAAAAAATTTAACTGGAAGAAAATAGTCGCGCCAATTGCAATGCTAATTATTGGCTTACTAGGTGGTTTACTTGGTGCCTTTATCCTACTAACAGCAGCCGGGGTATCTTTTACCAATACAACAGATAATGGAGTAAAAACGGCTAAGACCGTCTACACCAATATAACAGATACAACTAAGGCTGTTAAAAAAGTACAAAATGCCGTTGTTTCTGTCATCAATTATCAAGAAGGTTCATCTTCAGATTCACTAAATGACCTTTATGGCCGTATCTTTGGCGGAGGGGACAGTTCTGATTCTAGCCAAGAAAATTCAAAAGATTCAGATGGTCTACAGGTCGCTGGTGAAGGTTCTGGAGTCATCTATAAAAAAGATGGCAAAGAAGCCTACATCGTAACCAATAACCACGTTGTCGATGGGGCTAAAAAACTTGAAATCATGCTTTCGGATGGTTCGAAAATTACTGGTGAACTTGTTGGTAAAGACACTTACTCTGACCTAGCAGTTGTCAAAGTATCTTCAGATAAAATAACAACTGTTGCAGAATTTGCAGACTCAAACTCCCTTACTGTTGGTGAAAAAGCAATTGCTATCGGTAGCCCACTTGGTACCGAATACGCCAACTCAGTAACAGAAGGAATCGTTTCTAGCCTTAGCCGTACTATAACGATGCAAAACGATAATGGTGAAACTGTATCAACAAACGCTATCCAAACAGATGCAGCCATTAACCCTGGTAACTCTGGTGGTGCCCTAGTCAATATTGAAGGACAAGTTATCGGTATTAATTCAAGTAAAATTTCATCAACGTCTGCAGTCGCTGGTAGTGCTGTTGAAGGTATGGGGTTTGCCATTCCATCAAACGATGTTGTTGAAATCATCAATCAATTAGAAAAAGATGGTAAAGTTACACGACCAGCACTAGGGATCTCAATAGCAGATCTTAATAGCCTTTCTAGCAGCGCAACTTCTAAATTAGATTTACCAGATGAGGTCAAATCCGGTGTTGTTGTCGGTAGTGTTCAGAAAGGTATGCCAGCTGACGGTAAACTTCAAGAATATGATGTTATCACTGAGATTGATGGTAAGAAAATCAGCTCAAAAACTGATATTCAAACCAATCTTTACAGCCATAGTATTGGAGATACTATCAAGGTAACCTTCTATCGTGGTAAAGATAAGAAAACTGTAGATCTTAAATTAACAAAATCTACAGAAGACATATCTGATTAATTATTGACAAATCTGTCAAAAGACCTTTACAATAATGTAAAGGTCTTTTTTGGGAAAGGAATACCATGTCAGAACAACTCAAAACTTTATCTATTAGTGAAATTTACCCCAATCCTTTTCAACCTCGTCTAAAATTCTCCGATGAAGAGTTAGTAGAACTAAGTCAATCAATATCAGAAAATGGTTTAATACAGCCAATTATTGTACGAAAATCTGACATTATTGGTTATGAACTAATTGCTGGAGAAAGACGTTTACGAGCCTGTAAACGTTTAGGGATGACAGAAATCCCTGCAGTTGTAAAGGAAGTTACAGATCAAGAGAGTCGTAAACAAGCTATTATTGAAAATCTACAACGATCAAATCTCAATCCTATTGAAGAAGCAAAGGCCTATCGTAATTTAATTGATGAGTTAACTTATAGTCACGAGGAGCTCGCTAAAGCTATGGGAAAATCTAGACCATATATTAGTAACGCTCTTAGACTACTACAACTTCCGCGAGAGATACAAACGAGTATTGAAAACGGAAGTCTGAGTCAGGGACATGCTAGAGCACTCTTAGCTATTGAGGATTCTCGAAAGCAGTTAACCATCTTTCAACAGGTTGTGACTGAAAGATGGTCTGTTCGTACTCTAGAAAAAAAACTTCAGGAACTTCCTAGAAAACAAAAATCTAAAAAAGATACCCATGTAAAAGATAAAGAAAAAGAACTTGAAAGATCACTAGGTGTCCCTATAACTCTACGTTATCACAAAAATCACTCAGGAACGATTCAAATACACTTTTCGACAGAAGAAGATTTTAACAGAATTATCAACAAGCTTATCTAAGCTGTTAATTGTAGAAAAAGGTAAATCAGACTTATCCACATCGTAAAAATAGTGTCTACCCTTTATTTTAAAGGGTTTCTTTATTATCAACAGGCTGTGGATAACTTTTATTCACAGTGTGAATAACCTTTTTTATGGTTGTGGATAACATCAAAATTTTTCTCTTTCTGACCTGTGGAAAACTTTTTCGTTTTATGATAGAATCAGAGGACAAGAATAAAGATGGAGAATTGATAAAATGACCGAAAAAGAGCATTTTTTTTGGAATAAGCTCTTAGAGCTGGCCAAAGAAGAACTAACACAAGCCACTTTTGATTATTATGTCCTAGATACCAAGCTCATCAAAATTCAAGATAACGTTGCTACAATTCTGCTTGAAGAAGTCAAGAAACTATTCTGGGAAAAGAACATGCAATCTTTCATTTTGATGACTGGATTTGAAGTCTACAATAGTGAAATAAAAGTTGAATATGTCTTTGACGAGGCTCTCGTTAGCGAAACAAAACCAACTTTAGCAAACAATGACTTCAGCAATAAAAGGGAACAACAAACACCTGATCTTCCCACTTTGAACTCGGACTTAAATAGTAAGTATACCTTTGATAATTTTATTCAAGGAGATGAAAACCGCTGGTCTGTAGCAGCATCTCTAGCTGTAGCTGATTCACCAGGAGCAACTTATAACCCTTTATTCATTTATGGGGGACCTGGTCTAGGAAAAACTCACTTGCTCAATGCCATTGGTAATAAGGTCTTACATGATAATCCCCAAGCACGAATCAAATACATAACTGCCGAAAATTTTATTAATGAGTTTGTTTTACATATCCGTTTAGATAAAATGGATGAACTAAAGCTAAAATACCGCCATCTAGACGTGCTTTTAATTGATG
>OHMA01001368.1_pt1 | contig 10333 bp, 5 predicted proteins | sample 1569171 | NCBI WGS metagenome assembly OHMA01 (sample SAMEA3879580, study PRJEB24766) | human gut metagenome | biome: human-associated habitat; feature: feces | place: USA | collected 1985/1987
TGACAAAAAGTGTGAAAAACAATGGCATTTAAAGGGATGATAAAGGTGTGAAGCTACAAGAAACGATGTGAACATTCTGTAAAATAAGCAGAGAAATTCCATTAACTCATTGACAAAGGGGCTTGCATATGATATAATATTAGAGTTGAATGCGCCAGTAGCTCAGCTGGATAGAGTGACTGGCTACGAACCAGTAGGTCGGGGGTTCGAGTCCCTTCTGGCGCACCAATCATTTTTGATACTCACAAAGGAAAATCCACAGGATATAAAAAATGTGGACTTTCCTCAGCAAGTATCTTTAAGTATCCTTGCTGAGCATATATGAAAGCTTGTAGTAACAAACTAGGATATGTTTTGTGACATTTGTTTCGTTTCGCTCTTAGACCTTGTCAAGGCAGCTGCACATTGTGGAGCTTAAGCGAATCATCTGATGTTAATCCATAGTGGCGTCGGCACATAGGCTTGCAGTTAGCTTAACTGTTACTGGCTGGCTCGTGTTCATGTTCTGTAATGTTAAGAATGCCTGATCGGCGTGATTGAACAGTAACGAACGTCATGGCTCAAAGCGACTTAAAGACAACTCAATGTCTTGTTGTGCTTGTGTTTCACATCAGTTGACCTCATCTCAATCTTATTTGAGGACTTACGATATTTGATTTTCAAGCTGCATTTTTGATGAGTTGAATCAGCAGCTAAAAGCAAAAAGAGCTTTCCAGATGTTTGACATCGTGAAAAGCCCTTGACAATCTATTTCCAACGTGCTATAATAGAGCACGAGGATAGCATTCTCTGAAAGCTCACAGTTGCCTCTTACATCTGTGCTGCTGGGCTTATAATCTCCGGCAAGAGTTTATAAGCCTTAGAGGGTGCGATTTTTTATGCCCTCTAAATTTCCTCTGTATATTAATTATACCACCATTTTGTCAATTTGTCAATACTTTTGCGGAAATTAATGGCGGAAAATATATATTTTATATATAAATGCAAGAAGCCCCTAGTGTGTCACTGTGACACACTAGGGGCTAATATATTATCGTAGATATTCTTGTGCAAGTGCAGTATGATTTTCATTTTTCTCAAATGTGAAATCATATTTATCATTGGCAACATCCATGTGTACTGTTATGTCTGATCCGTCATAATCCTCTGGCAATCTATAAACATAGCTAAACTCGGTGCTTTCAAGTGGCTCTAAATCATAATCTTCACGAATTTCATGATAACAGTTAACAATATTATCGTTCTCCAAAACAAATGCAATGCCGCTATCATAGCCGCCATTGTCATATATATCTAAATCATATTCATATTTATCCTGATATATAGCTTTACTTGATATTCTGTCTTTAAGAATGATAGATTTTGTTTCAAGGTTTTTATACTCCAAGTCAACAATGAGGTAACTCTTGCCTGTTTCTTCTTTATCATCATTTGTGAAAAAAACATACTTGTATGTTGGAACAGAAAGCGTGTATTCATCATCAACAGTGTATTTGTTGCCTGATTTGCCTTGAATATAGGCTGTATCAGTTCCCACGTCAGTGCAGCCCTCAGTATTAGGGTTTTCACTGCATGATACCAATGAGAGCATTAATGCCGCCAAAAATACAGAAACACATTTCTTCATAAAAAACTTCTCCTTTATAATCCTATTTTTATATATTATACTGCAAAAACGTATATCTGTCAACAAATGTATTGATGTAAAGATAAAGAACGCCCTAATGTGTTACCATGACACACCAGGACGTTCTTTATTAAAATAGTTAAGTTTTGAGTATTTATGTGTTAAACTCATATTTTTTATTTTATATTATAGAAATAAAGATAACATGTTTTTTGTCTTTTTTATAGTGAAAAAAACTTTTTTAGAATTTTTTAGAATTGTTAGTGAAAAATTTGACTTTTATTTTTTGGTGTGATATAATAAAAATTTCGCCCAAAGTGGAAATTTAGTGAAAAAAGGTCGATTTATCGCATTTTTTCAAAAAATAATAAAAAAATCGGTTTTTGTTCGTTTCAAAGTTTGACGGCAAGAAAATTTTGTAGTATAATATTACTTGGATGAGGAAATAAAAAGCAGACCTGCTTTCAGATACTAAAGGAAAGGAGGTAATTGCCAAGTGGATGTACCAATTTTAGCACTGACCATTTTGCTTGTTTGGGTTTTGGGCAACATTATAAAAGAGCAAAAAAAATAACCGTGCTAGCCTGTCAAACTAAACGGTTATTTTAAATAATCACAGACAACCAACTTAGTAAGTTGTGTTGCCTCATCTATTTTTAATATAGCACAATTTGAGTTGATTGTCAACATTGTTAAGACTTCTCAGGGCGTTTATGCTCTGGGAGGTCTTTTTATTTATGTTATGTACAATGTGAAAAATTATGAATGTGTCACGGTGACACATTCATATCTTTCATGTAATCTTCAATAGTGTTAGCAACGTTAAGCTTCTCTTGAAATGTTAAGTGAGTGTAGATATCGCTCGTCACTGCTAAACTGCTGTGTCCAAGCCATGCAGATACGGCTTTCATGGGAACGCCATGCTGAACGAGCAGGGAAGCGCAAGTGTGGCGAAGATCGTGAAAGCGGCATCTGAGGTGCATTTCGTTCATTAGTCTGATGTAACGGACAGAAAGTTCATCAGGCTGTATAAGAATGCCCTTGCTATCAACGCATATGTATTGTAAATATTGCCGTGAATAGCTGCTCCTGTTAGCTGCATAAGATAAGCACTGCTTGTGTTTGAGCCATTTCAAGTAGCTGTATACACTGTCAGGCAGCGGAAGTGTGCGGCGGCTTGACCTTGTTTTAGGCACGTCTGAAAATATAAGCGTAGTTTTATGGTTTTTGATGCATTTGACCACAGTATGTTGAATGCACATAGTGCGCTGCTCGAAATTGATATCCGACCAACGCAGCCCCAGAACTTCACTGCGCCTAAGCCCCATTGTTCCTGCTATAAACACAGGTGTGTAAATTGCAGTGTGTTTTATTTTGCTGAGAACAAGATCAAATTGCTCTGTGTTGAGAAAGTTACCACAGAACTTGTCGCAGGAGGGAAGTTCTGCAAGAAGTGCGGCATTTTGGTCTGTCAATCCGTTCTTTACGGCAAATTTCAGTGCCATCTTGATGTTTGAATGATGTTTCCTGATGGTTGAGCCTGATAAGCCTGATTGAAGCTTTGTGAAATAATATTCTTCAAGCACTGCTGGCGTGAGCTGAGAAAGCATTGTACCCTTGCTGCGAAAATACGGCACAATGTGGCGATTGACCTGGGTGCAGTAAGCTTCATATGTGTTGGCTTTTACAGACATTTTTTTGTTGTGCAGCCACGTTTCAAGCAGATCGGCGAACGGAGTGTCACTAGCTTTTTTAGCCGACAACTTGTCTTTAAGCTGTTGGTTTTCTCCTGCAAGCTGTATCACAAGTTTTTCAAGTTTTGTTTTTTCGTCAATTAGTTCTTCGATAGTCATAATGATCCCCTTTTTTGATATAATAAATTAATTATATTACAAAAACAGGCATTTTGACAGCTTGAATTGATATCTGTCTGAAAGAAAAAAGCGAATTTCACATAAAAAACAAATACTCATCAATAACTTTGATAATAACTAAGTATATAAACCAAAATCAATTATTTGATTTCAGACAGATAATCAAGAATGGGTCAGTTATAGACAGTTCATTTTACCCACTACCCCTTTTTAAGAAAAAAATCTCTAAAAGCCGCATTTTTTTCTTAAAACCTATTGACAAAGCCGAACTTTTGTTATACAATGAACTTGTGTTTTTAATGGGTGTGTTCATTGTAAAGCAATGAATGCTCTGCCTCCTGCTTGAGCGGCGGGGGGCTTTTTTTATTCTGCTGTGAGGAACATATATGCAGACAGTATATGTGTTGTCTGTAAAATCACCTGCACGAGTTCTGATTTTCTTCTTACGAATGAATTTGCCTTTTACAAGCTTTTCTATCGTCCTGAGAACGTCCTGACGGCTCATGCCAAGAAGCTTAGATAGATCATTATAGCTTTGAAAAAAGCTCTTGTGTGAGCTGTCAGCCAGCTTACAGCACATTGCATAAACTCTGAATTCATTTCCATTCAATCTGCTCATAAGCTTTTTGTCAATGATGAAATATTTAGAAGCTGTAGATATGGCTTCAATAGTGTATGTATATGTGCCAATTTTTCCAGGAGCATTTGTCTGGCGCTTCTGGGACTTGATAAACCCACTCTTGAGCAGTGAGCTTGCCGCACGCTTAACAGTGGATACCGAAAAGCCGCATAGTGACACAAGAGTTGTCTGCTTGACTGTGATCTCATAGCCAAGCAGATTTCTTTTTGTATTCTTGTGGATAAGACTATAGAATACACAGGCAAGCTTCAAGTCTGATGCCTGTGTAAAACGTGTAACAAAGCTGTTAGGTATTCGCATTTTTCAATTCCTCATTATTAATGTATTGTTCCAGTGTCGCCCATTCATCGGCAACAAAATTGCTGCGTATATCAGGACGTTTCTGTATTTTCTTTATGTAGCCCCTTGCAGCGGCATAGTTTTTCTTTTCAAGCAGGCTGCTAAGCTCATCGCCTGCAAGTCCATTGACCTTATAGAGCAGTGCAGATATATCTACATATGGGAGTTCGTTTTGAGGAGCAGGGAAGTCATCGGGGAGATAAAGCTCGTCCGTGCTTTCATCAAAGCCGTCCTCGTCATCCTGAAAGCCATTGTCAGAATAAGCCTGGGCAAATATTTTTCGTGCTTCATTATCACGAAATTCTTTTAGCTGTTGGATATGCTGCTGATATTCTATGACCTGACGCTGCGCCTGACTTGCCTGTTTTTCAAGATCCAATGCAGCTTTATACATAAGCTCAGAAACTGCTCCGCCTGCAGCCTTTATTTTCTCAATATCATTAAGCTGCATATAGTATTTGTTCATAGCACTTTCTGCATTATTTTTCAGCTTATCAAGTCTATACTGATTGCCTATAACGCCCAAACTGTCCCAAAGCTCATCATATGGGTAAAGCACAGCAGAGAGGTCTATGTTATGGTTTCTTATAGGCAGATTTTCTACAGGTATTCTTGGCGGCTTATTCTCGATAAGGTGATAAGGCGTGATATTAGTTCGTATTGGCTCACAACGCATTTTCTTAACTATGGCAGTGCCAAAAGGAAGCTTAGACAGCTGTGTGGTATCGAGCAGAGCCTTGCGGTCAACGTGTTCGCCTTGGTGATCGATAAAGCCATATAGGCTGCCGCTGAATGTAAGATAGTTTATAGTTTCATTTCCTATCATTTCAGAAAAAGCCTTGTTCGTGTTTCCGTTAAGAGAGAGTATGTATATCTGAATATTGCAAGCGCCCTTTATGCCGTCCTCTTCTTTATCATACTTTTTGAGCTGACCATAGTCCTGCAGAAAAAGATTGAACAGAATATTAGCTCCTGGAGAAGCATTCATTTTGCTGCTGAGGTCAGGAAGCTTTGTCATTTGACCGAATTCATCATAGATATACTCTATTTTTCGTGGCAATTTGCCGCCCTGGTATTTTCTTGCCTGCTTTGCAAGGTACATAAAGGATTGGTCTGCAAACATTGAAGCTATTACATAACGTGATTTTTCTTCATACGGCACAAGCATATATATTATGCAAGGCTGATCTTCATTGATAAGGTCAGCAAAGTTTATTTCATTTTTAGATGTCAGCTTTTGAACGCCCATATCCGTCATGAATATCTCAAGGTCTGCAGAGAGGACAGTGTATATTGAAGAACGTGTATCGCCCTGGGAGAACTTTGACGTTGAATAGGATGTTCTTGCAAGACAGCCCACAGGAAGCGCATTGAACAGCTCATCGAGAGCATTGACCATTTTCTTATTGCCGCTTTCGTCCTCGATCACTGTATTATATACGCCAAATTCAGTGAAGAATGTTGTTATGCTGTACATATTAACGTTTGACATATCACCTTTTTCATAGCCTTTATCAAGAAAATAGTATATCAAGGCGCTTAAAAGTGACCTTGCAGAGTCTGTCCATATTGCTTCGCTTTGTACATCGTCTGTAAGACAGTGGGCAAACGAGCTGACAAGCTTAGAGGTTTGTGAAAGATCGTTGCTTCCGCTCCGTTTTGCAGCGAGATATTCGTCAATGATAAGTTGTAGAGGATTCCAACAATCAGATCGGTCCGTATCGATAAGATTAAGAGTGACTATCTTATATCCGTTATTTGCAAAATCCTCATATGTCAGTTCAAGCAACTCGCCTTTCATATCGTTTATGATAAGCGAGGGCTTATTTTTTGAGTTAGCCATAAGCCGCATACTTGGCAGCACATAGCATTCGCCTTTACCTGAACGAGGAGCGCCTACTATCATAGTGTTGTATGTGCCAGTTTCAACATAGTACATACCATTGCTTTCACCAATGAGCATACCTGCTTGTTCCGCTGACTTTATATTATCCATAGGGACTGCTTGAAAGTGTTCAAGAAGTTCATTATCTTCCATGAATTTATTATCGCCCTTGATGTCCTTGCTGTCATTCTTCATACGCCACAGAGTATGGAGCTTTACTGTTATACACAAGCCTACTACCATTGCCAGGATAATTTCAAAAATGAATATCATAAATCCTGACGGAACAATGATGTTCCACGGCATAAAGTGAGTGCTTGTGTATTCACCAGAGCGTCCGTTAAGGCTTACCCTGCGCATACTTTTAAAGATGTAAATAAAAATGCTGTTAAAGATCACATACAGTATCGATGTAGCTATTGCAAATTGTTTTATTCTGACATTTCGACGGTCTTTGTCTTTTTCAATAGGTGTTTTATTCACCGCATTTAAAATACGCATAGCAAGATCATAGATCCAACCAAATACAAAAAGTATTTTTGCGATGATAAGATTTTTTATGCGCTTAAGTTTTTCAAGATCCATATTAGTTCCCCTTTATATGCTATGATATTGTTCTTTTGCTTTCGCCATTTCCTGCTCGATCTCAAATTCTCTCATAAGACGTGCGGTTTTTGCTTCCTCAGATTTAAGGGCGTTGCGCAGCATACTTGATGATTTATGAAGAAGTGTCCTCTGCGCCTGCATACAGCCTGCAAGTCTGAACTCAAATGGTATATCCGCTTTTTTACCGCTTATTATCTTTTTAGCAATGTCATTGCCTGAGCGTGCTGACTTTCTCAGCCATTGATATGCTGCTTTCTTTTGACCGTCACGAAGCAGCATTAAACCATAAGCGAGCTGTCCACTATTGTTGCCGTTTAAAGCGCACTGACGGAAGCACTTTTCAGCCACTTCGTTTTTATTTTCAGACAGATACACTTTTCCAAGAATATACTGTGCATTTGGATCGTTGTATTCAAACGCAGAACGCTTAAGGTATTCTTTAGCTTTTGTATTATTGAATGAGCTATAATATTTGCCCAGAGTGTATATCGCAGGCTCAAAGTCCTTATCGGCGGCTGATGAAAGGTAGCGTATTCCTTTTGAAACTTCTGTTGATTTTCTGCTATCAAGAAGAATTTTTCCTGCAGCATACATTCCGTAAACATTATCCTTCTCTGCGGCTTTGATGAAATACTGCAATGCTTTTCTTTTTTCCTGAAATGAAAGATACAATTTACCAAGGCGGTACGCTGCTATTCCCATAACATCATCCTTATGCTCAGCAGCGTGCATGAGGTGCTTTTCTGCAAGAGCATTGTCATTGAATTGCTCCTGATAGAGTTTTCCGAGAGTGTATGCTGCATAGTAATTATCTTTTGCTGCTGAACGTTCTAAGTATGATGCCGCCTTGTCATATCTCTCTTGTGAAAGATACAGCTTGCCAAGACTATATTCACACAATCCTGTTTTATCCTGTGCGTTTTCAGCACCCTTTATCAGATTTTTTTCAGCCTTTTGAAGATCTTTTTTGCTGTCGCTCTGATAGAGCTTACCGAGCATATATTGTGCTTTATAGTTATTGGAGTCCGCCGAGAGCAGCAGATATTTTTCAGCACATTCAAGGTCTATATCCGTTCCTTTGCCATTCAGATACATCATACCTATCTTGTAGCTGATATTATCGTCATGGTTTTTAGTGAATACTTTCTCTAAACCTGTTAAAGCTTCAGCGTAAAAATTATGCGCACTCGTTAGGTCTTTTTCTACTCCTTGACCCAGTTCATAAGCTTGTCCTACGGCATAACTTGCGAAGGGCATTCCGCCTTTGCTGCTTAGTGAGCGCATATAATAGTCAAATGCTTTGGCATAGTCTGTTTCAACACCAGAGCCGTATTTGTATATGTTTCCGAGAGCAAAATAAGCATATTTATTTTCAGACAGCTTATAATGCTCTATGGTTGAGTTATAGTTCTGGGTAACTCCAAGCCCATATTCGTACATTTTACCTATACGATAGTTGAGATAGGACTTTGTCCAATTATCACGTTTATCATCACTCATGCTTACTATGGACAGCAGCTTGTGAAAATCCTCAAAGGCTTTGCTGTAATATTGCTGACTTAATGTATCGCCGTCATTGGATTTTAGCATTTGGCTGTCATAAATCTTGCCTATGTCATATGTTGCGAGAATATTTCCGCTTTTGCTTTCTATTGAGAGTGTTTCAAAAGCTTTTTCGGGGTCTTTCTTTATGACTGCTGATTTGTTCTGTTCATTTCCGTACATATAGTCGAGGGCAAGCTTATAGTTCTTGCTCCAATCTATGCGTAGACATTCCACTGTCTGATCGCTTTTATCATTTTCAGACAGATACGCTTCAGGCTCTTGCGGAAAAATATCCGTGCTGTAGTCAGGAGCATTTGGTTCATACAACTCATCATAATTTCTTGAAGATAGGTACATTTCCAAATCATCAGGGATATCAGAGTTTTCTAAAGAGTCATAAGGCATAGCATCCTCTAAATCATCGTTTTTATTTTCAGACAGATACACTTTTGATTTCTGCGAGGAAATACCGTTGTTGTAGTCAGGCTCATTTTTCTCAGAAAAGCTTTCGCTTTCTTTTTCAGACAGATACATTTTCGGCTCTGGGATGTTGTTGTCGATCTGTATGTTCTTGTCCTTTATCATATAGTATTCTCGGCAGATGTTCAGAAACGAATTGCCGACACGTGAATAAAATCCGTCTTTGCCGTCTCCGTTTTTGCCATTAAGCTCGTTTTCTTTATAATTTGCCCACCTTGAATTTTGTCCGTACCTTTTGCGAAACAACGTTGCTTGTATTTCGTCAAGCTTATGGAGATATGTGTCGAACATAATACTTAATGTGGGATTTTCAGATATTACAGACCGTATGCAGCTCTGAATTTCGTTTTTTATGGGTTCACTTTGTTTTGCATACCACCACTGATTGCCGCTGTTTTTTAGGTCATCAGGAAGCTTGTCGATAAGTGCGTTTATTTTTTGAATACTTCCTGCAAATTCACTTTTGATGCTCGGAGCAAGTACATCTCTTTGAAATCTTGTAAGCTCTTGTGCTGCTATGCTCTTGTCAATGCAGTGTGTCATTACTCTTTTTAGTTCGTCTAATGCTGCCTGCTCAACCTTGTCTTGACCTCTGTTCTTGTATGTAATGCGTCTGTCCTCAAGTCTGTGATATTCCACAAGCTGATAATGTATGTGCACGTTGCCTGTGTTTACATGGATAGCACCTACCCAGTAACAGTTGTTGGCGTCAAGCTTTTGCGATTTATCTATCATAGCGTTAATGCCTTTTCGTGCAGCGTCCACAAGTGCTTGTCTGTCTAGCATATTCCCTACAATGAAATCATTTTTTCGCAGATATGCATTATCAAATGATATAACACCTGCATACTTAGGGCAGCCCTCTGAACGGCTTGCTCGTTCCTGCTGCCGTATCTTATCCAGATCAGCGGCGGTCAAATTATCTTTAGTGCTTGTAAACGCTCCATAGGATCGTTCTTTTTTTATATCCTGTGCCTGACTCTTTTCGTTTGGTATGAACTCCGAATATACATATTCCATTTCATCAGCGTGCTTGCTGGGTTCGAAAGCCTCTGGACGCAGCATATAACTGAGAAAGTCAAACAGCACAGTGCCGCCGTCACCGCTTATACGCCAGCTGTACACGAATTCGCATTTATGAAATATATTTGGGGTCATTCAGTGTCATTCTCCTCATTGTCTTGATCTTGCAGTGCCGAAACACCTTTGTCAATCGATCGCCGGTGCACAAGTTGCTGATAATTTTCAGCAGACTTATTAAGCACGTCATGAGGCTTGCTGTCTGTCAGTCGCTTGTCTGCCGATTGGTATTCCTGCACCTCGTAAAAATGCAGGAG
>OHMA01001374.1_pt1 | contig 10295 bp, 8 predicted proteins | sample 1569171 | NCBI WGS metagenome assembly OHMA01 (sample SAMEA3879580, study PRJEB24766) | human gut metagenome | biome: human-associated habitat; feature: feces | place: USA | collected 1985/1987
TCATCGGTCATTTCCATTAATACCCCTTTATAAACGACACCGTCCAGTGTAATGGTAATGTAATCTGTGCCTTCCTTTACCTCATATGTACCGCTTTTTTCTCCACCGGTTACTTTTCCATCCGCAAACGTATATGCCTCCGCTTCGCGAATCTTACTGCTGATATCTGTTCCATGGTTTACTACATAAAATGTACCGGATACATCCGATTTTTTGTACCCCTTTTCCGAGAGAGTTTCTCCCATTGTGGCAAATGGTGCTGCAACAAACCACCCATCCTCATTTGTGTACATCTGATGTACACGCGGTTCATGATACTCTGTGCCATCGTCAAACCGCTGATGATATGTAATGTAATATTTCCCGTCATCATCCTGAAATGTGGACTGACCGCCCGGTGCCATATAGGTATAATTTAAACTCGGGAATGTATAATTCCCCATCATTTTTAAACCATAATTGAAATGATCGTCCTGATCTTCCAGTGTTTTTCCTGCCACATCCACATATGGTCCCGTTGGCTTTTCACTGCGAAACTGCCGAATCTGATACCCACCATCACTCTGCAGGTCTCCATAAGAAACAAACAGATAATAATAGCCGTTTTCTGCGTCATACTGGATATATGGACCCTCAGCAGAGTGATGTCCACCACCAATCAGCCGATATCCATAATACGGATCGGCATCCTTGTCATCCACCGGATAAATCGGGTATCCAGTGGTGGGATCAATCTCCAGCAGAAAGATACCACCTGACCATGAGCCATAATTCATCCACATCCGTCCGTCTGCATCGGTAAAAATCGCCGGATCAATACAGTTTGGCCACTCCTTATTGTTGTATCCACCATATTCCAGATATCTGGAAATATCTGCATTTTTCCCGAGTACATCGTACAAATTCGTTTCGCTGATATTGCTTTTTCCATATCCGGAATATAAAATCGTATCCACATAAGTATACGGTCCCTCTATATTGTCTGCAGTTGCAAAACAGAGAGTCGATTTCACATAAGAAGATGTCGTACAGAAATACATGACATATTTCTTCATTGTCTCATTGTAAATTACATTTGATGCCCAGACAGAATACCCATTATCTGTGTTTTTTCCGACAAAATCAAAGGCAGCGTACGGCTCTGTCAGCAAATTGTCAAACAGTGTATTCGCTGCATCAACACCATTTGCAAAATAATTCCATTTACGCAGGTCCTGACACTTTGCCCCTACCATATGACTGCCGAACATATAATATGTATCGCCTTCCCTGAGGATCTGCGGATCGTGACAGGATGCTGCAACCGTAAATCCGCCTTTTTTTATCTCATCTGCTGCGGCCTCCTTCCCAACGGAAGAACCGCCGGAGGCGCAACCGGATGCAAGGCATGCCAGAAGCCCTGCAACGGTCAACACACGAACCATTTTTTTCTTAATCATACGCAAACACCGGCTTTCCGTTTTCATCCCATTGAACCTGCATCAGATGTGCATGACGGTTTGGATTATAGAGAGGATTTCCCTCTATCTCTGTTTCTGTGCGTGCATGGTATACCATGATATCATTTCCATCTTCATCTTTGGTAAAAGAATTATGTCCCGGTCCGTAAATTCCTTTTTCATAACTGCTTTGTAATACCGGATGACGCTCCTTTCTCCAATTTAACGGATCCAGCAGATCCGTTCCGCTGGTTGCAGTAAGCATACCGACACAATAGGCAACTCCTGTGTCACTCGCCGAATATGTCAGGTACAGTTTATCCCCGTGATGAATCACTGCCGGTCCCTCATTTACCCAGAATCCCACACGTTCCCAATCATAATCCGGTGTTGTAAGAAGCACCTGCACCGTTGCCAGCTTGCACGGAGACTCCATTTTTGCAATATAAAGATTGGAAATCTGCTTGCCTACTCCAACCTTTTCTGCCCACACGTAGTAATAATCTCCGGCATCCTCAAATACGGTTGCGTCCAGGGAGAATGCTTCAAACGAGAATTCATCCCCATCTGCACGCTGCATTTTGCCTTTTTCCACCCATGCATCTGCCAATGGGTCCTGCCCCTGACATTCCAGCACATATGGACGGATTTTCCAGATATCCTCTTCTTCACCACCGGCAAAATAGATGTACCATTTTCCTTCCAGATAGTGCAGTTCCGGTGCCCAGATATGCTTGCTCATCGGACCACTCTCATGCTTTTTCCAAATGACCACTTCCTCTGCCTGTGGAAGATCTGCCAGTTTTTTTGCCCGGCGCAGTACAATGCTGTCATATGCCGGAACCGATGCCGTAAAATAATACCAGCCATCCTTTTCATACACATACGGATCTGCTCTCTGCAGAATCCAGGGTTCATTAAATTTCAGTCTCTTATCCATATGTTTTCTCCACTATATTTTATAATTTTATAAATTATTTTATTTATATTTAAAATTATATAGAGGATGAACATAAAATGCAACTATTTTAGATTTCTTTAAACAATTTTAGTTATGTTGAACAATATTGTGCATTTGTTTTTGTGAAAAAACCTGTATTTGACATTTCTCACTTTATGTAATATTGTTTATTAGGATTCTAATAATTGAAAGAATCACTTCATTATCTTCTGATGTCCGACCATTTCCTGTTTCAGAAGAAAATGGGCGTGTGATATGAAAACGGGAGGCTTTTGCCTCCCGTCATGTGTTTTTCTATAAAACAGCCTGCAAAACCAGCGATATAATCACAATCACCGCACATACCACACCGCTTATCCGCATCTTTCTGCTGACATCTTTTTTCTCACTTATCCGTTTGAGCCATCCCGTTGTATACAGTATGTTTGCAATAAGCGTGCCAAGCGTCCACGCATACAGATCCCGCTTCACACTTTCCCAAAACGGAGACACTGCCAGTCCACCTGCGTCCATGACCATTGCAATCAGTATTGTGATCACACCGGTAATTCCTATGATCCGTACCCGTTTTAAGAGCCTTGCGTTGTTTGTCTCTGTATAATCCGTTACTTTGATTACGGTTTCCTTTAATTCCTCATTCATCTGCTCGCTTTTCCTTTCTCCATCAATGATTTCCCGGATATCAACTTCATAAAAATCTGCAAGTTCCAACAGCATGCTGATATCGGGCATATTGCTTCCCGTCTCCCAGCGTGACACCGTGCGGCTTGTGATCTGAAATTTTTCCGCAAGCTGCTCCTGTGTCAGCTTCTTTTCATTGCGCAGTTGTTTTAAAAAATAACCTGTCTTTTTCTGATCCATAATGAAATCTCCTCTTGCTTTCCATCCATGTAAATCTGCTCCTCCTTTCACAGATTACAATACCTGTTTTTTCCGGCAAAAACCACGACATAAAGCGAGAACTGCCGTATTTTCTGCACCGGACATGAAATGTCTGCCCGGAAATCCCGTTTAATTACAAATCATACCTATCTCTTCTTTTTGCTGCCTCGTTATAAACCTGTTCATCCGTTCTGGCGGAAACAACAATAATTTTCATAACTTTGCCCACTCTCTCAACCTTATAGACAACCCGTATCCCCAAATCTCTGAACTTTATCTTCATAAGATTGGTAAGGTTTGTTCCACTTTTATTACCCAATGGTTTCCCATATCCACCTTCCCTCAATGACAACGGATTCTGGCTGACTTTTTTAATTCCTTTTAACACCTGTATCTGAGCTGAATGGTCAAGTTTTTTCATATCCTTTTCCGCTTCCTCTAAAAACTCAATACTCCATATCATTCGATATCTGCATCCTCCGCTTCCAAAAGTTCTGCTTCACCGATGCCCAAATGTTTCATCACTGAATCATATGAAACGGCCTCTTTATTCCCGTTATCATCCAAACGTTTATTTGCTTCCAACAAAAGAAAATAATCTTCCTCAATCTCCGTTAATCTTGTATACTCTTCGGGTGACAGAATAATTGCAGAAGGCTGGTTATTTTTTAAAACAATCAGTTCTTTTTCGGAACGAAGTCTATCAAATATCTTTGCAGCCTGCCCTTTGTTAAATTGTGAAATTGGAACAAGACTCTGTAAAAAATCAGATGCAATTGCCATAACAGACACCTCCATTGTTTAATTTCACTTATATTATATGCAGGAGCAAGCCAAGAATCAATATAAAAGTTGTATTATTTTCTTTATAATTTTCATTATTATTTATTGTTCTTATTTCATGTTCACAGGACTATACACGGTATATGTATACGTTCCATCCTCATTTTTCACAGTAGAATCTCCATTGGGCGGTTCACTTTTTCTTGCCCTGTGACACAAATTTGCATATACTTATTTTATCAAATAACATCAGGAGAAACCCATGATCTATTTAAAAAATCCCCTGTGCCTTGGCATGGAAGAATCAGAATATAAAGAAATGCTCGCTCTGGGCGGTATGCGCCAGAAACATTTTGAAAAAAATGAAGTGATTTTGTCTGCCGGATGCACCACGCACGAGATCGGGCTGGTGCTGTCCGGAAGCGTTAATATTGAAAATCTCGACCTGTGGGGCAGCAAAAGCATTTTGAGCAACATCGGTGCCGGACAGGTTTTCGGGGAAACTTATGCATTTTCCCGCGAAACACTGATGGTCGATGCGGTTGCTGCCCAGCAGACCGATATTCTATTCTGGAATCTGGATATTCTTGTCCACACGCCGCATCCCGCAAGCACCTGGCAGCCAAAATTTATCCGGAATCTGCTACAGATCTCCCTGCGCAAAAATCTCGCGCTCTCCCAGCGGATTTTCTGTACAACCCCGAAAACGATCCGCGGGCGGCTGCTTGTCTATCTGTCAAACCAGGCGGCAAAAGCCGGCAGCAATTATTTTAAGATTCCGTTTGACCGGCAGGGGCTGGCAGACTATCTGAACGTCGACCGCAGTGCGCTTTCCAAAGAGCTTGGCAAAATGCGGGACGAAGGAATTCTGACCACCCGGAAAAATGCGTTTACCCTATACGGATTGTCTCATGAGCCGCTCCTTTATGTTTCATTTCCAAAGGCCTTTCACTAATAATACAAACGAAAAATCGGAAAGGTTACAAAAAAAGGAACCCTGTCCGGATATCTTTCCGGACAGGATTCCTTTTTATTATGTTCTCCTACTCTGCCAGCTTAAACCTGCCAACCAGATTCTTCAGTCCTTCCGACTGTGCGGAAAGCTCCTGGCTTGTCGCAGAAGTTTCTTCTGCAGCTGCGGAGTTGCTCTGTACGACACTGGAAATCTGCTCGATTCCCTGCTCGATCTGCTTTAACATATTTGCCTGCTCGGTAGAACTCTCGCTGGCGCCCTTTACCGCATTCGCAAAATCATTCATGGATTCAAGAATCTTATTTAATGCAGCAACCGTCTTTTCTGTAATCTGGTTTCCGTTTTCAATTTCCTGCAGAGATTTTTCAATCAGATCGCGAGTATTGACTGCCGCCTGTGCACTGTCACCCGCCAGTTTTCCGATCTGATCTGCCACAACCGCAAAACCTTTTCCGGCTTCCCCGGCACGTGCTGCCTCAATGGAAGCATTCAGGGACAACAGGTTGGTCTGACTTGCAATCTCCTCGATGGAACCGATGATGTTTTGGATTTCCTGTGAGGTACTGCTGATCCGCTCCATGGCATTGGTCAATGCCTGTAATTCTTCTCTGCTTTGATCTGCCTGTTCTACGGCAGTGCGTACCATCTGGTAAGCCCCGGAAGCGCTCTCTGCGCTGGATTCTGCAATTCCGCTGACACTCTCTACCGTTGCTGTCAGTTCTTCTACTGCACCTGCCTGATCGGTGGCACCTTCTGCCAAAGCCTGTGCCCCGCCTGCCAGCTGCCCGGAACCGGATGCAACCTGCTCGGATGCTTCATTAATCTGTGTCAGGGTATCACTCAGTTCATGTTTTAATTTGCTTATGGACTCATACTGCTGTCTGAAATTTCCAATATAAATCTGTGCATTATTACTGGATACATTGAAATTTCCTTCTGCCATTTCTCCCAGAAGATAACTGGTATCCTGCACAATCACCTCCAGAGTTTTGCATGCCTGCCGGAAATTACCGGCAAGTTTTCCGAGTTCGTCTGGAGATTCATAATTTATTTCCACATCAAGCTGTCCTGCTTTCAGTTTCTCAGCTGCACCTTCCAGTTCCTGAATTGGCTTTAGCATAATTCCGGTAATGGTGGTCCGGATGACAGTGGAGAAAGCCACTGCTCCTGTTCCTATGAGAATCATCAGAATAATGCTCACAATTCCCGTTACCCTGGCAGATGTATACTGACTCTTTGCCTCTGCGGTTGCCACTTTTCCGATATCAACCAATATATCCTGAAGTTTCTCTGTTGCATCATTATAATCGGAATTAAACAGTGCCAGAGCTTCGTCATTTTTATTCCGCTTCGCCAGTTCCACGACCGCTGCCCGCTGTTTTTTCAGTTCTTCTATCGCATCTTTTAATTCCGCAACTTTCTTTTTATCATTATAAGACTTCTCCAGTGCGGTAACATTTTTTCCAACCTGATCTGCATACTTCTGTGCCAAATTAGAATAACTCTGTGTGGAACTTGCATCATCGGTTGTCATCGACCACAAAATATATTTTCCCACAAGCTGTATATCTTTACGGATTTCCATCTGCAATGTGCTGTTTGCATATGCTTCCTTGTAAAACTTATAAGTATCCACATTCATCTTTACAATGGAAACAAGCGAAACAACCACAGCAATAGCAAGCGTTACAATGACTGTAGTAAATGCATACTTCAACTTCGTTCCTACCTTCAGTTTTCGGTAAAACTCTTCCATTTTTTTTCGTCCTTCCATTTTCTCTGTTCCTTTCTTTATTCCGCTTTAAAATACTCGCTTTATCATACGCCTTTTTTCCTCCCACTGCAATGTTTCTGTCGAAAATATGCAAATTTTATCTTTTTCCACACTCAGAAATTCCCCCCTGGTTTGTCCCCTTTGCATTCCAATAAAATGATGGTACAATGATGACATAACACAAAACATCTGTTTTACATATATTGTTGGAAATGGAAATGAAATGGAAAAAGCACAGATTCGAATAATCCGAAGCAAAAGAAAAACCGTTGCACTGGAAATCCGTCCGGATTTATCGGTTCTGGTAAGGGCACCTTACTGGATGGCAGACTGGCAGATCCGTAAATTTGTCGATGAAAAATCAGACTGGCTGTATGCCCATCTCCGGGAAATGGAACAAAAACAAAAATTGGAAGCTGCACGCCCGAAAGCCGCACCTTTAACTCCCGGGGAATTGCAGGTGCTTGCAGATGAAGCACTGCGCGTAATTCCGGAACGGGTACGGTTTTATGCCCCGGTTGTCGGCGTGACCTATGGCAGGATCACCATACGAAACCAGCGTACACGCTGGGGAAGCTGCAGTGCAAAGGGCAATCTTAACTTTAACTGCCTGCTGATGAAAGCACCGCCGGAAGTGCTGGATTACGTGGTTGTCCATGAGCTGTGCCACCGGCTGGAGATGAACCATTCACCACGCTTCTGGGCACAGGTGGAGCGTGTGCTTCCAGACTATAAGGTTTCCCGCAAATGGTTACGGGAACATGGCAATGAGCTTATGGATTTAAACCCATAAGAAGGAGATACCGGTATTCCTGCATCTCCTTCTTGCTTTCATGTTATTTTTTACATGTAATATCGTTCTGTTCTCAATTACTTTCTATTGTATAAGTCCCCTCTTCAAAATTTACATGCAATTCGGCATATGCCCCGTCATATTCCCAGCGGATTTCCAGAGAACTCTCCTCTCCGGAGATTGTCACCTCTGCACCTTCCGAAAATGCCTTATGGGTATTTCTCATACGGATTAGCGCAAGCTGTTTTTGAACCACATCTTTTTTCAGTCCTTCCGCGATCTGATCAACGGAAATATTTGTCCGATTGATTTCCTTATGTCCGGATTCCCCTGCACGCTGCACCGCTTCATGGTCATTTTTTCCGGCAAACAGATCCAGATACCAGATCTGCGGTTTGCCCGGCATAAACATCTGGATGGCCCGCGCCAGAAGCATTTTTTCATCCGACTCTCCCAATGCACTGTAGTACGTGGCATTTACCTGATAATACAGATTCTTTTGTCCATGTAAATTTTTGACCATGCCCCCACGGGATACAATCCGGTCAATTAACGACTGGATCTCCTCTTTTGGAAGCAGTCCCTTTAAATCCAGAAGCGGGATACCGTCGTGACAGCCAAGCATGTTGACCGTGGAGATCTTCTTTTCCACAATTTCCTTCGCCCATGCTGCAAGGTATGTTCCGCGCCTGTTCTCAATCGCATCAATGACCAGTCCCGGCAGGAAAAAGTCGTAGGTCGCATAGCCTTTTTCTGCAAGCGTCTGGTATATTTTTTCGTCATACGCTGCGTGGATCTCCGGCAAAAGCGTAAGTCCCAAAGGTTCTGCCAGCGCATGAATCTTCTGTAAAAGTTCCCATGTCTCCGGATCATTGAGGAAGTTTTTCTTTCCCGGTGTCTTCGGCGCATAGGCAAAGGCATCCAGCCGCACGATCTCCGCTCCATAAGAAGCTATTTTCTCCAGTGTTTCACGATAAAACTCCCACACCTTTGGCGACTGGATGTTTACATCCATCTGTCCAAGATAGTGTCTGCCATGCACTTCCTGATAAAAGGTATTCCAGTACGGCACCTTTTTTCCATCCGGAAATTCCACCATCAGGATCGGCAGCCCGGGTTTGCGGAAAAACATCTGCTTCAGGCAGCTTTCCTCCGGCTGGATATAGCCTTCCTCCGTCATGGTTCCATGCCCTTCCCAGAAGCGGTTCCAGTCGATGAAAAAATCGCGGTACGCAGAAGCCTCCCCTTTTTCCACAAGATCCTGAAACTGTGGGGACTGTGCGGAAGCATGGTTTAAAATAAAATCCAGTTTCAGGTCAATCCCCATATTCTTTAACTGGTCAAGGTCTTCCCGGTTGGCAAGCTGCTCATTCAGGTCATAGTCGATCACGGAAAATCCCCGGTCGAGATCGGAATGATACAGACTCGGCAGAATGTAAAAGGAAGAAAATACATCCTGCATTGCCTCAGTTTTTAGCAATGTTACAATATCTCCCAGATTTCCTCCAAGGCTGTCGGGATATGCATTGAGCATCGGTTTATGGTTCATAAACTCTTCCGTCCTTTCCCACGATTAATCCTGCATTTTTGCGCTGCACTTCAAGTTTTTCCTGTTCCAGCTCTACCACGCGGCAGATAAACGGGCTTGCGGCATTCTCATCGCGGTTTCTGCGGATGCGCCGCTCCCTGGTCTCCTCCGGGGAACTTTCCAGAAAGACGGGCAGATCCACACCATGTAAATCGTCACTGCCTCCGTGTGTCCACTCCAGAAGTAATACGGATATTCCGGAAAAATCGGTTTCTTCCGATGAAATCTCGCCATCTTCCCGTCCCATATGCCGCAATGTGATCGTATCTTTTCCCTCATGAAATGCCGCAAGCACTTCATTGATCCGGTCGAAGTCAATCTCTTTCTTTGTTCCGAGATATCCACGCAGTCCGTCTTCCCCTGCCTCTTTATACACACGCATCCGTTCTTCATCGTTACGTTTTGGAATCCGGTGTGGATAATCATCACCCGAGAGCAGATAACAACCCGTTCCGTCATTTAAAAAGTACTGCTGCAATGCCGTTGCGAGTGTTGTTTTTCCGGAACCGGAACCACCGTAAAGGCTGATGACCACTCGATTTTTGGCATTCCTGTCACACCATTTCTGCACTTTTTCATATAATGTTCCAGCCTCTTTCAGCTCTGTAAGAGAAAACTGATATGCCTCATATTCTCCGGTAAACGGCGGAAGCGGAATTCCCGCATGCATCAGTGCTGCACCGGAATACTGCCTGCCGCTCTGTTCTTCCAGATACACGGCATCCGGCTTTAACCCACGCAGGCGGACATAAACGGTCGCCTGATTTGCCTCTGCCATAAGACGCACTACGCTTACCAGTGCATGATCCTGTTGCTCTGAGACGGACATCCATGCCGCAATTTCATCCGTAAACGGATCCGACAGCCGCCAGTACGTTCCCTCGTTAATGAGCGTTTCATACTTCTTGTACGTTTTGATCTGCTCCCGGATCTGCTGTTTTTCCTCATCCGATAAAAGTGCCGGGTTTAATTCGTAACCGAAAGTTCCCGCCATCGCCGTCACCCCGCGGGTGTGGAAACTTGTCACCCGTCCGGTCTGGTGATTTGGCACCGCCGAAACATGCGCCCCCATCGCGGAAACCGGATAGAAAAACGAAGTTCC
>OHMA01001375.1_pt1 | contig 10292 bp, 9 predicted proteins | sample 1569171 | NCBI WGS metagenome assembly OHMA01 (sample SAMEA3879580, study PRJEB24766) | human gut metagenome | biome: human-associated habitat; feature: feces | place: USA | collected 1985/1987
CCGCGGTTCCGCCCTGCGGGATTAACGGCCCGCTTTCAGCTTCTGGTAATACTCTTCATAAATGGCGCTGGCGCTGCCGACGTCATTCTGCCATTCGCCTTTCTCAATGGTTGCGGCGTCCGGATAGAGCGATTTATCGTTGGCCACTGCCGGGCTGAGCATCTTGCGCGCCGCAAGGTTCGGCGTCGGATAACCGATGGTTTCAGCGACCTGTTTGGCGACATCCGGGCGCAGCAGGAAGTTAATCAGCTTCAGCGCGCCGTCGACGTTTTTGGCGTTCGCCGGGATCGACAGGCTGTCCATCCAGAAGATGCCGCCCTCTTTCGGCCAGATCACTTCCAGCGGAGTACCTGCCTGGCGGGCGACGTAAGCCGAGCCGTTCCATACCATCCCGAGGTTCACTTCGCCTTCCATATACGGGTTCGCCGGGTTATCAGAGTTAAACGCTGCGACGTTGGGCATCAGCTTTTTCAGCTCGTTATAGGCGGCTTCAATCTCTTTCGGGTCGGTGGTGTTGCCGGAATAGCCCAGCTTACGCAGCGCCATCTGGAACACTTCGCGCGCGTCGTCGGTCAGCAGCAGGCTGCTTTTGTATTCCGGCTTCCACAGGTCGGCCCAGCTGGTGATAGTTTTCGGGTCAATCGCCTCGCTGTTGACGCCGATGGCCGTCGCCCCCCAGATATAGGGGATGGAGTAGTCGTTATTCGGATCGAACGGTTTATTCAGCATCTGCGGATCGAGGTTGCTGAAGTTAGTCAGCTTGCTCTTATCGATCTTCTGCAGCATACCTTCTTTGCGCATCTTGTCGACAAAGTAGGTCGACGGGACGACCAGGTCGTACGCGCCGTCTTTATAGGTTTTGAGCTTGGCGTACATGGTTTCGTTCGACTCGTAGGTCGAATAGATAACCTTGATGCCGGTCTCTTTGGTGAACTGCTCCAGCAGGCCCGGCGGCACATACTCGGTCCAGTTATAGAAATAGAGCGTTTTGCTATCGTCCGCGTGCGCAGCGCCCATGCCGATTGCCAGAGCGCTCGCCGCGAGCAGGTGGCGTGACCATTTTTTCATTTTAACGTCCCCTGAGTTTTATCACGTGCAATTAACTGACTGGCGATGACCATCACCAGCGACAGAACCAACAAAATCGTGGCCAGGGCGTTCACCTCTGGCGAAACGCCAACCTTGACCATCGAATAGATCTTCAGTGGCAGGATTTCATACCCCGGACCGGTCACGAACGAGGAGACTACCACGTCATCCATCGACAGGGTGAAGCTCAGCAACCACCCAGCGGCTACCGCCGGCAGGGCCAGCGGCAGGATAATTTTGCGCAGGATGGTCATCTCGCTGGCGCCCAGATCTTTCGCCGCCTCCAGCATCCGCACGTCAAAGCCTTTCAGGCGGGAGTAAACGGTGACCACCACAAACGGCAGGCAGAAGGTGATATGCGAAAACAGCAGCGACCAGAAACCAAGCTGGACGCCGATCAGCATAAACAGCACCAGCAGAGAGATGGCCATCACAATATCTGGCGACATCATCACCACAAACAGCATGCCGCTGACAAACGGTTTGCCGCGAAAGCGGTAACGGTACAGCGCCACGGCGGTCAGCGAGCCGATAAGGGTGGCGAAGGTCGCCGACAGCACCGCCATGGTCAGCGAGTGCTGGGCGGCCTGCAGCAGGCTATCGTTGTTCATCAGCAGGCTATACCAGTCGGTGGTGAACCCCTGCCAGTTGATGCCGAAGCGCGACCGGTTAAACGAGTTAACGATCAGAATAATAATAGGGATGTAGAGATACGCGTAGATGGCGGTCATAAAGCCGCCGCGCAGCAGTCGACCGATCATTCCAGCTCCACCTTTTTATTCAGCAGGCGCGCCGCGCGCCAGTAAATCAACAGCATCAGGCCCATCACCAGGGTTAAGGTAATGCTGGTTGCCGCGCCGAACGGCCAGTCGCGGATATTGAGGAACTGGCTTTTGATCACGTTGCCGATCAGCAGGTTCTTGGCGCCGCCCATCAGGTCGGAAACGTAGAACAACCCCATCGCCGGCAGCATCACCAGCAGACAGCCGGCGATGATCCCCGGCATGGTCAGCGGAATGATAATGCGGATAAAGGTCTGCAGCTTGCTGGCGCCGAGATCTTTCGCCGCTTCCAGCAGCGGGCGATCCAGTTTCTCAATGCTGGAGTAGAGCGGCATCACCATAAACGGCAGCAGGATGTACACCAGGCCGATGATCACCGCCGAGGGGGTGAACATAATGCGTATCGGGGTGTCGATCACCCCCAGCCACAGCAGAAACTCGTTCAGGTAACCTTTAGTGCTGAGGAAAATCTTCAGCCCGTAGATGCGGATCAACGAGTTGGTCCAAAAAGGGACGATCAGCAGGAACAGCAGCAGGGGCCGTACCTTCTGCGGCAGCCGGGCGAGGAACCACGCAAACGGATAGCCCAGCGCCAGACAGGCGAGGGTCGCCAGCAGCGCCATGTTTAGCGAATGCAGCAGAACGTCATAATAGAGCGGATCCAGTAGCCGCGAATAGTTATCCAGCGTGAAGACCAGTTTGACGAAGTTGGCATCGTCGCGGGTCAAAAAGCTGGTGGCTATGATCATCAGGTTGGGCAGGAAGACAAACAGCACCAGCCAACCGACGATAGTGGCGATCACCACATTCTGGAATTTACTGGTGTTCTTCATCGGCCAGCACCACCTCCCAGCTTTCCACCCAATTGATAGACATTTTCTGGTCAAGAGAGTGGTCGAAATCCGGGTCGTCTTCGTTAAAGAACTCGCTGACCATCACCATTTTGCCGTTCTCCAGTTCTACCACCGACTCCAGAGTCATGCCTTTATAGTTGCGCTCGCGGACATAGCCGATCAGGCCATCGGCGTCGCTGTTATGGTGGATCTCGTCGACGCGCAGATCTTCCGGGCGCAGCAGGACATGCAGACGCTGGCCGGCCTCCACGGCAAAATTGACGGTGATGTTGCATTCTCGTCCTTCAACGCTGGCACGCACGCGCTGTTCGTCGAGACGTTCAATTACCGTGGCGTCAAAGATATTGATCTCGCCGATAAAGCTGGCGACAAACAGGTTCTTCGGCTCTTCGTAGATCTCTCGCGGGGTGCCGTCCTGTTCGATTTTGCCATCACGCATCACCACGATGCGATCGGACATGGTCAGAGCCTCTTCCTGATCGTGGGTGACGAAGACGAAGGTGATCCCGAGCTTACGCTGCAGCGCTTTCAGTTCGTTCTGCATCTGCTTGCGCAGCTTGTAATCCAGTGCCGAAAGAGACTCATCGAGCAGCAGCAGACGCGGTTTGTTGACCACCGCGCGGGCGATGGCCACGCGCTGCTGCTGGCCGCCGGAGAGCTGGTGCGGTTTGCGTTGGGCAAACGCCTCCAGCTGCACCATCTTTAAGGCATCCATCCCGTGGGGTGATTTCCGCCGCCGGTGTTTTCTGCATCCGCAGGCCAAAGGCGACGTTCTCGAACACCGTCATATGCGGAAACAGGGCGTAGCTTTGGAATACGGTATTGACGTGGCGGTTTTCCGCCGGAACATGAGTGATATCGTGATCTTCGAGATGGATCCGTCCGCTGTCGACGTTTTCCAGGCCGGCAATAAGGCGCAGAACGGTGGTTTTACCGCAGCCAGAGGGGCCAAGCAGAGTGAGAAACTCACCATTGTTGATGGTCAGGTTAAGGTTGTCGATGACCGTTTTACCATCAAAGCTCTTGCGAATTCCCGCCAGATGCACCAGCGGCGAACGCGAACGCGGTTGTATATTCAATTTTTGACTCTGTCCCATGTAGACGCAACGGCAAATTTCCGGCCGCTGCGGGGTTTGTGATTAACCACCTTTGGGGTTGCACGTTTTTAATAAGGGCCAGCATTCTACGGCAAACGAGGGTAATCGCCAATCCTTGATACGCCCGCATAGTCTACCTTTACACCATAACGTCGGTTCCGTTATTAAATTTCGCTTTACGGGCTAAAAATGACCTGACGCAATATTTGTCTTTTCTGGCTTATGAATAATGTTGTCACAAAAGAAGAGGGTGGCTACATGGATAAATTGCTTGAGCGTTTTTTGCAGTACGTTTCTTTGGACACGCAGTCAAAGCCTGGCGTTCGTCAGGTCCCCAGCACGGAAGGGCAGTGGAAGCTGTTACGCCTGTTGCAGGCGCAGCTGGAAGAAATGGGACTGGTCAAGGTAACGCTGAGTGAAAAAGGGACGGTAATGGGAACTTTGCCCGCTAACGTTGAGGGCGATATCCCGGCCATCGGTTTTATCTCCCACGTCGACACCTCCCCGGATTTCAGTGGTAAAAACGTTAATCCGCAGATTGTTGAAAACTATCGCGGCGGCGATATCGCGCTGGGTATCGGCGATGAGGTGCTCTCCCCGGTGATGTTCCCGGTTCTGCATCAGCTTTTGGGACAGACGCTGATCACCACCGACGGGAAAACGCTGCTCGGGGCGGACGACAAAGCCGGCATTGCCGAAATTATGACCGCGCTGGCGACCCTGCAGGCGAAAAATATTCCTCATGGCGATATCCGCGTGGCCTTCACCCCTGATGAAGAGGTGGGTAAAGGGGCGAAGCATTTCGACGTCGAGGCCTTTGACGCCCGCTGGGCCTATACCGTCGACGGCGGCGGGGTCGGCGAACTGGAGTTTGAAAACTTCAACGCCGCCTCGGTGACGATAAAAATTGTCGGTAATAACGTGCACCCCGGCACCGCGAAAGGGGTGATGGTCAACGCGCTGTCGCTGGCCGCGCGCATTCATGCCGAAGTACCGGCCGATGAAGCGCCGGAGACCACTGAAGGCTATGAAGGTTTTTATCACCTCACCAGCATGAAAGGCAGCGTCGATCGGGCCGAGATGCATTACATCATCCGCGATTTTGACCGTAAGCACTTCGAGGCGCGCAAGCGCAAGATGATGGAGATCGCCAAAAAGGTCGGCAAGGGACTGCACCCGGACTGTTATATTGAGCTGGTGATCGAGGACAGTTATTACAACATGCATGAGCAGGTGATCGCCCATCCGCACGTGGTCGATATTGCCCGCCAGGCGATGGTGGACTGCGATATTGAACCGCAGATGAAGCCGATCCGCGGCGGCACCGACGGCGCGCAGCTCTCATTTATGGGACTGCCATGCCCAAACCTGTTTACCGGTGGCTACAATTATCACGGCAAACATGAGTTTGTCACCCTGGAAGGAATGGAGAAAGCGGTGCAGGTGATCGTGCGTATCGCCGAGCTGACGGCGGCACGCAAAGGGCATTAATCTTCTCAGGTGGCCCGGTAGGCCGCGTGTCGGACAAGATGCCGGATGGCGGCTTCGCCTTATCCGGCCTACGGTCCAGCCGATGAGCGCGGAACCCGTAGGCCCGGCAAGCGCAGCGCCGCCGGGCAGGATGATGGCTCAGTCGCCAAAGAACCAATAGCCGCTGTTGACCAGCGCTGCCAGCATGGCGAGGAAAGAAGGATCTTCCAGCGCATCGCCAAAATGGTCGGCGCGCAGCGTCAGATGGGTGGCTAAGGCGTCCAGCGCCGGACGGTGCGGGGAGTTGATCTTCTCGCCGTTAACGAATACCTCGCCGTCAATGCGCAGCACCCGCAGGCCGCCCAGGCGTTCCAGGGTATCGCCCTGCTGCAGGGCATCGTAAATCTCATCTGGCTGATACGGCGGCTCCGGCGGCGCGACGTCGAGCTCATGACGCGACTGGGTGATAAACTCGCCGAACCACTGCTTAAAGTGCTCCGGTTGGTTAATCAGACCCAGCATCATCTCGCGCAGGCGGTCGAGTTCGGTCGGTAAAATATCCGCCGGATGGTCGCGGGACGGCACGTCCGGATCGGCGTAGCGCTGGCTGCCCAGTTCGCGCTGGAGGACATAGTCGGCAAAGCCGCTAAACAGCTCGCGGGCATTCGGCGCGCGATAGCCGACCGAATAGTTAAGCGAGTTTTCCAGCGAATAACCCTCATGCGGGAATCCCGGCGGAATATAGAGAATATCGCCCGGCTCCATCTCTTCATCGATGATCGCCTCGAAGGGGTCAACCTGCAGCAGGTCCGGATGCGGGCAGTGCTGTTTCATCGGCACCTTTTCCCCAACGCGCCAGCGCCGACGGCCGGTGCCCTGAATGATAAACACATCATACTGATCCAGATGCGGGCCGACGCCGCCTCCCGGCACCGAGAAGGAGATCATCAGGTCGTCGATACGCCAGTCCGGCAGGGCACGGAACGGATGCATCAGCGCTGCGGACGGTTCATGCCAGTGGTTAACCGCCTGCACCAGCAGGGACCAGTTGTTTTCGCTCAGGTGATCGTAGCTTTCGAAAGGACCGTGACTGACCTGCCATTTTCCATCCTGATGGCTGACAAGGCGGCTATCGACCTCGCTCTCCATGGCCAGTCCTGCCAGTTCGTCCGGGCTTAGGGGGTCGATAAAATTGGCGAAGCCGCGCTTCAATACCACCGGCCGTTTTTGCCAGTAGCGTTCGATAAAGTCGGGCCAGTTAAGCGTTAATTGATAATCCATATTGATATTCCACTGCAGGTGTCTGACAGGGATTATAACGGATGCGGCGCCCTGGCGATGCAGGCGCCGTGAAAAATCTCAACGATTAACTCTGTTTATCTTCCATCTGCTGGCGGCCAAACACCACCTCCATGCAGGCGCCGCCGAGCAGGCTTTCCCCGGCGATGATCTCTCCATCATATTGTTCGACAATTTCACGCGCAACGGAGAGTCCTACCCCCTGGCCGGGACGCAGGGTATCAGCCCGCTGGCCGCGGTCGAAAACGGCCCGGCGCTGGCTCTGCGGGATCCCCGGCCCATCGTCTTCCACCAGGATGTGCAGATGGCTGTCGGTGGTCTGGCGCACGGAAACTTCCACAAACTCCAGACAATACTTACAGGCGTTATCAAGAACGTTACCCATCACTTCCATAAAATCGTTCTGCTCGCCGACAAAAGTGATCTCCGGCGAGATGTCGAGCGAGATATTGACCCCTTTGCGCTGATAGACCTTGTTGAGAGCGGAAGTCAGGCTGTCAAGCAGGGGGGCGATCGGGTGTAATTCCCGGCTCAAGAGGGTGCCGCCGCTGCGCATGCTGGCGCGATGCAGGTAATAACCAATCTGCTGCGAGATGCGGCTTATCTGCTCCAGCATCACCGGCTCCGCCTCGTCGACGCTGATCTTCTCGCCGCGCAGCGAGCGCAGTGTACTCTGCATCACCGCCAGCGGCGTTTTCAGACTGTGAGTGAGATCGGTGAGGGTAGTGCGGTATTTGTCATAGCGTTCGCGCTCGCTGCGAACCAGGCGGTTGAGGTTGCTGACCAGCCGGGTCAGCTCGCGAGTGGTGTTGGGATTGAGCTTTTCGCGGTGATGTTCCTCCAGTTCGCGCACCTCTTTGGCCAGCGACTCAATGGGCCGCAGGCTCCACCAGGCGGCGACCCACAGCAGGGGGATCACCAGCAGCAGGTTGGCGGCCAGCACATAGACAAACCAGCTCCACACCATATAGCTGCGCTTGAGCTCCACCGGAATGGTGTCGACCACCACAATGCTGAGCTGAGGCATTTTGCTGGTGGCCGGGTAGAGGTTGATCGCCACCGAGTGGGTCATCTCAGAGTCGTCGCCCTGTTCGCGGATAGCGTCCAGCTGTTCCTGAATCTCATGGTTATTGCGCAATAGCATACTGCTGCTGTCGACATCGGCTTCAATCTCATGGAAGCCATTGCGTTTCAGCCATTCCGGTTGAATGCGTTTCGCCAGCCAGGGAACATCACGCTGCGCCCACAGCAGTTTGCCCTGCTCATCGTAGATAAGGGTCACCGTCGGGCTTTCCATATTCAGGTTTTCCGGGATGTCGACGTCAATAGCGCCGTTTTCCCATCTCGCCAGCATATAAAAGAGATTGCTCTCGCCGCGCAGCAGGCGAAAGGTGGTTTTATCGAAGCTAACGCTATAGCCCACCAGGGCCACCATGCCGTAGGCCAGGGAGAGCACCAGCACCACCCCGGCGGTCGCCAGCAGGAAGCGAACCCGTAATGACAGCGGGAAGATATGCCGCAACAGTCCCTTCATCAGCGCAGTTCGAACAGATAGCCCTGGCCGCGCACCGTGGTGATGACGTCCTGTGGGTATTCAGCCTGAATTTTCTTGCGCAGCCGACCCATCAGCACGTCGATGGTGTGGCTTTCTCGCAGTTCGGCATCCGGGTAAAGCTGGAGCATCAGCGAATCTTTGCTGACCACTTTGCCGCGGTTACGGATCAGGGTTTCCATAATGGTGTATTCAAAGGCGGTCAGCTTGATCGGCTGGTCATTCACCGACAGCTCGCGCCGGGAGAGGTCGACCTGGAACGGCGGCAGGGAGATCACCTGCGAGGCCAGGCCGCTGTTACGGCGCAGCAGCGCCTGCATGCGGGCGGCAACCTCTTCAATATGGAAAGGCTTGGTGACGTAATCATCCGCCCCGGCGCTCAGCACTTCCACTTTATCCTGCCATCCTTCGCGGGCGGTCAGCACCAGCACCGGCAGCGACACGTCGTGGCTGCGCCAGCGGCGGATCAGTGATAAACCGTCTTCATCCGGCAGGCCGAGATCGACGATGGCGATATCCGGGAGATGTTCGCCCAGATAGTAGTCCGCTTCCCTGGCATCTTCCGCCGCATCGACCTGATGGCCCAGCTCCTGCAGCTGAACTTTGAGGTGGTGACGCAGCAGGGCATTATCCTCAACCACGAGTACGCGCATGGCTGTTCTCCCTAGCATTTTCGATAGTAGTCTGACGCTCATTATATACGCAAAATATAAACGGCTGTTAAATAAAGCTTTTTATAAAAAGGGCCCCTGGTGCCCCGGGCTGGCCAGCATTCGGCGGCGCCCTTTGCGCATACTGCATGGAACTCCTTCATTCTATGCGTAATTTCAGTAAACGCCCAGCGGCAGGATGCGAACGGCGAGCGGGTTGGTGATGTTAATTTTTTGTGTAATAGTGCTGGAATCACCCCTCAAGAACGTCGCAGGTTATCCATTATGTCTCAGCAGCAGAGCGCGGACTGGGTCAGGCTGGCGCAATCGCCCAGCCGGACGGAACGCATCGAAGCCTTCTTCGGCGGCCACGGCTATGAGCCCCACCGGCATGATACCTATGCTATCGGCCAGACGATCGCCGGCGTGCAGAGCTTTCACTATCGCGGCGGACTCCAGCACAGCCTGCCCGGCGGAACGATGGTGCTTCATCCGGACGAAATACACGATGGCGAGGCGGGCACCGAGGCGGGGTTTCACTACCGCATGGTTTATATCGAACCGGCGCTGTTCCAGAAGATACTCGGCGGCAGGCCACTACCGTTTATCCCCGACGGCTTGTCGGCGGATCCACGGCTACGTCGCGCCGCGCAGCCGCTGTTGAAAGCGGTCACGGATACCTTCGAGCCGCTGGAGGAAGAGGATGCTCTGTACGACCTGGCGCAGACCCTGGCCGTTGTCGGCGGCCAACGTTCCCGTCGCCAGGCGTTTGATTATCAGGCGGCGGAGAGGGCCCGGGAGTATATTCATGCCTGTTTTATGCAGGATATGACCCTCGACACCCTGTCGCAGGTCAGCGGCCGGGACCGCTGGAGCCTGAGCCGGGATTTCAGAACGCTGTACGGCACCAGCCCGTGGCGTTACGTCATGATGCGTCGGCTCGATTTTTGCCGCCAGCGGATGCGCGCCGGGGAACGTCTGGTGGATATTGCCGCCGACGCGGGCTTTGCCGACCAGAGCCACATGACGCGCCAGTTTATCAGCCGCTTTGGTCTCTCTCCGGGCCGCTGGCTGCGGGCGATCCGCGGCTAGCGCGGTTCAGGTTGCACAATCGTTCAAGCGTGACCGCGGCGAGGCGAACTATGCTGACTGCCTTACCACAAGGAGACAGCCCATGTATCAACTCGTTAATCTTGCTCATAAATTTTCCCTGTTCAGCGAACAATGGCAGCCCAAAGTGGTGGCTGAAATGAACGACTATCAGTTCAAGGTCGTGCGCATCGCCGGCGGCTTTATCTGGCACAGCCACCCGGAAACCGATGAGACATTGATGGTGGTGGAGGGGGTATTGCGCGTGGACTTCCGCGACGGGCATGTGCTGGTGAAGGCCGGGGAGATGATCGTCGTGCCGCGCGGGGTGGAACATAAGACCTCGGCGGAGACGGAAGCGAAGCTGATGCTGATTGAGCCGCGCGGGGTGTTGAATACCGGCCACGAGG
>OHMA01001379.1_pt1 | contig 10268 bp, 8 predicted proteins | sample 1569171 | NCBI WGS metagenome assembly OHMA01 (sample SAMEA3879580, study PRJEB24766) | human gut metagenome | biome: human-associated habitat; feature: feces | place: USA | collected 1985/1987
CAGGTGATAGCGATCGGCGAGCAACTGGAGGCGGGGCTTACCCGCGAACAGCTGCAGCGGCTGCTGCCGGCAGGCGCCGCCCGCAATGCCATTGACTGCGCGCTATGGGATCTGCAGGCCCGGCGCGAAGGCAAAACCTTGGCCCAGCTGTTGGGCGTGGTGTTGCCTGACCGGGTGATTACCGCCCAGACGGTGGTCATTGGCACGCCGGATCAGATGGCGGCCAGCGCCGCGGCGCTGTGGCAGGCAGGGGCCCAGCTGTTGAAGGTGAAGCTCGACGATCGACTGATCAGCGAGCGGCTAATCGCTATCCGCCAGGCGGCGCCGGAGGCTACGCTGATTGTTGACGCCAATGAGTCCTGGCACAGCGAGGGGCTGGCGGCGCGCTGTCAGCTGCTGGCGGACCTCGGTGTGGCGATGCTTGAGCAGCCGCTCCCCGCCGACGACGACTCGGCGCTGGAAAACTTCGTTCATCCGCTGCCGATTTGCGCCGACGAGAGCTGCCACACCCGGGAGAGCCTGCCGCGGCTGCGCGGGCGCTATGAGATGATCAATATCAAACTGGATAAAACGGGCGGCCTGACCGAAGCGCTGGCTCTGGCCGGGGAGGCGGAACGGCAGGGATTTGAACGGATGCTGGGCTGTATGCTCTGCACCTCGCGCGGGATCGCCGCCGCGCTCCCTCTGGCGCCGCTGGCGCGCTTCGCTGACCTCGACGGCCCGACATGGCTGGCGGTGGACGTTGAGCCGGCGCTGCTGTTCAGCACCGGCGTGCTTCATCTTTAAGCCTGCCAGCGCAGCAGATCGGTCATCGCCGGCAGGTAACGCTCCGTTGCCTCGTCGGCGGAGACCGGTGGGAACTCGGCGGTGATGCAGGGGAGCCCGATATCCGCGCACCAGCTGCCAAAGGAGCCCGGCGTGTCGTAGCCCACGCTGCCCACCAGCGGCAGGGAGAAGGCGTCGGCCAGCCAGCGACCCAGCGGGCTGTGGCCCGGATCTTCGATGCAGGCCAGCGGATCGTGAAAGGAGACCACCCACGCCGGATGAATCTGATGGATCAACTGACACAGGGCCTCGGTCTCCCGTTCCGAACCCGGCTGCTCGCCGGTCAACAGCACCACGTCGCGCTCCGCCGCCGCGCTATTCCAGCGGTAAACCGTTTCCCCTTGCTTCCAGTTGGCTGCCGGAAAGTTACGGTTGAGGTCAACGCCGCGGGCATTGGCGCGCAGCCCGAGCTGACAGCCGTCAGGATTGACCGTCAGCACCACGTGGTGGCGGCGCAGCTCGGGTTTCAGGGTGCGCAGGGCGCAGGAGAGGGTCACAATCGACGAATTCTCATCACCGTGGGTACCGGCAATAATCAGCCCGCTACGGCTGTCGGCCTGCGGCGCAGGAAACCACAGCAGCGGCGCGCCCAGTTCCGAGCTGCCATACTGCCGGGTTCCCGGCGGAAAGTCGCCGCGCTGCGGGCGAGGACGTGAAATAGACATAGGGCTTCCTGTGTGTCGTTATTATTTAGTGTTGGCGAAAAGCGTATCGGGATCAAACCCATTCCCTGAGGCGTGAAATCCGACGGCACATCAATTTTCTATCATATGTCGTTTGCAATTTCAGGTGATGAAACAAATAATTATCGCTCTGTTGGCGGTATTTTTTTCATTTTAAAGGGGATCTTATGAAGTATCCTGTCGCTTTGACATGCGGCGCGCTGTGGTTAGCCAGCGTATCTTCTCTGGCCTGGGCGGCTGACGTACCGCCGGGCACGGTACTGGCGGAAAAACAGCTGTTAGTGCGCCATATCAAAGATGAACCCGCCTCGTTAGATCCCGCCAAAGCGGTGGGCCTGCCGGAAATCCAGGTGATCCGCGATCTGTTTGAAGGTTTAGTCAATCAGGATGCGAAAGGCAACCTGGTTCCAGGCGTAGCGACCCGCTGGCAGAGCAACGATAACCGCGTCTGGACCTTTACCCTGCGTGATAATGCCCGCTGGTCCGACGGCACGCCGGTTACCGCCGAAGATTTCGTCTATAGCTGGCAGCGTCTGGTGGATCCGAAAACCACTTCGCCGTTCGCCTGGTTCGCGGCGCTGGCGGGGATCGCTAACGCGCAGAACATTATTGACGGCAAAGCCGCGCCGGAGACCCTGGGAGTCACCGCCGTCGACGCCCACACCCTGCGGGTGCAGCTGGATAAACCACTGCCGTGGTTTAGCAACCTGACCGCCAGCTTTGCCTTCTATCCGGTGCAAAAGGCGAATGTCGACAGCGGGGCGAACTGGACGCGGCCCGGCAGCCTGGTGGGCAACGGCGCCTATGTTCTGAAAGACCGTGTGGTCAATGAGAAGCTGGTGGTGGTGCCGAACACGCACTACTGGGATAACGCCAAAACGGTGATCCAGCAGGTCACCTTTGTGCCGATTAACCAGGAGTCCGCCGCCACCAAGCGCTATCTTGCAGGGGATATCGATATCACCGAGTCTTTCCCGAAAAATATGTACCAGAAACTGCTGAAGGATATTCCGGGGCAGGTGTATACCCCGCCGCAGCTGGGTACCTACTATTACGCTTTCAATACCCAAAAGGGGCCGACGGCGGATGAGCGGGTACGCCTGGCGCTGAGCATGACCATCGATCGCCGGGTGATGGCGGAGAAAGTATTGGGGACCGGGGAAAAACCGGCCTGGCGCTTCACGCCGGACGTGACGGCGGGCTTCACCCCCCAGCCGTCACAGTTTGAGAGCATGAGTCAGGCTGAGCTTAATGCCCAGGCGAAAGCCCTGCTGGCTGCCGCTGGCTATGGCCCGAATCGTCCGCTGAAGCTGACGCTGCTGTATAACACCTCTGAGAACCATCAGAAAATTGCCATCGCGGTGGCGTCGATGTGGAAGAAAAACCTCGGCGTGGAAGTGAAGCTGCAGAACCAGGAGTGGAAAACCTATATCGACAGCCGTAACACCGGCAATTTCGACGTGATCCGCGCCTCGTGGGTGGGGGATTACAACGAGCCGTCCACCTTCCTGTCGCTACTGACCTCCACCCACAGCGGAAATATCTCGCGCTTTAACGATCCGGCGTACGATAAAATCCTCGCCCAGGCGGCGGTGGAGAATTCGGCCAAAGCGCGTAACGACGATTACAACGCGGCGGAGAAGATCATTATGGTCAAAGCGCCGATCGCGCCGATCTACCAGTACACTAACGGCCGATTGATTAAGCCGTGGCTGAAAGGCTACCCGATCACCAACCCGGAAGATGTGGCCTACAGCCGTACCATGTATATCGTGAAGCACTAACCGGTACTGGTTGCCTGATAATGTCAGGCAACCATCGCTGATCCCCGAGCTGGCGCGTCTTGCCGCGCCAGTTTCTCCTGCTCTCCTTCTCGCGCCACAGTAGAAAGTCTCACTTTTCTGGCAGTATGGCCGACTGATGCCAGGTTCTACCATCTGGTCGCGAAGCATCAGAAGATCTCATCCGCCGGGTTTTTATCATGATGCTCAACGTATTCGGCAATCATGCCATCCGGATGCCGAACCAGCATGTTCCAGCCGGTGGGTACGGCCTTCACCGGGTTGATAATCGTTGCCCCGGTGGAAGGCAGATGTTTCTCCCAGGCGGTAATGTCGTTGACCAGGAAAGTGGCCTCGGTGGCGCGAAAAGGAGCCAGGCTTTGCTCGGTTCCGCCAATTAAAAGCACGGAACCCACCTGCGCCAGTTTGAGATCGTATTCGGGATAGTCGAAACGCAACCTTGCCTTCTGCGCGATGAGATTTTCGTAGAACGAAACGGTCTCTTCAAAGCGGGCAATCAGCACGCATCGACGGATCAGGATATTGAGGACTTTCATTATATCTCCTTCGCCATTTTCTCAGAGATAGCGTAGCAGCACTGAGGTGGAATGTAAGGCTCAAGTAGCAGAAGAGCGTGACGTATAGTTGTGGCCTGCGTATAAGAAGATATCGGCAATAACCTTGTGCGCTGGATAAGAAAAGTTGCAGTTAAAAAATATTTATTTTGTAATGATGCTGTGGTGTGATTGCTGAGCATACGATTAGCGGGATGATTAAGAGGGGCTAGATGGAAAGTTTAATTTCTTCGATATGGAATTTTGATGGACTGATAAATAGCGCGTTAATTTTTGTTACTTTTGGTTTATTAGGAGTGTTTATCTGGAAACGGGCAGGATCCGCATATTCTTTATTGAACCGGCTATGGGAGTTCTGCCTGGGAGGGAAAACGTTTCACGACGGTAAAATAAATGCATATTTCAATGAGAGAAATGATGTTGAACGTTTTAATGTTTTATTTAATGTCGGCGCAAGAAATAAAGAAGAGATCAAGTCACTGATTAACTGGACGAAAAAGAAAAATATAGATATTCGTCATGTCACAGCCGCGAAAGGATGGTTTGAAATATCAACGCTCAAGGCAATAAAACCATTATTTATCGCTAATGTTGGTGTATTTTTCTCTTGTGTGTTAACTATGCTGCTATTATCAAATTTTATGTTGCTGGCATTGAAGCCATCCGCACTAGTACGATTAGGCGACGACAAGTCATGGGTTTGGATTAATGATCATATTGCTGAGAGTTCGATCTGGACCAATAATTACCTTCCCCTGAACTGGACTGAGTGGAAGCTCGATAAAAAACAGTGTGAAAGTGAAGATTTCGATAAAACGGTTTTCTCAGAAAAAGCGGGGATAAGTGTGCGCTCGGTTGACAGGATTTGTGAGAACTTTTCAAGTGGTTCGTTGAGTGATACTATAAATAATATCATTAAAAATCAAAAACTGGCATGGGTTTTGGCTATTTACCCCTTCATCTTTACGATTATTTGCTTTTTTAGCTTGTTACGCAGAGGTGCTGCTTCTAAACTTTATAATGAAGTACATAACTCACAAAATTAATATTTATATAAATTCATTTCCGTCTGGCATTACTGTTTGCATCGATCGGAATTAAATGACAGGTCCGAGTACAGAAGCTGTCAACGGCCACTACCGGTTGCCTGCTGCCTGCAGGCAACCTCAGCTACATTCGCAATGTATCAATGACCGCTCTCAGCGCGGGCGACACATTGCGGTGCGGGTAATAGAGAAATGATCCTTCCAGACGCTGGCTATAACGCTGGAGCACCCGGATAAGTGTGCCCTGGGCTAGATCGTCGGTAATCAGCTCTTCCGGGACATAGGCCAGCCCCAGACCGAGCCTCGCCGCTTTGGCCTCCATATAGCTATCGGCGAAAGCCCACTGTCCCTGAGGCGGGTGGGTGATTTTTTTGCCATCCACATTAAGTTCCCAGGCGTAAAGGCTGCCGTCGCCGAACTGATAAGCGATGCAGGGGTGGGCGACTAAATCGGCGGGCGTTTGTGGAAAGCCGTAGCGGCGAAAATGTTCCGGTGTACCCACCACCGCCATCTCCATATCGGGCGAAATGCGTACCGCAATCATGCCGCTTCCGACTTCCGGGCCCAGACGTACGCCCGCATCAAATCGCTGCGCAATAATATCGACAAACCGGCTTTCGCTGATCAGTTCCAGTCTGATATCGGGATAGCGTTGTTTAAATACTGCCAGCTTCGGCAGCAGGACTTTATCAATGGCATGCTGGCTGGCATTGATGCGTACCGTACCGGAGAGCGTTTGACGATAGTGGGCCAGCGTGGCGAGCCCCATATCTAAGGCGTCGAAACCGGATTCGACGTTGTGATAGAGCTGCTCACCTGCCTGAGTGAGCGACAACCGGCGGGTGGTACGCACCAGAAGCTGAACGCCCAGGCGTTCTTCAAGTTCACGAACCGCACGGCTTACCCCGGACTGCGCCAGGCCAAGTCGTTGCGCTGCGGCGGTAAAACTGCCTTCCCGTACCACCTGCATAAACAGATAAAGGTCATTATAGTTTTCCCGTTTCGCCATTATCCTGCCTCGTCACCCAGATGCCATTTAGAACTATATGGTATTAATTTTAGCATTTTTCAGCCTCTAATCAGAACCATTACTGCTGGCTACACTAAGCGCACGACAACAAAGCACAGCAGCGTTGTCTACTGAAGACTTGCATTGATCACGTTTATTTAGGGGAATTTTGATGACGGTTTTCACCAAAAAACTGACAGCCGCGATACCCGCCATGCTGCTTTGCGCCTCATTAACTGGAGTCACAACGATGAGCTCTGCTGAGACAACTAACCCGAATGCGCCTGTTTCAATGATTGAAAAATGGGACAAAACTTTTGCTGAGAGTTCGAAAGTGGATCACCGTAAGGTGACCTTCCTGAACCGCTACGGGATAACCTTAGTTGGCGATCTCTACCTGCCGAAGGATCGCGGTGAACGCAAACTGGCAGCTATTGCCGTGAGCGGTCCCTTCGGCGCGGTAAAAGAGCAGTCCAGCGGCCTGTATGCCCAGACGCTGGCCGAACAGGGGTTTGTCACCCTGGCGTTTGACCCATCGTATACGGGCGAAAGCGGTGGCTACCCACGCAACGTAGCCTCACCGGATATCAATACCGAGGATTTCAGTGCCGCGGTGGACTTTCTGGGCCTGCAAAAAGAGGTGGATCGCAACCGTATCGGTTTGCTCGGCATTTGCGGCTGGGGCGGTATGGCCCTGAACGACGCGGCGATGGACACCCGCGTCAAAGCGGTGGCGACCAGCGTCATGTATGACATGAGCCGCGCGATGGGGCATGGAGTGGGCGATGGCAAAGACCGCTATACCACTGCCGATCGTCGCGCCGTACTGCGCTATCTGAACGTGCAGCGCTGGAAAGATGCGGCAAACGGCACCTTCGTCCCCGGTGGGCATGACATTTATGTTGATGATAAGGGCAACGTCAGCGCTGCCGATCGTATTTTGCCGGAAACCTTGCCCGCCAACCCCAACCCGGTCCTGAAAGAGTTCTTCGATTATTACCGTATGCCGCGTGGTTTCCATCCGCGTTCGGTTAATTCAACCGGGGCCTGGAATGCGACGATGCCGCTGTCGTTTATGAATATGCCGCTGCTGAGTTACGCCAGCGAAGTGACTATTCCGACGCTTATCGTGACCGGCGAAAAAGCCCATTCACGCTATTTTGCCGAAGATGCCTTTAAGGCCATCGGCAGTAAAGAGAAAGCGCTGGTGATTGTCCCAGGCGCAAACCACGTCGATCTCTATGACAACGTCGCGGGCAAAATTCCCTTTGCGACGTTCGCGCAATTTTTTAAAACCAACCTGAAATAGATCTCCTGTGCCGGAGACATCCCCAAAGCCGCCACGCGCCTGCGGGCGGCTTTGTCTTGTCGGAGAGAAATAATGTCTGCATTAGGTCACACCCGGGCACACTGGAGCGGCGTCCTGGCGATGACGCTCTGCGTATTTGTGCTCATTGCCTCAGAATTTATGCCGGTCAGTCTGTTGACACCCATCGCGGGTGATTTACACATTACCGAGGGATTAGCCGGTCAGGGCATTGCGCTTTCTGGCGCGCTGGCGGTACTGACCAGCCTGACGATATCCCGTCTTACCGGATCGCTGGACCGTAAATGGCTGCTGCTGGGGCTCACGGCGTTGATGGCAGCCTCTGGGGTGATTATTGCCCTGGCGTCCAGTTTCCCGGTTTATATGCTGGGCAGAGCGCTCATTGGGATCGTCATCGGCGGCTTCTGGTCGATGTCGGCGGCAACGGCCATTCGGCTGGTGCCGCAACGCCAGGTCCCCCGCGCACTGGCCATCTTTAACGGCGGCAACGCGCTGGCCACCGTTGTGGCAGCGCCGCTGGGCAGCTACCTGGGGGCCACCGTCGGCTGGCGCGGCGCCTTTTTATGTCTTGTCCCGCTGGCGGTGCTGGCCTTCGTCTGGCAATGCATTAGCCTGCCGTCGATGAAAAGTCCGCGCGCACCACAGCGGCAGGGATCGGTGCTGCGTCTGTTCCGTCTTTCTACGCTATCCCTGGGATTGCTGGCCTGCGGACTGTTCTTTATGGGACAGTTTACCTTATTTACCTATGTGCGACCGTTTCTGGAGACGGTGACCCAGGTCAGTCCTTCTGGTCTGTCCCTGATATTGCTTACAATGGGTATCGCCGGTTTTATCGGCACGCTGCTTATTACGACCGTTCTGAATGCCCGATTTTATCCGACGCTGGTGGCTATCCCGTTGTTAATGGCCGCAATTGCCGGAACGCTTCTGCTGGCCGGACACCACACGGGATCGGTCGCCGTACTGTTAAGCCTGTGGGGCCTGCTGGCGACAGCGGCGCCCACCGGCTGGTGGACATGGATTGCGCGGACGCTGCCCGAGGATGCGGAGACGGGCGGCGGGCTGATGGTCGCCGTGATCCAGCTATCGATAGCCCTCGGGTCAACGGTAGGCGGCCTGGTGTTTGATAGTCTGGGATGGCACAGCACTTTTGCACTGAGCGGTCTGTTACTGCTGGGCGCGGCAGGGGTGACTTTTCTGCTCTCTGTCAAAATCAGATCATCTCAGCGCACTGCGATTAATGAATTGAATGCATAAGTCAAATCAGGAATGACAGGCTAATCGTGACCGCGTTCCTGTCTTACCATGGTGTTTTAACAAGAGGGGAGCTTCACCGTGGAATATTCAGTATTAAGTAACGCTCGCAAAATGCCGATGCTGGGTTTCGGCGTTTTCAAGGTGACCGATAAAGCGGAGTGTAAGCAGGCGGTTGAACGCCATTCGCACCGGTTATCGCCTCATCGATACCGCTGCCGTCTACGATAATGAAGATGCGGTGGGTGAGGCCGTGCGCGAAGCCATCGCCGAAGGTCTGTGTACCCGCGAGGCGCTGTTTATTACCTCCAAACTGTGGGTCCAGGACATGGCCAACACCGGGATGGCGAAAGCCGGGATTGCCGCGTCATTAAAAAAATCGGGCCTGGAATACTTTGATCTTTATTTGCTACATCAGGCGATGGGCGATTATTTCAGCGCCTGGCGTGCGCTGGAAGAGGCCTATGAGGCCGGTACCCTGAAAGCGATCGGCGTCTCCAATTTTTACCCCCATGTGTTAGCTAACTTCTGCGAAACTGTCAGAATTAAACCAATGGTGAACCAGGTTGAACTGCATCCTTATTTCGCGCAGCCCGCGGCGCTGGAAGCCATGAAGCATTATCACGTTCAGCCTGAAGCGTGGGCGCCGTTAGGCGGTGGCAGACATAATCCGTATCAAGATGCATTGCTTCGGGGGATCGCCGATGCGCACCAGAAAACCATTGCGCAGGTTGTTCTGCGCTGGAACGTGCAGCGTGGCGTCACGGTGATCCCTAAATCCACTCGCCAGGAGCGCATTGAAGAAAATTTTGCTATCTGGGATTTCGTATTAACAGACAACGAAATGGCGCAAATCAGCGCCTTGGATTTAGGCTATGTTGGCGAAGCGGTAAAACACTTCAACCCTGAGTTCGTTCGCGGATGTCTGGGGGTGAAAATCCACGCCTGCGCCGCGGCGACGGGCTCGGTATGCTGGTTAGCACCCACGTGTTTGCCGCGACGGTTGTCAATGCGGTAGACGATCGTCACGGGCTGCGGGCCGGCGGGGGTGACGGTCAACTCCCTGACCATTTGGCCAGCGTCGGGCGGCAGGGTCAGCGAGGTTTCTCCCTGAGCGAGCATCTGGCCATTTTGCCTGACCTGCCAGGTCAGGCGGCAATCCTCGCAGGCTGCCCAGGTATCGTTAATCGCCCACAGGCGCACCGTCGCCGGGCTTCCCTGACGCCATCTGGCGGTCACCGGCTCGATGGACGGCAGGATCGGCTGATAGGCGCGCTGCAGGGCATAGTAACCGGCCTTCGGCTGGCGCAGATAATCTACCACCCCCCAGTTGATGGAGGGCCATGTCTCGACAAACATAAAGTGGAACAGGGCGGTCACCGGCTGATAACGCTGACGGCGATAGCTCTCCGCCGCCAGCGCCACCAGCCGGGCCTGATATGCTTGGGTGTTTTCAATCATCTCCTGAATATTGTTGCCTCGTGGAATACCGGCAAATTTAAAGGTCTGGAAAGGCTGAAAATTATGGTACTTCCATCGCACCCAGCCGGGGTCGTCGGCAGCGGTGGTTTTCGGCCACAGCAGACGGGCCGGGATAATGGTCTTCAGGGTGGAGAGCCGGGGCAGCGCCTGGGCGCCAAACTCGGTAATAATCCCGGTTTTCGCCGGGGCGAGCAGGTCGCGCAGGGTGCCGAAATACCAGCCTGCCCAGTAGTGCTCTTCGACAGCGGAAAAGCGATGCACGATGCGGGAGGTATCTTCCGCAAGC
>OHMA01001400.1_pt1 | contig 10131 bp, 7 predicted proteins | sample 1569171 | NCBI WGS metagenome assembly OHMA01 (sample SAMEA3879580, study PRJEB24766) | human gut metagenome | biome: human-associated habitat; feature: feces | place: USA | collected 1985/1987
GGTGATCGCCCGTGTCGTCGACGGCGCCATGCAGATCATCGGACGCCTGAAACAGCGCGTACATCTGGCCGATGGCCTCGATGAAAACTCGGTGTTGAGCGAAGAAGCCATGACCCGTGGGCTGAACTGCCTGTCGCTGTTTGCCGAACGCCTGCAGGGGTTCTCCCCCTCCAGCGTCTGTATCGTCGGGACGCATACGCTGCGTCAGGCGACCAACGCGGCGGAGTTTCTTAAACGCGCGGAAAAAGTGATCCCCTACCCGATCGAGATCATCTCCGGTAATGAAGAAGCGCGCCTGATTTTTATGGGCGTTGAGCACACGCAGCCGGAGCGCGGCCGCAAGCTGGTGATTGATATCGGCGGCGGTTCAACCGAGCTGGTCATTGGCGAAGATTTTGAGCCCCGCCTGGTGGAAAGCCGCCGCATGGGCTGCGTGAGCTTCTCGCAGGCCTATTTCCCTGGCGGCGTTATCAATAAAGAAAACTTCCAGCGCGCGCGCCTGGCGGCGGTGCAGAAGCTGGAGACGCTGGCCTGGCAGTTCCGTATTCAGGGATGGACCGTGGCGCTGGGCGCCTCCGGCACCATTAAAGCCGCCCAGGAAGTGCTGGTGGCGATGGGCGAGAAGGACGGATTTATTACGCCGGAGCGCCTCGAAATGCTGGTCAGTGAGCTGCTGAAGCATAAAAACTTCGACGCGCTCAGTCTGCCTGGTCTTTCTGAAGATCGTAAAGCGGTCTTTGCCCCGGGGCTGGCGATTCTGTGCGGCGTGTTTGACGCGCTAGCCATTAAAGAACTTCGTCTGTCCGATGGCGCCCTGCGTGAAGGCGTGCTGTACGAAATGGAAGGCCGCTTCCGCCACCAGGATATTCGTAGCCGCACGGCACAGAGTCTGGCAAATCAGTACAACATCGATCGCGAACAGGCGCGCCGGGTACTGGAAACTACCACCCAGATGCTGGAGCAGTGGCAGGAGCAGAATCCCAAGCTGGCCAATCCGCACCTCGCGGCGCTGTTGAAATGGGCGGTGATGCTCCATGAGGTAGGGCTGAATATCAACCACAGCGGCATGCATCGTCACTCGGCCTACATTCTCCAAAATAGCGACCTGCCGGGCTTCAACCAGGAGCAGCAGATGCTGATGGCCACCCTCGTACGCTATCATCGCAAAGCGATCAAGCTCGACGATCTGCCGCGCTTTACGCTATTCAGGAAAAAGCAGTTTCTGCCGCTAATTCAGCTACTGCGCCTGGGCGTACTGCTGAATAACCAGCGTCAGGCTACCACTACGCCGCCGACGCTGCGCCTGCAGACGGAAGCTCACCACTGGACGCTGACGTTTCCGCACAACTGGTTTAGCCAGAATGCGCTGGTGCTGCTGGATCTGGAAAAAGAGCAACAGTACTGGGAAGGCGTGCCGGAATGGATGCTGAAGATTGCTGAAGAAGAGCCAGACGCCTGATCGTATCTCTGGCTATCAACCGAGCCGGGCGCTTACGCCCGGCTTTTTGCTGCTCAGCCGGTCATCTCCTCCGCCAACTGCGTCAGAGGTACCGGTACCCCGATATCATAGCCCTGCATATAATCGATCCCCAGCGTGATGACCGCCTGACGTATTTCCGGCGACTCCACATATTCGGCCACCACCTGCATGTTCTTCATACGCGCCAGACGACAAATAGAGTCCACGACCTGGTAATCAAGACTGCTGGCAAGCAGATTGCGAATAAAACTGCCGTCGATTTTAAGAATGTCGACGTTCATTGTTTTTAACCGGGCGTAGCTGGCGTAGCCGGTACCAAAATCATCGATCGCCACCCGGCAGCCCAGCGCCCGCAGATGCTCTAAAGTCTGGCAGACCAGCTCGGGATTGCTGAGCGCGTAGTTCTCGGTCAGCTCGAAAATAATCTGCCATGGCTCAATGTTGTAGGCCTGCAGCAGCGCTTCGACCTCCTGAGGAAACTGGCTGCGGCTCAGCGACACCGGAGAAAGATTGATCGCCAGCCGCAGACCAGGCAGCGCCCGCCGGTTGGCGTCCATAAAGGCCAGCGTATGCTCAATAACCCACTGGTCCACCCGCGTGGACAGCCCAAACTCGTGCGCCACCGGCAAGAACTCGTTTGGCCCCGTTAGCTCACCCGACTCCCCTTCCATCCTCACCAGCACTTCATGATAGCGATCGCCGCGAATGCCCTGGATAGGCTGCGCCATCAGGACAAAATGGTCATGTTCCAGCGCTTTGAGAATGCGGTTCATCATCACGACTTTATCTTTCAGATCCTGCTGAACATGGCCCGCGCCGCGGCGCTGTAAATTTTCCGGATGGCCGCTGGCTAACGACATGTCGGCAATGGTGTTCAACTCGCCAAGCAGTAAATACAGATGCTTGACCGGCGAGCGAACGTTGCAATAGCTCATGCCGATCCGCGGCTGCAGGGGGACCCCGTCCCAGTGGAAACGGAACTGTCGCAGGGAGCGGTCAATTAAGTGAATGCGCGCCTGGTGCCCTTCGCTATTGAGACGGAACACTAAATCGTGACCGGCAAGATGATATACCGCTTCGTTGGGCTGCAGCAGCGTTCTCAGGTGGTTCGCCAGCATTTGCTTATACTGGATTCGCAAAAGTACCCCATAGTGGCGCCCCAGCAGTTCAAGCTCAGGAATGCGCAGAAAACAGAGCGTCGACCAGCTCGTGCCGTTGAGCGCCCGGCTCAGCGCCCGCAAGTTCGGCATATGAACCACCGGGTCGAGGAAGGCCATCTGCCGGACGCGAGCGTAGATCAGCCGCTGCTGTGTCGCCAGCATCGCCGTATAGGCGACAATAAACGAGAATACCAGATAGCTTGATGACGTGATCGCCAACTGGGTGTTATAGCTTGGGTAAATTGGTAAGTAACGGTAATGAAAATGGATCACGGCAATCAGCACCGGCGTCCAGATCAGTGAGATAAAGCGATAGCCAAAACGCATGGCACCCCAGAGCATCACCGGCATCAGCAATGACAACGTATAATTCGTACTAAATATGGTGCTGCTATCATTAAGCGGCATCAATAATAGCCACAGTAGCAGAATTAATACCGTCGCCCAGCAAATAATTTCAATTTTTTTTATTTTTGGATCAATTTGTAAGCGAACCTGAGAAATAAAGCCGCGTAAATGAAAAGGATTACGAATGACCCGTAACACAAAATAACACAGCGGCATGCCGGTCAGGCACCCTACCATTAGCGCCTGAAAGGTGATTAATGAACGTAAACTAAATGGCGTAACGCCGGTCATTTCCGTTGTGCGCGGATGAAGTCCAAGATATTCGGCAATCTGTGACAAAATCAGAAAAATGACCGAGGGGAGCAGCATTTGCCAGAACAGACGATGCGGCATCAGTCGGACGTTGCCGTGTGAGACCTGCTGACGCTGGGGGACAAAAATGCGGTAGCCGCCCCAGCAGAGCACGCAGGGGATAAGGAAATGGAACAGCACACCGATGGACTGCTCAAGCATCATGCCGTGGGCCAGAGTTAACAGCAGGCCAATAATAATGCCAGGGATCGCCGCCCAGCCAAAAAACATCATCAGGCTGAGCACCAGCGCCAGGGGAAGATAATACAAAAATACCATATGACCATTGAGCATGGTGTAGGTATTCGCCCATCTGGCGACCGGTAATAACAGCGCAGGCAGAACGAGCGGTAAAGCCCACCACTTGTCGCGATATTGTTGATAGTATTTTAATAAATTCATAGGTGCTCTACAGAGTGCCTCTGCTCCCGCGAGGCATATTCAGGCAGGCATCCAACCACCCATGCTGACCGCGTAAATAATAACGATACGGTAACGTCCGCTGATTTTAGTGGCCAAGAGAAGGAGACTATTGATATAAATCAACAAATGCTGACGCCAACATTAATAAATCTTATTTTTCCCGACATTTCACGGCTAATAAAGTGAGCATGTAAATACGACGATTATCTTATATAACATTAATTAATGTTTTCACTGCCGCACTTTTACATCTGCATCAATTGACCCCATCTCGTTCCTGTGCCTTAATACCCCCATCGCCCATCTTCGGGTATACTTCAAGGATCCTTTTGTGAGTCAGGCACCCAGTATGCGTAAACGACATCGATTTAACCGTCGCATGACCCGTATCGTACTGCTTATCAGCTTTCTCTTCTTCTTTGGACGCTTTGTCTACTCCTCCATCGGCGCCTGGTACCATCATCAGGATAAAAAAGCGTCGCAGGAGTCATCGCTCACCGTCGAGCCCTCCCCCCGCGAGTAATCCTTTGATTCTAATACTGCAAGCGCCACACTCCGCAGGCAGAGCCGCTCGCTGCTGAAGTACTGTCTTTGATGCGGTAATTTTGCCGTCGGCGATTTATAAGCGCACGGTATGCAGCAGGCGCAGCATTTCAGCGATACCTTTTGTCACAATTTTGTCCTGACGCATGACTACCGCCAGCTGTCGGTATAGCCGCGGCGCCAGCGAGTGTACGCGTAATCCGTCGCGATCCTCCACCCGCTCCACCGCCATGCGGGGCACGATGCTGTAGCCCAGCCCTGCCCGCACCATGCGCTTAATCGCCTCGATGCTCCCCAACTGCATTACCGGCGTCACCGCCAGTCCCGCCGAGCGGAACCAGCGGTCAATCAGATCCCGCGTGCCGCTACCCGCCTCGAAGGCAATGAGCGGCTGCGCCTGCAGCTCGGCGGGAGTATAAACCGCCGGCATCTCCGTCTCGCGGCTGGCATAGATGGTCACGAACTCCTCATCTAACATCGCAGTCACCGCCAGACTGCGCCCCTGCACGGGCAGCGTGACCAGCCCGAGATCGAGCCGGTTTTCTTCCACCGCGCGGACGATATCCAGCGTGTTGCCGGTGGTCACCCCCACCGTCAGCAGCGGTGGAAGAAGATGAATGCAGGCCGTCGCGCCGGTCCCCAGCGTCAACGATCCATTAACCTCCTGACTGAATGCGCTGACCGACTGCACCGCGCTATTCACCGCCCGATCGATCTGCTCGCTGTGGGCCAGCAATGCCATTCCTGCCGCCGTCGCCTTGATCCCACGTCCGGTTCGCTCCAGCAGCCTGGTCTGTAAAAACTGCTCCAGCTGACGTACCTGCAGGCTGACGGCAGGTTGGGAGATCCCCAGCGCGTCGGCGGCGGCAGAAAAGCTGCCGCGCTGTACGACCAGCCGGAAGGTCGCCAGATTTCCCAGGTTCAGTGTTGTCATAAAAGTTTCTCTTATACCGCGCATAAGGTAGCCGCTCTGCCAGAACAATAGCCTGCCGGGTATGCTCAGGACAACTGTCTTAACGGAATGAAAAACCATGGAAATAAACGTTATTCCCCGACGCCTTGCCTTCACCGCGGGCGGTCAGCAACTCATCAACTGGGGGATCTCTTTTTATATGCCCGGCACCTTTGCCGGGGCTATCGCCGCCGACAAAGGATGGTCCTTGCCGCAGATCTATCTCGGCCTGACGCTTGCGATGCTGATGATGGCCGCTGTCTCCCCGTTCGTTGCCAGGCTGCTGGCTCGCTTTGGCGGAAGGCTGGTGGTCACCAGCGGTACCTTGCTGATAGCCGCCAGCTGCGCCATGATGGCCTGGCGCCCTTCGCTGGCCGGCTGGTACGGCGCCTGGCTGCTGACCGGCATCGGCATGCGGCTCTCACTGTATGATGCGCTGTTCGCCGCAGTGGTGAATCTGTACGGTCAGCAGGCGCGGAAAACTATCTCTCATATCACTCTCGCTGGCGGTCTGGCCTCTGCCCTCTTCTGGCCGCTGGGCGAGGCGTTATTAACCATCATGCCCTGGCAGAATGCTCTGCGGATCTATGCGCTGTTTGGCCTGCTGAGCGCATGGCTGAGTTATCAACTGCCTCGCCAGCGGCTCAGTTCAGCGGCGAAATCACCAGCCTCGCCAGCGACAGCAGAGGGCGACCGGCGTAACGGGGCGCGTTACGCGATCTTTATTGCGCTGATCACCTTCATCTCTAACGGTACCTCTACCCATCTGCCGGAGTTTATCAGCCACTTTGGTCTGCCGGTTGCCGTCGGTGTGCTGTGGGGATTCGGCCAGACCGGCGCCCGGCTGGGGGAAGTGCTGGCCGGTCCCCGGGTCACCTCACTCACGCTAACGCGTTTTACTGCGCTCGCCATGCCGCTCTGTTTTCTCCTTGGATTGAGCAGCACGACCTTTGCCGGATGCGCAGCCGGGTTTGTGCTGGGCTATGGCGCGATTAACGGGCTGGTGACGATTGTCAAAGCGACGCTGCCGCTGGCGCTGTTTAGCGCAGAAAGCTACGCCAGCCGCACGGGTCTCCTGCTGATCCCCGGGCAACTGATGGCAGCTGTTTCACCCTTTGCCTACGCATGGCTGAACCACCGGCTGGGCATTATCGGCGGAATGTGGGTGTCCACCGGGTTAACGTTGATCGTTGCCGGACTGGCGCTGGCGATTGTGCGCGAGGCGGGTAAGGCGCAGGATGAACGTAATGTAGAATATCCGGCAGCGGCCGTTGACCAACCGATAGCCAAAAACAACCTTGCTGAAGAGTAAACGTGGATCACTACGCCCTTGATAATTTACGCCTGCCCTTATAGCCATATGGCAGGCATTATTCATATTATAAATTTTTAATGAAAATACATTCACCAAATCAATGATGAAATTTTTAAGAGAATAGCAGGGCATGCTGTCACCTGCGAAAAATAACGATACCGCCTGTATTTTTCGCTTGCATAATGATCCAAAAAATAAAGCCAGTCGCCATCGGTAACATTAGCCACACCTCCGGTAACACAATTAGCTTTACTCTCTTCCTCATCGAAAACGTTCGAGCATAGCAAAGAATGAGCGCTAATTTTAATACCGTAGCAAAACCCGGCGGCAATCGATGCAATCTGGCCTGTCGGTATTGTTTCTATCTGGAAAACGAGGTTCCGCGTTCAGGGTATGCCACCATGGACGACCTCACGCTGGAAGCGTACATTCACAACACCATTTCATCGACCCCCTCGCAAAACGTCGAGTTTTGCTGGCAGGGCGGTGAGCCTACCTTATGCGGGCTGGATTTTTTTGCAAAGGTGGTCGAGCTCCAGCAGCGTTACCGTGGTAACAAAATCATCGCCAACAGCCTGCAAACCAACGGCATCTTGCTGAACGATAAATGGGCTCGTTTTTTGCGTCGTCATGGATTTCTGGTCGGATTATCCATTGATGGCCCTGCGTCACTCCACGACACCTGGCGTACGACGGGCTGCGGAAAACCCACCTGGGAAAAAGTTGTGCAGGCCATACGCTGCCTGCAGCAGCATGACGTTCCGGTAAATGCCATGGTGGTGGTCAGCCGCCAGTCTGCAAGCCAGGGGAAAAGTCTCTATCGCTGCCTGAGCCGCGAGCTAAACCTTCACCATCTCCAGTTTATTCCTCTCGTTGACTCCCCTGCTCCCTGGTCAGTTACCCCTGAGGGCTGGGGCAAATTTTTGTGCAGTGTTTTCGACGACTGGCTGGAAAACGATGTTGGCAGGGTGTTTATCCAGTACTTTGATAATCTGCTCGGCGTATGGGCCGGCCAGCCCGCCACGCTCTGCACCATGCAGCCTGTCTGTGGGCAGAGTTTACTGGTGGAGCAAAACGGCGATGTCTACAGCTGCGATCACTTTGTCTCAGCGGAATATAAGCTGGGTAATCTGAAGCAAGATGCTATGGCAGCGATGGCGAGCTCGCCATTTCAGCAACAGTTCGGGAAGCAAAAGGGCCAACTCTCTGCCCGCTGTCAGAGCTGCCACTGGCGCTTTGCCTGCCATGGGGGATGCCCTAAACACCGTTTTACCATCCATGACGACGAAGCACAGAATTACCTGTGCAGCGGCTATTTAACTTTTTTCGGCCATATCACGCCCTATATGAACGTCATGCGAAGGCTTTTATTAAATTGCCAGCCGCCCGCGCTCATTATGAGTCTTATCCCGGAGATTCGGCAAAATATATTACAATTAACGGAGTCTGAAGATGAAAGAACCAAATAAAATAGATGGAAATCGCCGCGATCTCCTCAAAGGTCTGGGGATTGCCGCTGTCGTGAGCCTGTTACCAGAGACGGGAAACGCCGCACAAAATAATGCCGCCCCGAAAGCGGCATGGGATATTCCTTTCACCGGCGAAATCCCTGACACACTGCCCGAAGGCTACAATATTTTACTAATAACCTGCGATCAGGAACGTTATTTCGAGCGGTATCCCTTTCCGGTGCCGGGCCGGGAACGCCTGATGAAAACGGGTATCACTTTTACCAATCATCAGAACACGGCCAACGTTTGTACGCCATCGCGCTCTGTCATGTACACCGGGCTCCATATGCCGCACACCCGGATGTTTGATAATCTTGGCTTCCCCTGGATGAATTACGATCTGGACCCGGAATTACGTACCGTGGGCCATATGATGCGTGAACTGGGTTATTACACGGCGTATAAAGGTAAATGGCATCTTACCCGGGAGATCGATCAGCCGGTCGCTGGTAAATCGGTAGAAGAAATGGACCTGGGCGAGATCCCGACGCCGCGACTGCATGAAATTATGGAAAAGTATGGTTTCTCTGATTATCACGGCATTGGCGATGTCATCGGGAAAAGTAAGGGCGGCTATTTCTTTGATTCAGTCACCACGGGGCAGACCATTAGTTGGCTACGTAACACCGGCCGCCCGCTGAATGATGAAAATAAGCCCTGGTTCGCGGCAGTAAACCTGGTTAACCCCCACGATGTCATGTTTATCGACACCGATGAGCATGGTGAGCAGGTGCAGTGGAAAGGGCCAATGGATAAAGAAAACCACACCCTGCTGCCAACCCAACCCCCGCACAACCAAATCTATCAGCAAAGCTGGCCAGACTATCCGCTGCCTGCAAACCGCCACCAGCCGCTCGATGAGCCTGGCAGACCTGCCGCCCATAAAGAGTACCAGAATGCCAGGGCGGTGATGGAGGGACAGTTCCCCGATGAAGACCGGCGCTGGCGCAAATTACTGGATTATTATTTCAACTGTATTCTCGATAATGACCAGCATCTTGAGGCGATTCTCAATGAGCTGGATAACCTGCAGCTGACGCAAAATACGATTATCGTCTTTACCGCCGACCATGGGGAACTCGGTGGCTCCCACCAGATGCATGGTAAAGGTTCCTCGGTGTACAAAGAGCAGATCCATGTGCCGATGATCATTCGCCATCCGGCGTATCCGGGAAATATCCGCTGCAACAGTTTGACCAATCATCTGGATTTAGTACCGACCCTGATTGGTCTGACTGGACGCGATCGCTCGCTGCGAGAGAAAGTCCTGGAGGGCAGAAAAGGTCGGGATATGAGCCCATTACTGGCGCATCCTGAGCAAGCGGGCTTAAATGCGCTGCGTCCGGGTTCGCTTTATTGTTACGGCATGATCCTGTATATGGATGCGCAATACACGGCAAAATTCAGAAAGCTGGCTGGAGAAAAACTCCCGCACGATCAATTTAAAAAAGCGATCGCGTCACTCCATCCTGATTTTTCCCATCGCTCAGGGATCCGTATGATCAACGATGGACACTATAAATTTGCCCGCTACTTTTCGCTCAAGCAGCATCATATTCCTGCTACCCTGGCCGAACTGCTGGAGAATAATGATGTTGAACTTTTCGATCTGGTTAACGACCCCGAAGAAAATCATAACCTCGCCCGGGAGCCAGAGAAATACCGGGATCTGTTAATGACTATGAACGATAAACTCAATCAGCTCACTGCCGCTGAGATTGGCGAAGATGATGGCAGCTATATGCCCCCGTTTGAAGGAAGCCAGTGGGATCTGACGGCGGCCCAGATGCATCAATATATGCGCGATTAGCGCTTGCCGTCAGGTGGGAGACCTTAATGTAGCAGCTATAAAAAAACCCTCTGTAAACACAGAGGGTTTCGTTTCATTCAGCTAACGCCGGGGATTATTCCCACTCAATCGTTGCTGGCGGCTTGCCGCTGATGTCATACACCACGCGGGAGATACCGTTCACTTCATTGATGATACGGTTGGAGACGCGGCCGAGGAAATCGTACGGCAGGTGCGCCCAGTGCGCGGTCATGAAGTC